>JACKQG010000831.1_pt1 | contig 43614 bp, 31 predicted proteins | sample 8237621 | NCBI WGS metagenome assembly JACKQG01 (sample SAMN15677084, study PRJNA649215) | marine metagenome | biome: marine; feature: Black Sea; material: saline water; isolation source: suspended particulate matter (SPM) from the Black Sea western gyre | collected 2013-06-09/2013-06-10 | depth... | reverse complement strand
CAACGGCAAAATCGGCACACAAACCGCAGCCTTGATCGCAACCTTTGCTATGTAAGGCAAGTCCCAAGAAAAGACATACCAGTGGTCGGGGACTGTCCCGATTTTCGCGCAGGCCTTGCGGAGCGAAAATGGGACTGTCCCCTTCACGCGTTCGGGCTGTAGCAGGTCCTGCTGTGGTAGACTATTTCCTGGGACTTGCCTAACACATTCCGTTGCATGTTTGTGCGTAAAATGAAGTCCGAAGGTAGGAGAAACCGACCGCGGATGGCACCCAAGACCACGGATGGCGGGGACGCAACGAGGCTACTGAGGCTCATGCAGGTCTGATTACCATTGCAGACGGCAAAGCATCATACGGGAATCTCAGGTAGCAGGCCGACCTTTGTATGACCGTCTCAGTTCGACAAGGCGAATCAGCCGATCGCTTTGAGGCACTTGGCGACGCTTTTCGTTCATGTGCCAGTTGCGTTCGCCAATCCACTGGATAAACTCGCGCGTGAACGGCCGCGTCGGCTCGCTCAGCAGCACGCAACCCTCGGTCTGCAGGTGCTGTCGCCAGAACGTGTCCAGGAACGTCAAGTCGCTTCGGTCGTACAGGATGTCTGATCCGATGATCAGATCGAATGGTCCGTCGAGGCGATCTTTCCGCCAGTCCAATCGCACGATCTGGACTCGATCCCGCCACGGCCAACTGTTCACTTCGGCGAACAGCAGGGCAGGCGGCGCGTTGTCGGCCATGACAACTTCGGCACCCCGCGCCGCCGCGACCGATCCGGCGAGCCCCAGACCGCAGCCCAGGTCTAACACCTTCGCGCCGTCGATATCCCGCTCGGCCAACTCCCAAGCGATCCCGTAGCCGGCGTCCCACGCCTCGACCCAATAGGGCTGCCATTCCAGCTTGTCATGCGGCTGCGCAAGCACCGCCTCGTCCACCAAGGCGTCGGGATCGGCCGGCCGCCAGAACTCTACTGCCAACTCGCCGATGTGGACGGTGTCCGCAACAGCACCAAACTCGCCGCGAATGCGGCTGAGCAACTCGTCCATTCTCGACTTCGATATGGCCACTCGACCGCTCTTGCCCGTGCCTTCTATGCGTCTCGCGAATTACTCGTCAGCCGCCAAGCTTACGCAAACCAATTCCTTGTCGTTGCGAGCAAACACACACCGCTGAGCAAAAGCGGGATGGGTCCAGACGACCGGACGGCCAAACGTGTTATTGGTGGGCTCCAGGACATGAAACCGATCCAACTCGTCGTATCCCTCCGGCGACAGTTTGGCCAGGATCAAATCGCCTTTCTCATTGAACAGGAAGAAGCGGTCACTGTGTTTGACCAAAAAGGCCGTGCCGTACCGCGCGCGTCGCGTGCCGCCAGTTGTGGCTTCGAGCGTCTCCCAAAGACGTTCGCCGTCTTCCATCCGCACGCCCATCAATGCGCCCGTGCTGATATCGCAGCCGTAGATCGTGCCTTCCTCCAGGAACGGAGTGCTGTTGGCGCAGTAGAGCGCCGTTTTCGCTTTGCCTCGCCATACGACATCCACCGCCGGCTTGGAGTCATCCAGTTTCAGCAACACCGCAGCCTCGCCGAAACCGCTGGCCAACAGATACGGCCCCAGCTTCCTTGGCGTCGCGATCGACATACCATACGACGGCTTCAGCGGCACCGACCAGTAGACCTCGCCGGTCTTCGGGTCCAGGCCGTTGATCGCTTCCGAGTGCCAGATCAGCAGTTGCTTCGAGCCAGCGTGCTCGATCATCGTCGGAGGACAGTAACCCTGGTCGCGGGACGACAGCGATCGCCAGGCCTCGCGGCCGGTCGCCTTGTCGAACGCCACCGCCACACTGCCCTGGCCGCCAACGACGCAATACAACAGGTCACCATCGACCAGCGGATGGGCGGAGTGCCCCCACATCGGTGTCGTAGCCCCGTACTCTTTGGCAAAATCCTTGCTCCAAATCACTTTGCCGTCTTCAGCGTCCAGGCACCACAGATTGCCTTCGGCGCCCAAGGCGTAGACCTTCCCCGAATCGACGGTGGGCGTGCATCGCGGGCCCGCGGCGTAGGAGAGACTGTATGGCCGCTCGTACTCGTGCTTCCACAGCGGTTTTCCCGTATCGGCGGCGAGGCAAAGCACGCGTTCGGTGCCCTCCAGTTTGTCACGTCCACCGGGATTGTTCGTGATCTTGCCCGACTGCTTGACGTAGTCCATCACAAAGACTTTCCCGTCGGCCACGGCCGGGCCGGCGTACCCGAGTTCGACGGGAACACGCCATTTGACCGTCAGGCCATCGTCCGGAAAACGTTCGACAATTCCCGTCTCGCGCCACACGCTGTCGCGATTGGGGCCAAGCCACTGAGGCCAATCGTCCGCCAGTGCAGGAGAAAGCAAGAGGAGACCCGTCAGCAGCGAACAGAAGGTAGCGTTGCGCATCGCAAGAAACTCCCTGGAACTTCGTCGTATTGACTACAAATTCGTTACATGAACCATGTGCGAACTGGAAAGCTCAGCGCTCTATTGTGGCCGCTGACGAAGATGTTGTCAAAACGGCGGCGTTCAAAAACGGATGCCAAAGTGGCGCTGCAGACGGTCGATCGTGGCGGCGACATGGGCGTCGACGTCGCTCACTGCCAACTTGCCGGCTTCGACCAGCAGTTGCGCCAATTCTCCGAGGCACTCGACCGACAGTTGCCGTTGATACAGCAACATCAGTCGACGTTCCACCAAATCTTCGAGCCGATTTACCCACTCGTGTCGGATCACCCAGCGGGCCATGGCAACCGGCAGGTCGGTGTCGGCGATGCATTTCTGAGACGCGTCGCCGAGAGACGGCAGGAGTGTCCGGCATCGAGTACCGTACAGGGACCAGATCGCCTGGACGCTGGATCGCGGCAGCCCGGATTGCTGGGCCAGATGATCCCATTCGGCTGCCAACTCCTCTGCGCTCGATGGGTACGCTTCGCCGCCAGGGATGAACCGATCTCGCGAATCCGTGAGTGGCGTTTCTCCCAAGCGTGACAGGATCGTGTGGACCGCATTCTGGGCCAACGATCGACACGTGGTCAGTTTGCCGCCGATGATGGAGTATAGCGGCACGTGGCAATCCGTGTGTTCCTCCATCCAATGACGACGCGTAATAGCACCGGGTATCGACTCGTCGCAGTACGGTAGCGGACGTATGCCGGCATAGTGCATATGGATGTCGTCGCGCGTGAGCCGGACCTGAGGCATCAGACGCTGGACTACCTCCAGCAAATAGTCCACCTCCTGGTCGCTTGCCACCGCCTCGGAGGGATCGCCTTCGAACGGTATGTCCGTGGTGCCAACCAGCACGGCGTCGCCAAGCGGCAGCACGAACACGGGACGGCCATCTTCGGCCTCGGCGTACACCGCCCGGCCGTCAAGTGCTTCGTGCAACGATCGATTGAACGTGAGGAAATGGCTGCCTTTCGTGCCACCGATCAGCCTCTGGGACCCCGCGCCGAGTTGTCCCAGCGTACGATCCACCCACGCGCCGGTGGCGTTGACGATGGCTGCCGGTTCTATTCGCGCTACCGGCTGGCTGTCGGCGGCGCCCGTCCGATGTATCTCGACGTGCCCCTCGACAAGACGTGCTTCATGGTAGGTCAACAACTCGAACGGGACGCCCTTTTCGACTGACAACGATCTCGCATCGTCCAACAGCGCCACGACGAATCGTTCGGGATAAGTGATTTGGGCATCCCAATAGGAACACAACCAACGATAACGTTCAGGATCAATGGGAAGGGACTCCGGTCCGCCGACCCGAACGACGTTATGGCGCGGTAGCCCGGGATCGCGAGCATATCCATCGTACATCCACAAGCCGGCTCGAATCAGCCACAATCCGCGCTCGCGGTGTTTGGCGGAACTGCGTCCGCGCAAGAACCGCATTGGTGCTGCCAGCCACCCTCCGCCGCGTCGTCCGACAGGTATGAACAGCTCCAGCGGCCGAACGAACTGCGGCGCCAACCCGAGCAGACGCCTTCTTTCCTCCAACGATTCGCGCACCAGCGAGAACTCGCCGTACTCCAAGTATCGCAGTCCCCCATGGATTAACCGCGATGAGTACGCGGTTGTGCCCGATGCGATATCCGCTTTGTCGACCACGACAACCGGCACGTCGTTCAGCACCAATTCGCGTGCCAGCGCGGCACCGTTGATCCCGCCGCCGAGAATGATCACCGGTTGACTGGAAGTCGTCGTGAGTTCGTTCATTGCTGGAAATTCTCGGCAATCAACCGCACGCCAGACAGCACCGACTGCCCTGTCTTTGCCGTGAAGGAAATCGTCAGATCTTCTTCTGTTGGGACGGACGCGAAACGGCGGACGACTTGCCGCCATCGGCCGCCGGCCTCCCGGACGATGTCGAAGTTGCTGAGCACTTCCTTGCTCTGCAGTGCGACCGAGAATACGCGTTGGCCCACGTCAAGATCTTCCGGTTCGGCGAAGTACAGTTCGACCGAGTATGTCTTGTTCGGCTTGACCGCCTCGGCTGGTGTTTTCAAGGCGGGCGGCAGGGCTGTGCCCCAATCAAAGTCGATCTGCGAATCGGTCTGCAGGACGCAGGGACCGGCGAACTTGGTGTCGTAGTAGGCTGCCGTTAGCCCGCCTGGCTGGCCGTCGACCGAAAACAGACGTTCTTTGGGGATAACTTCCTTGGGAACCGATGGACTGCTCCAACGCACCGTTACCTTCCGGCGGCGACCGTCCTGGAGAGACCGCGGGCTGTAGTACTCTACTCGGATGTTAGCTCTCACGCCTGCTTCCATTGCGACCGAACCGGACACTTCGCCGCGTTCTCCTCGACGCAGGTTCTGCTCGTTATCCAACACGAGTTTGTCGTCGATCCAGAGTCGGATTCCTTCGTCGGACTCGGCGTGGAAGGCGTAGGTTTCGCTGAACTGCGGCTCGATAGCTCCCGCCCAGCGAATGCCGATCGTGCCGCCGGGGGCAGCAGACCTTTTCGCCACGGGCTCGATCCGTATTGCCTCAATTCCTTCTACCCCCGATGCGATTACCCATGGCAGCTCGGCATCTTCGTGCATCCACATTGAATGACGGTAGTAACATTCAGGCTTCTCCGGTGTCGTGTGGATGGACACTTCGGGTGACGGACCGCCGACGCTTGGGAAATCCAGCCACAAGGTGCCATCTTCGGTGGCTCGATCGCCGGGCGCGCCAAAGTTGATTCCCATTCTCTCGATCGGTCCTTCTTGGGCGACTGGGCCCCATGCCGACCACTGCTCGAATCGTTCTGGCATCGGCGTCAAGGCCAGCGACGTGTAGACCGGATAGTTGCAGGTGCAATTGCCTGTCCATGATGGCAGGCTGAGCACTCCGCAGGCCGGCACGATGCTGTTACGGCAACCCGAACGAAGGCCGCTGACATTCACCGTGCCGCTTTCCGTACGCGTATCATAGAAAGCCGCGGTTCCCGACCGCATGGTGAGCAGACCGCCGTAGTCGACGGGCGTTCGGTCGCAGCCGTAAGTCTTCAGGAAATGGCGACCTTCCTTGAGCCCGGTCAGTGGATTACGCCGCGGCGAGGGAATTGTCCACAGGTTGCCCTGTTCGCCGTCGGCCGGATCGGCTTGGCCAAAGCGGATATTTTCCGTCTCGGACTCCGAAACGATTCGGCCCGTGTACACATCGGTATGTGCGTCGCGGTACTTCTTGTTTTGCTCCAACCAGCGGAGGTACTCGTGGTAGCCAATCGACTTGGGGTTGGGGCCGTACGGCTCTTCCGTCGCTTGGTACTTCATCACGCCGTTCATCACCTGGACGTTGGTCGGCAATCCGCGTCCCGTCTCGTGGTGAAACGATTTGTAGAACAGCTTGTGGTGATGGAACGTGTCGCCGAACCAGAGGAGACCAAAGGGCGATTTGAGGGAATGGTCGGAGTTTTGCGTGCCCGAGTAGTCTGTCGCGCCAGGTGGCGGGCCCGTGCGATGAAGAATCGCGAACCGCCCCTTTCGTTTAAGTTCGTTGCCCGGCACACCCGCCTCGCGACACCGTTTGCTGAAGGCCGCGAATTCGCCGTCAGGCACTTCCAGACACGCGACTCCGCCAAAGGGACGCAGACTGCGGTAGATTTCCCCGACAGACTTCACTCCGCTTGCCATCCCGGCCGAGTCGAGATCTTCTGATACAACAAGACTGGCCAGATAGGGAGGCAAACCAAATTCGAGAAGTTCACCCTGATGGACGGCGAGCCGCACACCGTAGAGGCCCGCTTTGTCGAATCGCCGGCGCAACGCCTCAACTTTTGCTGCATCCGAGTCGATCGCGATGATCTGCAGCTTTGACTGCTGAAGCAATTCCTCGACCAGCCGTCCCGTGTCCAGACCCAAAACGAGCGCGTAGCCTTCGCGAACGCCGGTATTCGCAAGCAGTTCCTTCGTTTTCGTACGCCACTGGTCGTTTGGCGAGTCGAGCGGCGGGGTTTCCCAGTCGTAGTTGTTGGCCTCCGTCGCCTCCGGACCAAAACAGAAAATGCTCCCAGCACGGGTAACGACGAACAGCTTGTCGTCGGCAGCCAGCATCGTATGGACTTCGCCGTCCACACCTTCGCAGCCATCGCGGAAGCGGTACAGCTTTCCGCCCAACTCGACGATCTTTGCGGTCCCCGCTTGCACCTTGTAGGTCTTCCCGCCCACGTTCACTTCGGGCTGCAGCGATTCGCCTTCGACGGGGCGGATTCCTTTTTGGCCAATTGTCTGCCGACCGGCGTCGTGCCCGTCGGTGTTGATCTCCGGATCAACCACGAGTTGGCCGCCTCTGTCCGTGGCAACGAACCAGCCGCCCGGAACGCTGCCATGCCCGCCGTGCCCGAAATCAAAAACGGCCAATCGGCCGCTGTCGAGATCGAAGAACGCGGGAAACGCCCGGCTGCTCGGTACGACCAGGTGGTCGCCGTCGATCAGCAGATAGCCTTGCGGCGATGGCCCGCCGAACGACATGGCTGCGTGAGGATGCTGCAAATAAAGCGATCCGCAACGATCGTTCATCCAGAGCACGTCACCGGTCTTGGCATCCAAGGCGTAGACAAGAATCCCTTCGAAAGGCCAGACGCCGGCTGCAAAGTAAACGCGGCCACGATCGACGACCGGACCGCCGCGTGCCGGCCACGCCGAGATCAACCGGCCGTTGCCAATGACCTTGCGCGTCGACGGCGATGCACGCCGCTTCCAGATCAACCGGCCGTCGTCAACGTCCAGGCAATACAGCGACCCATCATCAGAAGAGAAGTACGCATTGCCGTCCCAGAGGGCCGGAGCCGTGCGGATCGGGCCGTCGGCATAGAACCGCCACCGCTCGGCGCCGGTCTCGGTATCGAGCGCCGTCACGCGATCGTTCCGCGACGAGCCGATCACCAGCGTGTTGCCGACGACCACCGGCTCGTACCCCAAATCGAATTGAACGCGCCCTTGCCGAACTTGCCAGAAGGCCGGCTCGAGCGGCGGATACTCCCGCTGCCACTGCAAATGAAGCTTGTCGGGCAAGACCTGCGGCGAACAGGCGCTGCGGCCCGCGTCGTACCGCCACTGCAGCCAATCATCGGCGCAACATCTTTCTGAGAGGCAGTTGACAGCTAGAACGACAATGACGACCGACGCCAGTCCGAATCTCGACATGTTTGGCTCCTTCAATCCGCGACACACGGTTCAAGAATCACTCGGTCGGCTTCAAGCATAGAAGCCGAAATCGTACGCGGCGTCATACATGGCCAGTACGTTTTCCGCTGGCACGCCGGCTTGGATGTTGTGGACGTTGTTAAACACGTAACCGCCGCCGGGTTTGAATGCTTCCATGCTTTTCCTCACATGTTCGCGAACCGTTTCGGTATCCGCGGCAGGTAGCACGTGCTGGGTGTCGATGGCTCCACCCCAGAACGACAATCGATCGCCAAACTCGGCCTTCAACTCGGCCGGGGCCATGTTTGCCGCGCTGATCTGTACGGGGTTCAGGATGTCGATGCCGTTGTCCAGTAGATCCGGGATGTAGGTCCGGCAAGCGCCGCAAGTGTGATACCAGATCTTCGCCGACGTACGCGGCTTGATCGACTGGACCAATCGCTTCTGCCGCGGCTTGACCACACGGCGGTAGAACTCCGGCTGGAACAGCGGCCCGCCTTGTCCGGCAAGATCATCGCCAATCATAATCACATCCACCACATCGCCGACCTCGTCCAAGAACGCATCGAACCAGTCGAGCCAGAACCGGAGCGTTTGGTCCAGCAATGCCTCGCAAAATTCGGGCTGCTCGATCATGTCCATAAACCATCGCTCCAGCCCCCGCATGTACCAGCAGATCTCGTACACAACGCCGCTGATGCCACTGACCACGGCGTAGGGAGTATCGTTGCGGATGGCCAACGCCCGATCGCGCAGACCGGCGAAACGGCCAGGATCGCCGCCGCTGGGGAACGGATAGTCGTCCAGGTCGTCGATCGTTGCGTCGGCAAGCGGGTGCAGCGTGATGTCCATGTACAGCGGGTTTTCGTCGGGCATAGACCATCGAACGCCAAATTCGTCCGTCAGGTCGTGCCATGTGCGACCGTCGCGCTCGGCAGTGACGATTTCGCCATTGAAATCCGCAGCGGCCCCAGCGTGGACATAGCGCGTATCCACCCGCAGACGCTCGAGCACGGCCTCGCTCGGCCGCGCCAGTTGTTGCACGGCATCCATAATCTCGATCTTTTCATCCAGCCCCAAATGCTCGACGAGCGCCTGGTACGCGAACTTGTGAATGCCGGTCTGGTTGCCGCCAAGGTCAATTGGCACGCGATCGGACGGTTGATGAGAAAGCGCCGACAGCACGCGTTCGCGTGAGGTCATGGTTTCGGTGGACATTACTGTTTCGGTTCTGATTCGAGGGCTTCGTTAACATGATACCAATGACGTTATCATAACCTTTTGCTTGTAAGAAATCCTGCGGGGCGTCATATTGAAGTTGTGGGGCACGATGTTGCCGGCTTTTGCCGAGCAATATTAGATTCTGGAACAGAGGAGAGAGGACGTGAGAATATCAAGACTTTTCTCGGGATGCGTCGTTCTGACGCTCGTGGGCTGCATGTGCATTGCGGAAAGCCAAGCGCAGAACAATAACCGGAACCAGGCGCGCGCTCGAAACGCTCAGGGACGTGGAAATGGACCTGGGAATCAGAACGCCATGGGGCAGAACGGGAACAACATGAACAACCCGATGGCGGCGCAAGGTGTCCAAATGCTGCTCGGCCGTTTCGACGCGAACCGAAGCGGAGCCTTGGAAGGCGACGAATTGGTCGCCGTAGCTGGCGCGTTTCACCAACTGATGATGATGGCACGCAACGGCGGCCAAGGCATGGGCGGCATGGGGCAAGGTATGGGCCAGGGCATGGGACGTGGCGGCTTTCAATTCGGACAAGGCCCCGCGGGCAATATGCAGGCCGGACAAGGTGGTCGTGGCGGAGGAGCCTTCGGCGGACGCGGAGGTGCCGGAGGCGGTGGTCGCGGAGGCGCCGGTGGGCGCGGCGGTGGTGGACGTTGACGCGAGTTCAGCGCCCCAGCATCTGCTGGCAGCAACGTGTACCGAAAAAACTCCCAGGTTTTTGCGCGGTGTGTCACTGCTCGAAACGACGAGGGCTTGCCATGTCTGGTCGCTTTCCATCGTTTCGAGCAGTGTTGCGCTGCCCCCCGACGCAGCACTGCTGGGAATCGTGGTGAGTCAGGTACGGTGGATGCCGCGTCCGATTCCCAGCAGTGGCACACGTTGCCGCGAGGGACACGAAGCAACGTGCAGGAAGCCCCTGTTCGGCTTCGCTGTTGGTGGCGTCCCCGAGTCAATCCGGATGATCCGACCGGGCTCGTCGAGCGTCGATGAATGACTTCAAGCAAGACAAAAACAACCCAGCACACAGGATGGCCATTAAGACCAGCGAGGCCAGTACGGTCGGTCCTATCTCGGCACCCCTGGACAATTGCATCACAAGCCTGAGCACGGGCGCAAGAAGTCCCAGCAACGCCAATACGGACACCACGTGCATTGCGTGTTTTCGGTAGGCATCTTTCAAGGCCACGACGCCCAAGATGAGAATCGGAATCCCCACGAACGCCGGTATCAGCGCGGTCAAACTCGGAACCGCGCCTTGAGCCATTGCGATGCCCACAAAGAAACCGACGCCCAAGAGGGTCAGAAGCGCACCGAAAATGATTGTGGTCCTTGCCATTCTGCTCTACCTCCAATAGTCGAGACGGAACCATAAACGATATTCCGTTCGAAGTATAGTGTCCGACAGAGCTTCCCCAGGTTGCGATTGTCAATCAAAGAAACCTGTATCTACTGAACACGCGGCGGCGGCACGGTCTTGCCTTGTTGCTGCAACCGCTGTTCCTCTTCGCTGTAGGTTCCGTAAAAGGGCGCGTTCCCATCAAGCCAGACGTGTATACGGTCTCGATCTTCTCCAGAAAGTCTCACGTTGGCCAAGTGGTTAGAATCGTCGAGGATTCGCAAGAGCGGGCTGGCGTCGGCACCAATCTGGCCGGGCCGAGTGATGACGTTCCCGATGGTATTCCCACCCCATTCGTACCATCGCACAAAGGGCCGCAGGCTTTCGAAAGAGCGGGTGAACGTTCCCACCGATTCGCCGGTTAGGACCAGGCTGCTCTTGTCGGCTCCTTTGGTACCGTCGTGGCATGCGACGCAGTGCCGGTCCAAGACCGGCTGAACCAGGCGCGGATAACAGAATGGCTGGGAGCCGTCCGGGCCGGGCGTGATTGCGGACGGCGGGCGCCGCAAGGCCATTACTTCGCGTCGGTCGGGCGACGTGCCCACCGACTCGTGACAGCCCACGCACCCACGGCGCTGGCCAGGCTGCAGATACGTCACGCTGCGCATGGTTTGCACGGCCCGGCCCTTCTCATCCACGGCCTGGAAATACAGCGGCCGGCGCGCGGGCGCTCGGAAATAGGCCGAACCGTCGGCCTCCACCGGAACGGCGCCCAGCAGCATCCTCGCCGATTCGGCGCGTGCATAGCCGATCTTTGGGCGATCGGCTACATGCGTTTCGGTTTTTGGCAGCACCTGAAAGATCCGTAGGCTGCGGATTGGCCGATATTCCGGCAGAGGCATCATGCTTCGGCCGACGTCGACTAACACGAATTCACCTTCGTCCGCCTGGTAGGTCCCGGCTGCCGGACGGGACCTGGAAGTGGGTGAGGCGTTGCCAACGTGGGTTGCCGCATCAGGTCCCGTCCGGCAGCCGGGACCTACCAGGTCGCGGGCGGAGCACGCGTCGGGACGAATCGGTGGCGCGGGCCGCGGTGTCAGTGGAATCGGGTACATCGACGAGATGCCTGGTTCGCGATAGAGCAGTTCCAAATTGCCGAAGCGGTCGAAGTAGTACAGGCCCGTCTCGGTATCTCGTCGCACACCCGGCCCCATACCCGGCAGCGGTTCGAAACTGAAGGCAACCAGGAAAACGTCCTCCGACAATGGCCAGGGACTGTGGAAGTAGCTGTCGGGCCAGCCGGGCGCCTCGGGAAAACACACTTCCGGCGTAAGAACTTCGATCGCGTCGAACGAGTCCTCGCCGGTCTGGCGCTCGAGACCGATTCGGGTTGGATCCAGGACAACCAGCGAGCCGCCGACGGCGGCATGATGGGCGCCTGCGATAAACGCGATCCGATCCGAACCGGGAATGGCCCGAGGTTGGTAGCAGGCGTTGATCCGCTTGGTGTAGTTGCCAAACAGGATGATTGGGTTGGTGCCGTCCGAGTTGCTGGTCCAGAGCCCGTGGAAGTTGGACGCGCTGCGGTCTACGTAATCCCAACGCGAATAGACAATCCTGCCGTCGTTCAGCACCGAAGGATGCCACTGGTTCGTCTCGTGGTGCGACAGCGTCGTTACATTCTGCCCGGATGCGTCCATCCTGTGTAGCGTGTACGTAGGCAACGGCTCCCACGGATTGTGGCAGCGGCCGAATCCGCCGCGACGCGTGGACATGAAAGCGATGCGCCCGTCGGGCAGCGGGCAAGGATCAAAGTCGTCGTCGGGCCCGTCGGTCAACTGCCGGAGATCTTTTCCATCGCCGTTGACGTCCACTGCAAAGATGTGGAACGAGCGGCGCTTGGGCGAATAGTAGTCGGGTTTCTCCGCAGCCCGCTCGGCAAAGGCAAAGTAGATCGTGCTGGTGTCGTAGGAAAGTGCCAAAGTTGTGTAGTTGCCTCGCGGCAGCCGGCCGCGGACTAACTCACGAACCGTCAACGATCGTCCGGGCCGCTGCAAGACAAAGACACCACCGCCTGCGATATCAGCATAGTCGTAATAGTACCCGAGGTACTCGTGCAGCATCTGGCAGACGAAACGACGGCGTTTCAGGAACACGAGTGGCTTGGAATCGAGCAAGGGGTTGCCGAGCGCCATGTCTCGCGTGAACCACCGGATCTTGCGATAGAGCGCAAGCCGTCCTTCGTTGTCCAGCGATCCAGATGCCTCGACCTCTTGTCCCAGTCGCCGCAACATTGCCGTCTCGTTGGCCAATTCGCCGGCATTCGACGTGCGAAGCCGACATTCGAGGAGCTGTCGGGCGCGATCCAATGCGTCGCCAACCGCCGCCGGATCGAGTGGTTCGCGGCTTCGCCTCTGTTCCTGCGCGGCCCAATCGGCTTCGACTATGGAGCGGATCGCGAGATCTGCGTCATTTCCCGGGACGGGGTCTGCCCGAAGGCCATCCGTGACGGCTGGTGTCGCGAGGAGACCACTACAACGGCCGTCAGGCACATCTGTTGGTTTCTGCTCCAGATCATGAAGCCCCTCCTACAACTGCCCTTCCCGCGGACCAACCCCTCTCTTAAGACCAACGTGTTGGACGGCCGACCGATGGCGACGTTTCGGATGCCATGGCAACGGGTGTGCCGCTCACAGTCAGGAATGGCGGGTAGGTCCCGCTTGCCGAGCGGGACCTTTTGTTGCCAGCCTCCGCACGTGTCCAGGTCCCGCTCGGCAAGCGGGACCTACCAAATCGGACGGACCTGGCCGCGGGTGATATACAGGCCGCTGCCAGAGTCTAATTGTAGGGGCACCGGACGATGCAGGGAATTCCTTTGTGGAGGAGGAGGCTGATTTGTCGAAGCTAAGGAATTCGGCTAGAATCGCAGACAGCGATTGGCTAATCTGCGATTGGCTACTGCAGGTCACCAAAGATGGCATCACGCTTGCCTGACAGAGTACGACAGGAGGCAACGAAAAGACGTGGACAAAACAAGACGAGTTGCAGAAGAACACATAGACGTTACTCGGCGCTTTTTTCTCCAGATTGGTGCGGCGGGGGCGGCTGCTTTGAACGTCGCGCCCTTGTGGGCTCAGGAGAACGAATCTGAGCCGGCGTTGGCCGATGCGATTGCCAAGCTGGAGTATTTGACTTCGGCAGACAAGTTCAAGATGTTCGGCCGCGGCAATCCGCCGCCTCATACGTTGTCTCCGGAAAAGCGGCGCGAAGTTGGCTTGGATCCGGAAACGTGGCAGTTGGAGGTTGTGGCGGATCCCGATAGTAATGCGGAGGTCGGGAGTCCGCTTTCCAAAGAGGTGGGGACGGCGCTGGACTGGCAGCGGCTGATGCAATTGGCCGAGAAGCACGCGGTTCGCTTTCTGCACGTCGTGACCTGCACCAACGGCCGGAGGCCTTGCGGCATGGGGCTGTGGGAAGGCGTGCCGCTGCGCGACGTGATTTGGCTGGCCAAGCCAACGGTCAATGTGCGCCGGGTCTTCTACTACGGCTATCACAACGACGATCCGAAACAGCGGTTTCAGAGTTCGTTGCCGATGGGTCGCGTCCTGGAGGATCCCCCCGGCGAACACCCCGCGATCCTCTGCTACAAGCTGAACGACAAGTGGCTCACACCCAAAGCGGGTGCGCCGGTTCGGATGGTTGTGCCCGACCGCTACGGGAATATGTCGGTCAAGTGGCTCCAGCGCATTGTGCTGACGAACAACTTCAAGGCCAACGATACTTACGCCGAGTGGAACAACGATGTCGACAGCCACATGAAGACGTGCGCCCGTTTCATCCTTGCGCCCAAGAAAGCCGAGAGCGGGCAGCCGATCCCGGTGACCGGTTTGGCGCAAGTGGGCATGTCCGGTTTGAGCAAGGTGCAATACTGGCTTTGCTCGCAGGACGCGGATTTGCCGACCGACGACCCGTATTTTGCGAAAGGCGATTGGAAGGAAGCCGAAATCCTGCCGCCGCCGCGTGAATGGGGCGGTGGACTACCCGGCGGGGTACTGCCGCCAACGCCTCGCCAAGTTGATCCGGCCACGGGCAAGCCGAAGACCTGGCCGCTGCGAGGTACCATCGTTCACTGGGCGGCGCTGCTGACGGACGTCCGACCGGGACGGTATCACTTGCGCTGCCGTACGATTGACGCAAATGGGATCGCACAGCCCATGCCCCGTCCGTATCTCAAGTCGGGCCACAACGCGATCGAGCAAGTTCCGTTGGTGGTTCAGTCGTAGGGGCGGCGGCTTCGTTTTCTTCGTTTGCCATTGGCGGTGCGTTCGATACGTTGCAGGGCTTGCTGGACCTCCGCCATTTGGTGCTCGCTCAGATCCGCGTCGCCGAATCGTACTTGGTAGAAGGCGTCCACGATCGCCAGTGGCAGGGCGGCGATCTGTGAATCGTCCGTCGACTCGGACAGCCGGATTCCCGAATCGCGCGCAAACTCGCGGTGCGTCTGCGAGGCCGCCCGCACCAGGCCGTGCCGCACCAGCAGCGTTTCCAGCCGGCGATAAAACTTGATTTCTCGTTGACCGTTTCGGCTCGCCGAATTTGCGCCGATTGTCGTATTCAGCTTGCGTCGTCGAGACATGCGGCGAAACTCGCCAAGGGCGACGGCAGCGACAACCAGCATTGCCAGAAAGACCAGCCCGCCTTGCCAACCGACGCGGCTCGTCACCATTTCGGGAAGGGCAACGATCGTCGCGATGGAACGTACGGCCACGCCGCTCCACCACTCGAGGCTTGCCACGCGATTGCCGATTCGTCTCGCCCGCGTCACGAACGGGCCGTAGATCGACTCGCGCTGCCTCACGCTGCTCATTCCCATCACTTGATCTCGCCAGACCAAAGACAATCTCTCGATCCAGTATCCCAATCCACCGGCCAGCAAGCCGGACGAGCTGCTTGCTGCAGAAGCAGCGGGCGTGGGATCCAACCGCAGCCACGCCCCGCGAGACCAATCTGTCAATGGACCGTCCGGGCGCGGCGTCTGGACGAGACGATCCGCGGGGATGAATGCTTCGACCCATGTGTGCGCGTGCGACTGGCGGGCGATGCGGGATTCGCCGAAATAGCCCGACTCGTTAGTCTTGAATCCGACGACCATGCGGGCCGGTATACCCTGACTGCGGAGCATCAGCGTTAGCGCGGTTGCGAAGTACTCGCAGTTCCCTCTGGGATTATTGGTGACGAAATCCTCGACAGGATCGATCGCCGGATCACGGGCCATATCCTCCAGGCTGTAGCTGAATCGATCTGAGGTGCACAGACGAGCTTCCAGGTGGCGCGCGCGACCGATCGGGTCGTCGGGGGCGATTCCGGATTCGGAAACCCACTGCTCCGCCAACGCCGCAAGCTTCGACAACCGACGGGACGGCCAACGCTGCAAAAAGGGCGGCGCGTCGACTTCGCAAGGCACCAGGTCCGTCTGAACGCCATCGGAAAAGGCGGTCGTTCCCAACTCGCAGATGAAACGCCGACTTCGTGCACGACGCGATCGTTCCAGACGCTCACGCTGCGCGTTGTACCCAACGTTCTCGTTCTCCCGGATGAACACAAGCGGCCACACGCAGAACAGATCGCTCCGACTCATAGGCTCGATAGCGAGCCTCTGCCGCACCAAATCCCCCACGTCGGAGCCTTCGATCGACGGCAAGCGACGAGGGCGCTGGGGCGATTCGGATTCTCGGTGCTCCCACTGGCCATCCCCGTAGTGTGTGAGCAGCGCACCGCGCAAGTACACGCTGCTCGGTACCGTATACGACTCGCCGGTCGCGTGGTCGAGGAACTCGATTTCAAGCACCTTTTGCTGATCGTCCAGAAGTGTCCCCAACTCACCCAGCTTGACCCTGTTGGAGAACCCTATGGTCCGACCGATCGCTTTTCCGCCGCCTGCCCAGCCAGCCGATCCATAGCGGAGAAACGACAGATCGATGCCTCCGAACCGAGGCGCCGTAAAGAAGACGACCAGCGCCAACGCAATGCAAGTCACGGCCATGTGTGCGATTCGATACCAGAACTCGCGGCCAATGTCCGGTGGCCTGGCCGTCGTGCCGTCCGAGCGGTGCAGTGCCGCCGTCTCCTGCGACAGCGGCCAACGACTGAAGGTTGGCGCCACGCGAGTTGGCTGGCGCTGGACGGTACCGCCTTGCGAGCGTTCGCGGAACCGTAGGAACAGCGACAGCGGCCCTACGACCAGCGTACCCGCAATCACCTTGCACAGTCGTACCCACCGGGCAGTCCGATTGCGTGCGGATTCGGGCGATGCACTAACCGACGCACGTTCTCGATACAGGAACATCAGGGAAACAGCCGACAGCCCGAAGAACAAGTACGCAACCAACACCAAGCCGAATAGCGGCCCTGGTTCCTGCAACGCGGCAAAGACTACTTGTACGAAGCCCAGACTGAGCAGGTCCCACCATGTGCGAGCGGTCTTCTTCTCGAAAAGAAGCACGATCTGCAAGAACGCAAAGGCCTCGGCCAGAATGGGCAGATCTGCGACGTACGGTGATCCGGTGAACCTCCAGACCGTTATCGCAGCGATCGATGCCACAGCCACGTTGACCGTCCAGCGTCCTATTGAAAACCGCCCCGTGAAGTCCGTCAGCCAAAGCGAAAGTGCGGCGGCGGCCACAGCGGCAAGCGGGATTGCGACGCCCGCCGCTCCCAACCCGGTGAGCACCGACGCCAAGACGGCCAGTACCGCGATGTTAACGTTGATCAACTTCCGAACGCCCAAGGTACGAAACTCCATGACTTTCTAATCAGCCCGAAAGTACTCGGAAAAATCCGGCGACGCCGTGTTGATGGCACAGATGCCCGAGGCCGCAAGCTGACGATGACGACCGGCGCGGAGGCCGGGGAATCGACACTCGTCTTCCAGGTCGTTGTCTCGCGTGCTGACCAGCCAGATTCGCGTGCCATGGGCGACTTGATGCATGACGTTCTCGAAAAGGGCCGGCAAATTGTCGCCGTCCGAGGCCTGGGCCACCGCAAGCGTATCCATGACATCTTGTCTTAGCGAAGCAGAGGCTGGACCAGAAACACATACGGGTGTCGGGCCCGTGATACCTACCACCACGCTGCCGCCCGGCCTGGCGCATAGCTCCGCCACAACCGTGGCCGCAAAACTGACTGCTAGTTCGACGTTGTCAAGGTGGTCCTGGTCCGGCTCGCGGGGCTGCCACAAATCCACCAGCAGAACGATGTCGCGGCGGCGCGGCTTCTCGAACTGGCATACCGCCAACCGACCGTGCCGCGCGGTACTCCGCCAGTGGACCCACCGCACGCTGTCGCCCGACTCCCACTCGCGCACGCCGAAGAAGTCCCCTGGAGCGCGCGTGGGTCGCAATCCTCCCTGCCATCCTTCGATATCCTCGGCATGACGCACAGTCCACGCAGGCATCAGCCGGCCGAGCCGCGGTAGTACCGTCAGGTCATGGCTGCCGGAGAATGTCAGAATTCGTTTTACCAGACCGAAGGGAAACCGAGTCGACACCTTCGCCGGTCCCAAGCGGTATCGCCCGCGCTGCGGCAAACAGCCTCGATACGTCAACCGGCGCGATTCGCCCGGGCGCAGTCGCGGAAAGAAGACCTCCGGACCGAGAAGTTTCTCTGGCCGGGAATCGTCCGCACGACAGACTTGATCCCGGACGCGCAGGGCCCAGCTTCCGAAACGCTTGCGCGAGTTGCTCAGTCCGATCTCAACGACCAGCGGTTCGCCTGCCGTGACCGTTGCCGGTGCGCGTCGCCGAAGGTCCACTCGCCGAAGTGCCTTGACCGCCCACCGCCAGTTCAGCAGTAGCGGTCCGCACAACAAGCCGGCTACGACGAACATCAGGTTCGCTTCGACGATCATGGCCAAAGCGAAGGTGAACGCCATCAGAAGCAGGTATTGATATCCCTCTCGGCATATTGCCGATCGACGGTGGACTGACATGACGACTCGGAATTCACAAAGATGGGGCGATCAGAAGCGTCGGCAGTCGGCAACTGCCGACGTTTATAATGATACCCTGTTCCGGGCCGGTGAAAAACGGGCTGGGTGATTGGGATTGGGCCATTTCTACCTGGGCGGCCTCGGTCGTTTGGCCGACGTAATGGGAACAGCAGTGCCAAAGCAGTCGCGGCTGTCCCCTGCGCGACCATCGACCACCATCACCGAACAAGGAACGCCCCAGGGCGTATAGCCTCGGATCCAACGGGCGATCGGTTTCTTTGCGACATGCCGTCGTGTTTTCTTGAGTTCGGGCATGATCGCACCCCCCGACGGGCCCATCCATTGCGTTGGATACCGCAATTGGGATGAGCCTCTGAACAAGCCCCTTTCTCTGTCCCTATAGTTATGGACGCCCCAGGGGAGAAAAAGTTACGCGCAAAAACCTTGCCGGCCACGCATTTGGCCATCAACTCCCGCGACCGGGTTGGTTTCCGCCTGGGCAAGGTTTGTTCTCGGCCAATCGCGCCGCAATCTCTTGGGACGTCTGGCTCACTGCAAGCCCCCCCAACGCCGTGCAGCGCAATTCGCGCGGCAGGCTGCGACCGACGCGGTCGGCCGCTTCGATCACTTCGTCCAGCGGGATTACGGGATCGTAGTCGGCCAACGCCATGTTCGCACAAGACAGAGCGTTGCTGGCAGCCAGGACATTCTTGCCCAGACAAGGGACCTCGACGCGACCGGCTACGGGATCACAGATCATGCCAAGCGAATTCTGCAGCGCCATCGAGGCGGCCGCCATGGCCTGGGACGTCGTGCCGTCGGCGAGCGTCACCAGCGCGGCGGCGGCCATCGGGGCCGCGGCACCCGTTTCGGCTTGGCAGCCAGCCACTTCTGCGGCGAATGTCGAACGGGTGGCAATGAAGACGCCGACCAAGCCGGCAGCCAACATGGCCTTGGCGACGGCCTCGTCGGGCAAGTTCATCTCGTCCGCCACGGCCAAACACGCGCCGGGCAAGGCGCCACAAGCTCCAGCCGTCGGCGCCGCAACGATTACGCCCATCGAACTCTTTACCTCCATCAGCGCCGTGACGTACAACACAATCCGGTTCAGTACGCCCGCAGCAAGTAGCCGGCCCGCGTCCATTCGCGACTTGAAGACACCGCACTGATGGCCAAGGATGCGATCCTGATACTGCGTACCGTCGATGCCCTGCTCGATAGAGCGACGTAGGATGCGAACGATCTCGGTCATGCGAGCAAAAACTTCGTCCTGGCTCAGTTGGCCACGCGCCATTTCGTACTCGACGGCCAGTTGCCAAAGCGGCGACTTCCTTCCTCCATCATGATCGAGCATTTCCTGGCAGGTGGAGAAAGGCACGGTCAGGTTCTTCCGCGACATAACGGGCAAGACCGTTGCCAACCGATGGACGCTGCCGATTGCAGGCGCCGTCCGGAGGCTTGACAACGTCGCGTCGCTGACGAACTGCTGAGCCTTTACTTGCACCAGTTGTCGGTCGCCGGTTTGGCGAACCAGGATTTCATCGGCATCGAACACCTCGGCCAACTCGCTCGCCACCGCTTCGCCATCGCTGGCAGGGAAGATGAGGGTCTCTTGGTAGTCGCCGTTGATCGAGACCGGCAACCCGTCAATCTCGACAATCTCCATCATGCCGCCGCCCGAGGAGATGGCGACCAGCGAATGCTGCTCTCGCGCATTACGCAGGGTCAGCCGGTAGGTGTTGGGGTGTCGATCAGCGGAGTTGACGATGTCGGTGGCGACTTGGACGCCTGCATCGCGAATGTACCGTGGCGAATCGGGCAACCGTTCATCGTCAGCCGGCCATCCCATCAGGCCGCCGAACAGCCCCATGTCGGACCCCTGGCTCTCGTGGGTCGTGGCCAGCGCTCCGTGCCGGTCGAACTCGACGAGGACCTCCTGTAGATCGCCGTCCATCAGGTCTCGCGCCAGTCTGCCGATGCGCAACGCGGCCGCGCAGTGCGAACTGGACGGCCCGCGCATGACGGGCCCGATAACGTCGTTGAAGATGCTTGTGATCATGTCATACCTTGGACCTCACGAACCGGCGTTCGGCGCTGGTTTGACTGCCTTTTCTGGCTCTTGTCGAATTGCCTTCTTAAATGCTTCGGCGCCACCAACCACCGGCAACTCGATGGTTGTTGCGTCCAGATCGACCGTCAACTCGGTGCCTGGTGTCGGCCAGAGCGTGAATTCACGATCGCTCGAAAAGATCATCAGCCCAATTTGCTGCCCCACGGGAATGATCTGATCGTCGGGCTGAAGATCAAAGATCATTTCGTAGAATTGGCCCGGTACCAGAGGCTCACTCTCCGTGAGCGAACGGTGGTTTTGTGGGTCAGCCCAGCCACGAGTGATGATGTTGTCCGTGATCTTCGCGTTTCTCGAATCGTTCCACGGCAACGAAACCAGCCAGACGGAAAGGTTGGCGGCAGGTTTGCTGCTGGCCAATTTGATCGTCATACGCGGAGTTCCAGATAGATGAACCGCCTTGGTTAGCTTTGGCGTCACGTAAATCAGCCGGTGATCTGTCCATTCGGCCTTTGCGAGTGAAGCACCACTGAACGCGAAGTTGTCGACCAGCGTTTCTGTGTCCTCCTTGGGCGTCGGGACTGGGCTAAGTTGTCCCCGCTCGGGGCTGCCCGCGATCAGATGTAACGAGACCGGAGATGCCGCGGGGTTTGGGTAGTCGTCGTAGGCAGTCGGTTTGGCTCGATCGGCGCCTTCGCGGACAATCCAGGCTCGTGAGTCCTTTTCAACGCCGTTTTCGTCGCCGCGGAGATAGCGAGTGAACCAACGATTCATCATCTTCATCGGTGGCGCTCCGCCGTGTCCGCCCTGATGGTAATACAGTTGGACGGGCGTACCCTTGGCCTTGAGCGCTTGATAAATCCGATTGCTGTGTTCCGGCATGACGTTCCAGTCGTTGAACGCATGCGACATCAACATGGCTGCTTTCACGGGAGCCAGGTCGTTCAAGTAGTCGCGGCCGGCCCAAAACTCGTTGTAGTCCCCGTTGACTCGATCCATCCCATTGGCCATCTCTTTGTCCCGAACATTGCAGTTGCAGTACTCGCGTTTTTCCGGGTCGCCGCTGTGGATGTAGTCGTACAGGTAGTCGATGTCTTCGCCCAAATAGCCAGCCGGATGGCGGATCAATCCGTTGGAGCGATAGTAGTGATAGTACGACGTGTTGGGCGCGATGGGTATGATCGCTTCGAGACCGTCGACTCCGGTGGTTGCGGCGGCCAGCGGGATGGTCCCATTGTAGGACGTGCCCGTCATTCCCACCTTTCCGGTAGACCAATGGGCGATGACTTCTTCGTCGCCGTCGGGCGTGGTGTACCCGGGAGCGCGTCCGTTGAGCCAATCGATAACGGCTTTCGGTGCAAGCGATTCATTGTCGCCGCCGACCGTGGGGCACCCCTGCGAAAGCCCCGTCCCCGGTGACGACGAGTGGACGACAACAAAGCCACGCGGCACCCATTCCTTCACGTGTGACTTGGAGATGATCGGACGCATACTTCTGGTCTTGATCGGAGGCCCATGCTTGCGTTCCGGTGGAGTGGTGCCGAGTTCGTGCCTGGTATTCCAGAAGAACTGCTTCGCCATCGTACCGGTTCCTGCGAAGTAAGGGCTGGAAACGTAAACCACCGGGAGTTTTAGCCCCTCGTTCTCGGTTTGCCGAGGCCGAGTGACGTCCACGTGCATGCGGTCCGGTTTTCCGTCTCCGTCCGAATCGAATTCCGTTTCGACCCACAGGTCATGACGGACCCACAGATCCGGATCATTGAATCCCGGAACGACCTGGGTTTCACCGTCCTTGATGATTGGAACAGTCGGCTTTGGGTCTTCTGATTGGGCAACACCGCCCGCGACCAACAGCATCAAAACGCTCGTATGAATCAAGCACAACAAGCCGCAGCGATCATGGAGTTTCACTCGAGTTTTCATTTGTCCTGTCCTCTTGCCATTATGAAGTCTCTTCGTTCCCGCGCTCTGCGTGGGAACGCACGTCTTCGCCGCTTTGCGGCTCTCATAAGGACGCAAAGCGTCCAGTGCCTGAGTTCCCACGCAAAGCGCGGGAACAAGGTGTCCAATCGGTAACTGGTTGACTCCCGTCACCCCGCAGCTTGCCTGCGGGGAACGGTGTTCAAGACCAGATCGCCTCCCCCCGAGAAAACGTCTTCCGCCCGGCCCAGGCCGCAAGAGGCGGCTGTTTTGGACGGCGCGTCTGGTTTCGAACATGGCTCCGCGGGGACGAGCCCCTGCGGTGACCGGAAAACACGCGAACTACGGCCCTTCATCGTCTGAGCAAGTTACCGCACCGGAACCGCCGATCGCCAGCCGCGTTTGAGTTGGCGTGATAGTTGTTCGATGATTTGACCGTTTTCCTTGAACTCGGCAATGTTCCTATTCTCATCGGGATCGTTTTCGCGATCGTACAATTCGATGGCTACAAGATCTCCCGCAATTCCGCTGATGTGATTCCAAGAGCGCCATTCAACGTAGTGGTATCTGGGCGTCACCATGGAATAGCCCATGTACCGTTTGCCGTCAGGTGTCACTCGCGGATTCCGATGATACTGGCTGAAAGCCGCAGACTTCCAATCCAGTTCGGGGTCCAGCAGTAGCGGCTTGAAACTCGTTCCTTCCATGTTGTCTGGAATATCGACCCCCGCCACCTCGCAGAGAGTTGGGAAGAGATCCACGAGTTCGACCAGTCGATTACAGCGGCCTCCTGCGGACGATAGTCCGGGAACGCGCATCAGCAGCGGCACGCGAACGTCGATGTCATAGTTGGACTGTTTGCACCAACTGCCGTGCTCGCCCAGTTTCCAACCGTGGTCTCCCCAGACAACAACGATCGTGTTCTTGTCGAGACCAAGTTCGGCGAGGCCATTCACGAGTTTCCCGAAACAGGCGTCAACAAAGCTGACCGAAGCGTAGTAGCCGTGTTTCAGCCGCCGGGCGTTTTCTTGTGACAGCTTCGAGACGGCGGGATGCTGCACGTGTTCGAGATCGTAACACCCTCCCAGTTCGTAGGCGGAGTTCATTGCCATAATCGGCGAATACGTGGGCAAGAACGGGTTGTTGGCCATCGAGATCGCATCGCGGCCGTAGAGATCCCAGTATTTCTTCGGGGCAACGAACGGCAGGTGAGGCCGATAGTATCCCAAGGCGAGAAAGAAGGGCTGCTTCTTGTCTTTCAGCCGTTGGAGTGTTTCGAGTGCAAGGTCCGTCTGCGCGCCATCGTAGAATTCGTTTTCGGGACCGTCGAACGACTCGGTAGAACGCCCATATGCCCACCCGCCGGCATACGCATTGGAATTTCTGGCCAATCGCCGCTGTCGCACTACGGCCAGCTCCTGGTTGAGCTCTTCGTCGTGGTAGAAGGATTCGGGATCTCGATCGATCATCTCGGGCGTCATGTACTTCGCCGGCCGCAAGTCGGGTTCGTCAAAGGACACGCGATCCGGCATGTGATTGTGAAAGATCTTGCCCATCGAGACGGTGTGGTAGCCGTACTTATGGAAATGCTGGGGCAGAGTAACCACGTCCGGCATGTTGATCCGGAACTTGCCTCGCAGGTCCCATACGCGGGTCGTGTCGGGCCTGAGTCCCGTCATCGCGCTCGCCCGAGACGGCGCGCACGCTGCCGCCGGGCAATAGGCCTGCAGGAAGGTCGTTGCACTCTTGGAAAACTCGTCGAAACAGGGCGTCTTGATTTCTCGATTGCCATAGCATCCCAACTCCGGACGCAAGTCATCCACAATCACAAACAGCAGGTTCGGACGCTCTGCCGCGGTAGACGACGCAATCGAGACGGAGATGCTTGCCACGCATCCAATTACACACATCAGAGGGAGGATTCTGGGCATGTGCTAGTTGTCTCCAAGTGATTGAAGGAACGAAAGGTTGACTTTGTCAACAACGCCCACTATAAGCAAAAATCTTCTCTGTTGCTCGGGCTGAGTTTCAGCCCGAACCAAACTGATGTGAATTTACCACAAACAAGATGTAGAAGGCGTTGGCTGATGAAACCAATTGTCATTATGTTCGCTATTGCGTTGGCCACCAATGGGCTCGAAGCCCAAAAGTCTACCTTCACTCATGGGCAGCTCAAACAGGGCGATCTCGCCGCGAACATGCGACTGCTGAATCTCTGGGGCGAAAAGCCCGAAGCGGTGCAGCGTCTGTACGAGACGGCTTACGAACTTCTGGCCTCACGGCCGGATGCGACCATTACGGACGTCGCCGATGACGCGGCGATTCAGAAGTTGTTCAAGGAGAATCATCTGACGCACCTCGGTGGACCAATGCTCGGTGCGATCGGACCGACCGGCGCTCGCGTGTGGCTTCGCACGTGCCGACCGGCCAAGGTCGAGGTCTGTGTGTCAGGCGAAAGGACTGAGAAGACCTACGGTCCGATTGAAAGCACACGGGAGTCGGACCTGGTCGCCATCGTGCCCGTGACGGATCTGAAGCCGGGTAAACGCTATCCCTATCGCGTGCTCGTCGACGGCAAGCCCATCACGATTCCGGAAAACGCAGCGATCGTCACCGCGCCGATCGACACCGAACCGTCCACGGTCCGTATTGCCTTCGGCACGTGTTTTCATCGTTGGGGCTTGGGAAACCAGAGACAGGCGGACCTGATCCGCAGCCGCGAGCCGGCAGCCATGCTGCTTGGCGGCGATATCGCCGTGCAGGACAGAAACAATCATCTGGGATTGCATCGCGCGGACTATCTGTTACGCGACCTCCATCCCGCGTGGCGATGCTTTGTGTCCGCGATTCCAGTCTACGCCACCTGGGATGATCACGACTACTTCGATAACGACAAGGCGGGTATCCCGCGGGGCTATACGCAAGCGGACAAGGAAGGTGTCTGCGACGTATTCCGCCAATCCTGGAATAACCCGTCCTACGGTTTCGGCGATGAACGTCGCGGGGTCTTCCTCCGCACACGCATCGGCCCGTGCGACGTCATCATGCTCGACCATCGCTACTTCCGCAGCGGTCAGAAGGGTTCGTTCCTGGGCGAGGAACAATTGAAGTGGCTCGAGTCTCAGTTGCTCGATTGCCGGGGACCGTTCATCATCCTCTCGTGCGGCACCATGTGGAGCGACTACGTCTCCAACGGAAAGGACTCATGGGGCAGGTGGGATCCGGACGGCCGCGAACGGATCTTTCAACACATCGAGAAGCACCAGATCAGCGGCGTCCTCTTGATCTCGGGCGACCGGCACGGCGCCCGGGGATTTCGAATCCCACGCCCCTCTGGATTCAACTTCTACGAGTTCGAAGCCGGAAGTCTGGGCGGACGCCACGGCCCTCCGGTAACGAAGCCCGATTGGAAGGACTATCAGTTGTACGGCATCGCCGGCGAATACGCGTTCGGCGAGTTCTCGATCGACGGCACCGTTGCGGATCCCCAGGTCACATTCCGGTTGATTCACGAGGATGGCGCTATCCTCTACGAGCTGAAACTGACGCGAAGCCAGCTAACGCCCCCAGCCAAATAGGGCACCGACGGCAATTCCCGCGGCGCGTACTACGTGGCGGTCGAACGTTTGCCGTAGCGCGGTCGCCGGGCGCAACCGGGTAGTCGCGTAGGGTGGGCCAAGTCTTCGCGGGCCCACCGGCTGGTTGCTGCACAATCTTGTGGGCCCGCGAAGACTTGGCCCACCCTACAAGATGTGCACGCGGCGCGGAGGTGTTGCCCGGTAACGCCCGTTGGGACCTAACTCTGCAACTGCTCGGATTTGGGCGTCACCGTCTTGATGTTGGGTGTGATGTCGGCATCCACGTTGCCCATTGCCCAGGCCGTGCCTCCCAACAGGACTTGCTGAAAGGTCTTGTTGGTCCAAACGTCTTCACGATGGCCCATCGAGCAGAAGAAAACGCGTCCCTTGCCGTGCATGCGGGCCCAGGTGGCCGGGAACGGCGGCCGCTGATACATGGGACCTTTCATCCCCTCTGTTTCCTGCACCAATACGACGTGGAGATCGTCCGCGAAGTCCTTCATGGCGTACCATTCGTCCATCAGCCGGAATGAATCGCCGATGCCTTTGGCACCGGGAAAACTCGGCGAAACAACCTTCATTGTCCCTTCCTGCTGAGCCCCGTGGGAAACGAACTTGCAGCCCACCATCGCCAGGTACGGATCGTCGGGCGCCGCGTCGCGCCCCCAGTAGCACGCGGAGTGCAATGCCACAAACGGCTTGCCGGCGGCAACCGCCGCCAGAAGTCGCTTGCGTCCTTCGGGCGACATGGGCGGGGCCTTTCGCACGCTCGGCAAAAACAAATCGCCGCACGAGTAAAACACCACGGCGTCGTAACGATCCAAGTCGCCGTCAAACACGCGCCCGTCCTTGGTGCATTCCACCTCGAATCCCACCTCTTTACCCAGTTCTACCAGTACTTTGTCCGAGTGACTCAGGCCATCTTCACCTGGGCCCACAACCGAATGCTCGTACTCTACGCTTCGAGTGAAGTAGAGCAGCTTCTGTTTTTTCTTCTCCGCTGCCGAGGTCCAACCAAACGGAAAGGCCGAAAGTCCCATCACCGCAGCAGAACTGGCCGCCAGCATTTCACGACGATGCATCGCAGAATCTCCAACGCTCGAGGATGACTCAAAGGTTCGCAAACAAGGAAAACCACTTCATTGAAGCATATCACAACGAGAAGCTCGAATCACGGACCAACCGCAGGATTTCCGTCGCGTGCCAGAGAATCCGTGCCGAAAGATCCGGGGCAGAAGAAGAGGATTGAGTCGTTCGGGGCGTGTCGAATGCGATCAGCGTTTGGCGGCCGGGTGGCCCAGTAGGCCGTATCGCCGGCCGGCCTGGAACGCGGTCCAGAAGTACGCGACGCACTGGCCATCGCGTACGATGGGCGTGATGTGACCGCTGTAGGCGAGGCCGCGTGGCTGATTGCGCATGTATCGCGCGGATGCGTCGGGGGACGTGAAGGGCCCGGCTGCTTTCTGGCTGCGAAGGTGCGCAATCTGCATGCTACCGGCGTACGGGTGCTCGATGACGAACATGTGCATTGCGTCGTCTGCCCAGACGGCACCGGTCAACTCCTGGGCCCGCACGCTTTCGGGCCGAGGCGTTACCTCGACGGCTTTCGGCCAGGAGTCGGGGTCGGTAGGTGTATCTGATGCGGTGTGCGCGATTCGATAGCCGGGCGGGCCCGTGCGTCGATGGTAGAGGTGTAGTCGTTCGTCGCCGGGTATGGTTGCCACGGCCGGATCGTCGTCCTCGCCGGGCAGGTCGCTGATCGGTTTGCGCGCTTTGGTCCACGGCAGCTTCTCAGGATCGGCCCCTGACCATGCCAAGCCGATTCCTCGCTGTGAGAAGTTGGCCAAACGCCGGCCGCTGTACGGGACGTAGAGCTTGCCTTTGTGGTAGGCCATACCGGCAGGACTGGCGACCCCGTAGCCGTCATGCGTCTTGCCGGGGACTCCCTTGTGTACAGCCACACCGTGATATGCCCAGTCGGCCAAGTCCGCGCTGGACCACAGATGCAGTTCGGTGTTGTAGGTGTTGGGGTGATGCGGGCTGGAAAGCGGTACGACATCGGCGATCAGATAGAACTTTCGTTTGATCGGATGCCACGCTACGGAGTGCTCACGAATGCTGGCTTCGCCGACGGGTGAATCGGCCGTCAATTCGACGCGGTAGGTGATATTGGGATCAAAGGCCACCGACTGCGCCGTCGACACAGCGGCCAGATTGGCCGCAACAATGCCAATACACGAAACCAGATACCGCCTAAGCGTCATTTCTCTACCCTTGCCTTCAACCACGCGTAGATGCTCGCTCCGATCTGCTTGTAGCCAACGTCGTTGGGATGCACGCCGTTGTTTGTCGGGTATCCGTCTACCGGATCGAGATTCAACTGGGTCGGCACCACGAAGAACTGCTCCGTTTCGCGATTTTCGAAACGGGTGATCTCACGCTGGACCAGCCGGTGTTGGATTCGCTTCCAGCCCCAGCGGTGATATCGGCCTTTGTAGTTCGCCTGAAAGCCCTCTTCGCGACTGTTGGGCGGCGTGGTCAGGCAGATTCCCAATTGGGCTTTGGGGGCTGCTTCTCGAAAGGCGGCCAACAGTGCATCGGCGTGGACCATCATGGCGTCGATGCGAGCGTCGATGGCTGTCGGGTCATCAGGATCGGCGCTGAAACAATCGTTGATCCCGAGTAGGAACGTGACGAAATCGGGTCGCTGGCCATCGCACTCTTCGTCAAAGTACCGCTTTAGATCCAGTGCGGGCTTGCCGTCGGCGCTAAGATAAACAAATGGGCTGCTTCGCTTCCGATACGTGCCGTCTGGGTTCGGTTCGTAATGCGAAGCGAATCTCTGCCACGTCCAGCCGCCATAGCCTTCATGGGCCACGCCGTCCGCCGCTTTCGACGGCTTGTGCGTGCCAAGCATCTTCCAACTCGGGTTGTCGGGCATCGACAGGAACCGGGCGATCTCGTTCGAATATGTCGTGGCGTGCGTGAGACTGTCACCCACGATCAGCAGCCGGATCGTACGTCCCGCGCCGGCGTCGGCCGAGACGACTCGCAGCGTGGTCGTCGCGCGGCCCAGTTCCTTTTCACTGGCGTCGCTGACGGTCACGGTAAGCGAGTGATCGCCAACATCCGCAGCCTTCGGCGTCACGGTCCATCGTTGCTGTTCGGCGTTGCCGATATCACACGTTACCTCGAAGCGATATGCTTCGGGCGTCTCGGTGAGCACGACGTTGTCGTAATAGATACTGGTCTCGATCCCAGCAACGGCATAGAACTCAGGAGGTAGTGTCAGTTGCAGCGGACCGGCGCGATTGTCGGCCAAGCAGGTCGCCGCGCTCAGTACGCAGGCGATAAGGACCGCAATCCGCCCTGGGAATGGGGATCGCCCGCATCTGTTGAATCCGGCAGTATTTCCTCTCACTTGGCGTTCTCCTTTGTCACGTGCGTACAGAGTGGGGGGTGCGCTGAACCGGCAGTCTTTGCACTCCGCATCGACGATCACAACCTATCGTCTGGTCGCCAGCTATTGTATGCTCCGGAAACCGACACCGCCAATTGGTGCTGCGTCCGAGATGAGTTTCCGGTGGATAGGCCGTATCGATCAAGGCAAAACCCCGGTCTGGACAGGCAGTTGATTCACCCTTCGACACAAAGGAACTGAAAATGCATTTGTCACGAGTTCCAGCCTTACTCGTCTTCGGTATGACCGCTTTGCAGGTGGCCGGTGCCATCGCAGGTGACGAGCAGCGTCCGCCGAATGTCGTTTTCTTCTTGATTGACGATCTCGGCTGGACCGACGTGGGCTGTTACGGCAGTCAATATTACGAGACACCGAACATCGACCGGTTGGCAGGCCAAGGGATGCGCTTCACCGATGCATACGCGGCTTGTTGCGTGTGCTCGCCGACGCGGGCCAGTATCTTGACCGGCAAGTATCCGGCCCGATTGCACGTCACGCATGCCATTCCGATCGAAGGCTGGCGGAGGCTCAAGGAGCCACCGCCGCTGCTGCCGCCCACATATGTCAAGAATCTTCCATTGGACGAAGTGACGATCGCCGAAGCCTTGAAACCGGCAGGATACGCGACCGGGACGTTCGGCAAATGGCACGTCTGTTGGGACAAGGCGTTCTATCCCGAGAATCAGGGTTTCGATGTCAACGTGGGCGGCAACAACATGGGGAACCCCGGCAACTACTTCCACCCTTACGACGGCAAATGGCGCATGACGCGTAATCATCCCTGGGTCCGTTGGCACACGGTCGAAGGGGGCGCTCCGGGCGAGTACCTGACAGACCGTCTAACAGACGAAGCCGTACGGTTCATCGAGCAGAACCGGAATCAGCCCTTCTTCCTTTACCTGCCTCACTATGCGGTGCACACACCGATCCAGGCAAAGAAGGAGATCATCGCCAAATACGAAGCAAAGCCAAAAGATCAGCACCACAACAACGTGAAGTACGCCGCCATGATCGACAGTGTGGATCAGAGCGTCGGGCGAGTGCTGAAGAAACTCGAAGAACTCGGCATTGCGGGCCACACGGTGGTCATTTTCACCTCCGACAACGGCGGCCACGGGCGCATCACTTCGCACCATCCGCTGAGAGGAAACAAGGGCAATTTCTACGAAGGCGGCATACGCGTGCCGCTGGTGGTCAAATGGCCGGGCGTTGTCGAATCGGGCAGTGTTTGTTCCGCGCCCGTCACCAGCACCGACTTCTATCCCACGATCCTTCAAATCGCCGGCCTACCGCTGCGGTCCGAGCAGCACATGGACGGCGCGAGTCTGATGCCGCTGCTCCGGCAGAGTGGCAGCCTGAAACGAGATTCGCTCTACTGGCACTTTCCACACTACATCGGCGCCGGCCATCCGGATCCCGCCACACCGGTTTCCGTGATTCGACAGGGTAACTGGAAGCTGCTGGAGAATCTCGAAGAGGATCGACTCGAACTCTACAACCTCAAGAAGGACATCGGCGAGACGAAGAACCTCGCCGGGGAGATGCCCGAAAAGGCTATGGCTCTCCAACTGGCACTCGCTCGCTGGCGCGTGTCCGCTGGTGCCCAGATGCCGACGCCGAATCCCTCCTATCAGCCCGCGGTCGACGGTTCTAACTGAAGGGAATCGGGCCCTGGAAACGGGCCAATACATTCCCAATGGTGCTGTCTATAGACGAAGAAGTACGAGCCGGAACACCAGAGAACGAAAACAGGGTTTGACAGGGGCACATGGGCGAGGCAACAATCGACTTACCTACCTCTGAAAGAAAAGACAGCCATCCCGCATAACTATGGCCCTACCGATCGAACTACAGATCCCGATTGCCGTTGGCATCGGCGTCTTTCTGCTTGTGCTGGCTGCCGAAAGTCTGCATGAGCGGAGATGCCGCGCCGTGGCCCGCTTGGCCACCGGCCCAACCGGCCGGCCACGCCGTTGGGTGGGCGGCGTTCGATTGGCCAAGGCGATTGCGCTGGGCGGCATGGCGTGGGCCTTGGCGACGTTGTACTACGGGAGCGGTGGCGTATTTAGCCAACGTGAGACTACCGAAGATCGACGAGAAGACCGCCGGCACATTCTGTTCGTGGCCGATCTGTCGCCCAGCATGCTGATCGAAGACGCCGGACCCCACGGCGACATGACGCGGGCCGCGCGAATTCACGAAGTCGTCGCCGGGATTCTCCAACGGCTGGACGGCGACTTGATCTACTCGGTTATCGGCTTCTACACCGAAGCGATGCCCGTGGTGGTCGACGCTCAAGATGCGGAATTGGTCCGCAACGTGTTCAATGGTCTCCCCATACACTACGCCATGCTGGCGGGAAAGACCGATCTGGGAACCGGGATACAGAAGACGCTCGAGCATCTGAGTGATTATCCGGAAGAGAGCACAACCGTGTTCATTTGCACCGATGGTGACACAACGCCGATGGGCAGCATCCCCAAACGGCCCACAACGGTGCGAGACGTTTATGTGCTGGGCGTCGGCAATCCACACCAAGGCACCTTCATCGACGATCACATGTCGCGTCAGGAAGCGTCGGTACTCCGCACCTTGGCAGGCCGCCTGCGAGGCCAGTACTACGACGTGAACGAGAAACACGTATCGACGCTCTCGTTGGGCACTTTGGCAGCAGGCGCGGGGGTAAGCAAGATCGCCTACGACATGGTCGATCTTGCCATTTTCGTTTTCGCCGCCGGTGCGATTACGCTTGCATCGATCCCCGTGTTGTTGGAGTACTTCGGCAGCGATTGGAAGACGGTTCGCGCGGCCCGATCGACGGTTGCTGAAAGGAGTGCGCCGTGATCCGCAAGACGCTGATCCTGCTTTGGATGTTGTTCCCCGTTGGAGTCGCGGCCTATCACTTCAACGAAGGACCAAAGCAGGTGATGCGTGAACGCGCTCACGCCCGTTTGTTGGAGATCCGCGTTTTGGAGCGAGCGGACGAGCCGGATTGGCCGGAGATCATCACCGGGTACAACGAACTCGTCCAGGAACTGCCGCCGGACGAGGATCCGCTTGTACTGTACGAAATCCAATTGGCCGTGTGCGAGGCTCGACTGGAGATGCTTGATCTGGACTTGGCCATCCAGGATCTCACGCGACTGCTGCAGGAGACAGCCGCCGAGTACGGCGAAAACGCGCAGATTACGCGAGGCGTGCGCGAGCAGTTGGGCAAAGCCCATTACTACGCCACGTGGGTGCTGAAGACGAACGGCGCGGCCGAGACCGAATGGCGTCCGTTTGCCGAACGGGCACGCCAGTTGTTCCGCTACCTGGCCGAGTTGGAGGATCCGGTGGAATTTGAACGCTACGAGGAGCGTGTTCGCCAGGAATATGACAAGGCGTTGAAACGCTCCTCGGGCAACACTCAACAGGAAGGATCCACTTCATGATCAATCGAATACTCGTACCTATCGCCCTGCTGGGGTCAATTGGCGTGGGGATCGCGGTCGGCTTTGTCGCATCGGAAGCCACGAAACCGGCTGACGCGCCAAACAGCGTCAAATCTATCACCGGGGTCAACTCTGGGGCCGGTGGTACGGATGCGAAGGAGCCCGACCGGAAGGGCGTCGAAACGATCGTGCCCGAGGACGTACCGCCCGAATCATCGAAAGTTCAACCTGAGGCGATCGAGGCCGACGCCGAGAGTGAAAACGTCGAAATCCAGGGCGTTCAAGGCACGGACGGCACATCGGTCCCCCCGGAAAACACGATCGAAAGTGTCAGCGAGGCGCACGGGTCCATCGAAACGATCCGTGGCATCGAAGGGATCGACGCGGTCATGCTGCGGAACCTGGAAGCTGTATTGCGTATGCAACAGCAGCCCGAAGAACCGCAAGGGCAGGGCGGTGCCCGCTCGGCGGCCGCTCTGCTGACGATGGAATCGGACGAACCGGAAGAAACCGAAGAGATTGTTGACTCGCGACAGGAGCTTGTAGAGTTGGAACTGGAGGGCTCGTAGAGTCCTCGAAAGTGAGTTGCGACACAGCCACGATAGGACGTTTTTGATGACAAAGAGACTATTCCTTATCCTTTCCCTTGTTGCCGCATCGGTTGGCATGTTCGCACACGTCGCCCTCGCCGCGGACCAGCCGGAGACGGATCCCGCAGAGTTGGCCAAGCAGTACGATCGCTTGCGAAGTCAGCGGTTCTACCGGCACGCGTCCTCGCTTTACGAGAACGTCTTCCGGTATACGCAGATGGACCAAAGCCAGATCCAACCTCACGACGAGTTTATTCGAGCATTCTACGAAGGCCGCTGGGGCGACATCCGGCAGACGCTGGACAAGCTGCCCGACGCGTTGGCCGACACGATCTTCAACAGAATGTTGGATGATCTGGCCGGCCGGAATGTGCCCGTGTTCACATTGGACGACTTCCTTGGGCTTGCCGACGCCTGTCCTAGCGAGCTGAACTCGGACCGCATCCGGAAACTCGGCCTGATTCTCCGCGTCGCCGTGGCCAAAGAGCAGGAAGTGTGGCTGAAACAAGCGTTGAAGAAGGGCTCACGGCATTTGGGTGGTGGGGGCGCCAAGGGGTTGAACACGGGCCGTGTCCTCATGCACGCCAACTTCGATGATCTGGCACGTCAATACCTGCCCGACATGCTCGCGGCCAGCGAGATCGAAGATCAGGCGATCCGCGACGAAATCATCAACTTCCTGGGCTCCCAGGAAGAACTGGAGAGATTCCAGCAGAAGCGGATTGCGGACTTGTGGGAGCAGCACGCCGATACCCTAGGCGACCCAGAGGCCGATAACGGCCGGAAGCAACAGGCTGCAGACCAACTGAGCGACCTGCTGGGCAAAGCCCCCATTGCGTCGCTGGAACCTTGGATTCGCTCACTTGTGGGAAAGGACGCTGACACGGGCCTGCGTTTGGCCTCAGCGTTGGGAAAGCGGGCGCACGGCAAGACGACTGACAGCGACACCGCACGGCGGGCGAACAACTTGCGGTCCCAGAAATGCCTGCTCGCCGTCGCTGCCGAAGGCGGTGATTTGTCCAAGGCTCCATGGAATCACATGGCAACCGCCATGGCCGACTGGTGGGTGCACGAGGCGGAATTTACGTTTGACAACCATCCCGGCTACCGTGCAGTGGCCAGGCCGAGACCTCACGTGGCACCGGGCGATCTGCTGGACGCCGCGCCGGACGGCGTCTGGGCCGACGCGTTGCCGGCAAGTCTCCGCGACCGCATCGACGTGTGCATGTCGAAGGCCGTGTTGGTGAGTGACCGGTACGAAGAAGCGACTGATTTGATTGTTCGGATCGCCGACCGCAATTCGGAAGCCGGTATTTCGTTGGCCGAGGAATACTTGAAAGCCTGGGCACATCGCCACGATCCCCACATCTCCGAAGCGATTCGCAAGAAACACGGCCTACCCGGCGACGCCCGAATTATGGTGACGCCCATCATGATGGAAAAGAACATCGCCAGCCTGGCGGAGATGATGGACATTTTTCGCCAAAAGAAGATCCATCCTCGCAACGGAGAACTGATCGTCGAAGCGTTCAACGTCTGCTACAGCCATTCGGACGTTTATCGACGGAGCCATATTGAGAAGGTGTTCGGCCCGATCAATCAGATGGACGAAGACATCTTCTCTCGCATGGTCACCATGATGACCGAAGGCCTCTCGTCGCGATGGCGAAAAATGGAGATCCAAGAGGCGTCGGGCACGGGCCGCAGCCAGCAGGAAACGCTGGACATGGTTCGTACCGGGTATCAAACGGCCATCGAGATGATCGACGAGCGCAGCGGGAACCATCCGGATGCCTGGAGCACGCTGACGCTGGCCGGCTCGTTGCTGAGCGACTGGGGCGACTTTGAATACTACCAGCAACTGGTAAGCGACAACCCCACGAACCGAATGGAGGCGTTCCGCGAGAAAAACAGCCTGGCTGAACAGTACTTTACCCGAGGCGCGGAAGTCTACGCGAAACAGGTTCCCGACCTCAACCGAAGCCAGTATTCGATCCAAGCCTACTTGGCCTGGTTTCACAGTCTTCTCGGGATCAGCACAAACGGCAGCCTGAATCTGTCCAAACCCCTGGACCGCCGGGCGTTGAACCGTATTCACGAAATGCTCCGGAGTCTGCCAAACGGCGCGGGCAAGGCCCACATCGACATGCTTGCCAGGCACGTCAATTCGCGGTTGGAGGACACCGATAACCCGCTGCACGAAGAACTCAAATACAAATACCTGGCCGGATCGCTGGTCATCACCAAGAGCAGTCCCTTTTCGTTCCAGGCCAACGACAAGGTGACCTACTACGACGAGTTGCTGGACGAGATCCGTCTGGAAACGCGCGTCGACGGACCAAACACGATTCATCGCGATCACGAATTCGGCATCATCCTTAGCGTTCACCATACCGAAGCGATGGGCCGCATGGCGAACTTTGGCGAATATCTGACGAACGAATTCCCCAGCGACACGAGACCGTCGTCACGACCCCAGCCTTTTGTCACCACCTACAAAATGATCGAGGCTCAAGGGCAGCGAGACGAACTGGAGTTGAACATCCGCGAGGCGCTCGGATTGTTCTTCGACATCGAAGCCGTCGCATTCAGTCCCAAAGACGTGGCCCCGCGAGCGACCGAACGGCCGGGATGGGAAGAGACGGTACTGGCCTACATCCACGCCAAGGCCAAGGACTGCAGCGTCGATAAGATCCCGCGGATTCAAATGAACCTCAAATTCCTGGACATGACTGGTCCGGTCACCATCTCGGCCGAATCGCCCGAGACGATGATCAAGGTGACCGACGACCAGACGCCGCCGCGGCCGTTCCATCGTGTGGACCTGACGCAGACGCTGGACACGCGGAACATGGCGAGCACCGAGGAGGTGCTGATTGAGGTGAAAGCCACCGCATGTGGTCTGGTACCGGAAATCGACGAACTGTTGGACCTGGGCCCGCTCGGCACGCAACTGCCCATCGCGCGGATCGATCCCCACGAAGGAACGTTGCTTCGCCAAGTGAATAGCTGGGGCGATACGGTCCACGCCGTATCCGAACGCGAATGGACCATCGCTTTGGATGCCGCAGCCCTGGTGAAGGAACCGCATCGAGTGGATCTGAACCTGCCGGCTTCCAAGGTCAGCGATGCCGCGGTCAAGTACCAAACCTTTGTGGACATGGATTTGGTCGATCTGGACGAGCCCGTGGCCACGGTCGGCGAAGGACCTGTGCTGGCCAAGCCGATCGCCGAGATCGCTTTTTCCGAACCGTGGGTCCCCTTTGCCCTGGCCGCCGGCGCAGCGTTTCTGCTATTGATTTTCGTCGTGGTAGCCATGCGCGTGATCCGCGGGCCCCGGCAACGACCGGTGCGCGCTCGTGATGTGTTCCACATGCCTGGGCAGATCGACGGCTTTGTGGTCGTGCAGTTGCTCAGAGCTTTGGCCGCCAGCAAGCTGGTCCGCCTCTCGACCAAACGACGCTCCGAAATGCAGCAAGAAATCAAACGAATCCAAACAACTTGTTTCGGCACCAACGGCAGCGAGTTGTCAAACGACGAATTACGCCAGGTGGCCAAGAAATGGCTGCGAATTGCCTGTTGAGCCGAGTTTCCTTCATAGAACAACCAGCCTTCTCGAGGAAGAGGATATTCGATGCAACTTGTTGACAACACTGAGACCGCCAGCGCCGAATCCAGTCCCACATCCGAATCCGCTGATCGGGCCAACCGTTTCGTAGACGAGGTCCGCCGCCGGGTGGCCGAGGTGGTGGTCGGCCAGGACGTGGTTGTCGAGCGCATCTTGATCGCACTGTTCACCGGTGGTCATCTCATGCTGCAAGGCGTCCCCGGACTGGCAAAGACGTTGCTCGTGAATGCCGTGGCCAAGGCCATTGATCTGCAGTTCGCGCGGATCCAGTTCACCATCGACATGCTGCCGTCGGACATCATCGGCTCGGAGATCCTCGATCAGAAGACAAGCGATTTCCGAGTCCACAAGGGCCCGGTTTTCACGAACTTGCTGCTGGCCGACGAAATCAACCGCGCCGCCCCAAAGGCCCAAAGCGCCATGCTGGAAGCCATGCAAGAACGCAAGGCCACGATTGGGGGAGAGACATACAAGCTGCCGGTGCCGTTCCTGGTGATCGCCACACAAAACCCGGTAGAACAGTCTGGCACGTTCGAACTGCCCGAAGCTCAGCTCGACCGGTTCATGCTCTACCACCGGCTAGACTATCCCACCGTCGAAGAAGAACAGGACATCCTGCAACGACAGCTCGCCATGGGCCTGTCAAAGGACGAAGGCGGCGGCGCAGTGCCCAAGACCGCTTTTGACATGATCCAAGCCGAACCATGCGCGACCATCCAGGACCTGGTGCGAGCTATGGAAATCGTCCAACAGGTCCACGTGAGCGACGTCTTCGCCAAACACAGTGTGGAACTCTCGCGACGAACCCGCGAATCCAAGCTATTGGACTTTGGCTGCAGCCCGCGAGCGTGTATGGCCTTGGCAACCGCGTCGCGAGCCCGAGCGTTCATTCACGGCCGAGATTACGTGGTACCGGAAGACCTGTTCGAGCTGGCCGAAGACGTAGTCCTACACCGCATACGATTAACCTACGAAGCCGCAGCCGAAGGTCACACAGGCCGCGAGATTTTGGAGTCGATATTGTCAGATTTGGCGTAAGGCTAGTAGGTCCCGTCTGCCGGACGGGACCTGAGGCGCGTGAACCGTCGCTAACGTTGTTGCCATACAGGTCCCGTCCGGCAGACGGGACCTACTGGAAGACCCGTCCTCATGCGACGAACCGTCGAACTACAACACGATCCGGTCGACTCGCGGCAATTTGAATTATCCGTGAAGCAACTGGCCGACAGTCTGGGCTTCGGTCCGGACGATTCGATCTATCACGGTTCCGGACTGGAATACGCGCAATCGCGTGCCTACCTGCCGGGCGACAGCGTGAAACTGATCGACTGGAAGGTATCGGCGCGGACCGGCAAATACTTCGTCAAGGAGTACCAGGAACCGCGGCAGATCCCGTTGTACATCCTGCTGGATACATCGGCGTCGATGTGCGTCAGTTCGCGGCCGTTCAGCAAATACGCTTGGGCGGTGCGGATCGCCGCTGGTGTGGCGCTGGCCGCCCAATCGCGGCTGACGCCTGTTGGGCTGATCGCTTGCGGCGAACGCGACGTGCACATCTCGCCCACATTGGCCCGCAACGACGTTATGCAATGGGCCCACCGCTTGCGGCGTCACGGTTTTCTGGAAGGGACCTTGTTGGGACGACGGACTCGTGAATTGTTGCCTACGCTCGGCCGTCGCAGCGCGCTGATGGTGCTCAGCGACCTTCACGATGCCGATGCTGCCAGTGCATTGCGACTGGTCGCTCAAGAACACGAGTGCATCGTACTCCATTTTCGCGATCCGGCGGAAACGGGCATCCGAGGCGCCGGACTGTATCGCGGCCGGGAAGCGGAATCGGGACGATCGTTTTTCGCGTCGGGCCTGCGACGGTGGTTTGCCGACTGCAACAAAAAGCAGGAACTCACTCGGCATGGGATCGACTATCTGCTCCTCCAGACGGATCGCCCAATCCTCGGGCCGTTGCGACAGTTCTTGAAAGCGCGCGGACGTAGATCGGGTGCTCGATAACGCGCGAGACGGATGAACAGTAAACAATGACCGATCAAGAAGCACAACGACGCAAGACGAAGCCTCGGCGAACGCTTCGCCTTGTGCTTGCCTGCATGCTGCTGGCGGCGTTGGCCGCGGCGGTCACGATCGTCGTTGTTGTGCAAATGCGCGAACCGGAAGTGACGCGGTCGGACCGCGACGTTCCGCTTGGCGTCGAAGAAGCCGTTATCATCCGCTATTCCGGTTCGCGTTTGGTCGCTCGACCGTACCGCCGCGGCGCGTCGGTGAATCTCCGCATTGCCAACGAAATGCAGCAGGGCAACATTCGAGTCTACGACGTGCGCTACGTGGTCAGCCTGCCCGGCGAGTTCGATCTGACCGAGTATTTGACCTCGGCCGATGGTCGTCCGATCAGCGATCTGCCCTCGTTCAAAGTCCGGGGTCTGACGAGTCTGACGAAAGACATCGAAACCCGAATTCAGGAAATCGAAGAGGTCGGTGTCCATGTCTGGCACTGGTACTACGAGACCTTAACCGGCCTGGGGATTGCCTGGGGTTTCTGGCTAATGGGTCTGATATTTATAGGCCGACCGAAACGACCGCCAAAGATAGCGCCGCCTCCGCCCCCGCCGTCAGTCCTCGAGCGGATCGCTCGATACCTGATCGCCTTGAAGGAGGGGGAATTGACCGTCGACGAGAAAGCCGAACTCGAAGTTCTACTGCTGGAGCATTGGCGCGATCGGCTAGATCTGCGAGACGGGCGTATGGCGGAAAGTTGTCGGCGGATTCAACGCAGCGACGACTTGGGCACGCTGTACGAGAAACTGCAGGCTTGGTTGCACGTCCCCAACTCCCATAGTGGCCCTAACGAGTTTGTGGAAGCTTACGAATCACGTGTGGAGACGCAGCCGGAAAGATCATGACCTTTGCTCACCCAAAACTGATACTCCTGCTCGTGATCCCCGTCACGTTGCTGTTCTGGGAATGGGTGCGGCGGGGCCGGCCGCTGGTCTTGCCGTTTGACGGTGTGCGCCAGCGGCGTGGTTGGCTGCTCGGCCTGCTGGTGCTTTCCGCGAACAGCCTCCCCGCCCTGCTTCTCGCCCTGGCCATCATCTTGCTGGCACGGCCGTTGGCCTACGCGCCGCCAAAGACGCAGCGTGAGCTTACGAACATCCAACTCGTCCTAGACGCCTCGACCAGCATGGTCTTCAGTACATATGGTCCTCAAGACGGCGAGAAGCGGTACACGCGATTCGACGGCGCCGTGGACGCACTGGAGACGTTCCTATCGACTCGCGAGGGCGACGCCTTCGGCTTGACCATCTTTTCTCGCCAATTCATCCACTGGGTGCCGCTGACGCAGGACACGGACGCCATCCGCTTGGCGCGCGAGTTCATTTGGCCCGAGAATTTTCCTGATAAGATCTGGGGCCACACCTTCATTGCGAGGGCGTTGGACGGCGCGGTGGCCCCCCTGTCCCAGCACGCTGAAGGCGACCGGATGATCATTCTGATGACCGATGGCGAAGGCGAAGACATCGGCGGTGGGCGCGAGCGGGAGGTGATCGCCAAGCTCAAGCGTCACAACATCGTCGTGTTTGCCATCGCACTGAACGATAGCGGTTTCTCGCCGGGATTGGAGAACATTGCCCGAGAGACGGGCGGCCAGATCTTCAAGGCGCTAACGCCCCAGAGTCTGCAGACCGTCTTGAACCGGATCGACCAGATGAAGAAGGTGGAGATCCGATCGACACGTCCCGAAGTGATCGACTTCTTCGATCCGTTCATCCTGCCGGCCATCGTCTTACTGGCCGTGCAAGTTCTGGTCACCTTCGGGCTGCGGTTCACGCCCTGGTAGTCGGGACTCTGGTCAGAATGCAGCAGTGCAGTTGCCTACCGAAGCCCCTTTTCTCGCAAGATCGAATCCGCCCAGCGGGCGTCCGCATCTTCCAGAGGTGGAACCGGATCGTCGCGATAGTTGATCCGCGAATAGCGGCCATCCCGATAGCAGTCGTCCAGCAGAGGTTGGAGCCGCAAGACGACGTCGTTGTCAGCCGGCCTCAACGGTATGGCGATGTTGGGCAGCGGCTGGCGAAGAGGTACCGCGTACAATTCCGCGCGTCCCCGCCTTGTTGGTCGGCTGACACAGATCAAATAGGGCGTTCGGCAAGCGAATGAGAGACTGTCTTCCGGGACCGCCAGTACGTAATTGCCCGCACGAATTAGGCCGATTTCCACTAGGTTCACACCGGCTTCGAGATATTCGCGTTGCTTGCGAATGTACGCCAACTGCCCCGTCGATCCCACCTTGTTAACAGGGCTGAGAATTTCGATGACCGTGATCGCTCGCGATCCGTCGTCGGTATCCACGATCTCCAAATGCCTAAGAGTCTGCGGCTCGTCTTCAAGCGTCAACTGCTCTTCTACGCAAGCCCGTAAATCGTCCGGAAGCTCCGCGTTCAACTCGTTAGACACGTAAACCATCAACCGCGGTTGCACATCGCCCCAATGTGCTTCGATATAAGGGTCCATTCCTGGAAAAGGGCTCTTCATGTCGAATTCCCCCAAGAATCGAAGCAGCACACACAGCCGTCTCATTGTACGTTCGCGGAATTCGTTCGGACAGAGCCGAAGGGACGGAACTCGCCTGCCGTGATTGCCTCGTGCGCGTGGGATGAAGTAACATGGGGCGAGCCGGTCCCGCGCCGGGAGCAAATCAGGGAGGCGATCTTGGCTAAGAAATACACGCCGATCACGAAGGATATTCGTGGTCAGTTGATACTGCTGGGCACGGGGACGTCTGTTGGCGTTCCAACCATAGGGTGCGGCTGCCCGGTGTGCACCAGCGATGATCCGCACAACAAACGGACGCGATGCGGCGTCGTGCTGGGTTTGCCGGAGGGCAATTTGCTGATCGACACGCCGCCCGATCTGCGGTTTCAGTTGCTCCGTGAAGGAATAGGCATCATTCACGCGGTGCTGTTCACTCACGAGCACGCGGATCATATTTTCGGCTTGGACGATTTGCGTCTGATGCCGTTCTTTCTCGGTTACCCCGTGCCGTTGTACTGTGAAGAGATCGTCGAGGGGCGCATCCGGAAGTCGTTCGAGTATGCTTTTTCCGACATCGAGCAAACGCACAAGGGCGCTGTGCCCAGACTGTCTTTCGAACGCATTACTACCGAGCCGTTCGAGGTGCTGGGTACGCGAGTGACGCCGATTCGATTAAGACATGGGCCGCGGTTCGAGGTACTGGGATTTCGCATCGGCAATGTCGCCTACTGCACGGACACCAACGAAATCCCGCCAGCCAGTTGGCCGTTGCTGGAAGGCTTGGACGTGTTGATCTTGGATGCCCTCCGGACCACGCCTCACGTCACTCACTTCTCCCTGGACGAGGCGATCGAGGTGGCGAGGAAGCTGAAACCGCGCAGGACGCTGTTCACCCACATATCCCACGACTTGGACTACGAAGAAACCAACGCCAAGCTGCCTCCGGGCATGGAATTGGCTTACGATGGTCAGCGAGTGCTTCTGACGTGACGAGATGCGGTATGAACATCTCTCGAAAACGAGTAGTCCTAGTTTGTCTAATTCTGATGCACCTGCTGGTGGCGTCGTGTTGCAGCGTGATTGCGTTTCTTTGGATGCCCGATACCGAAGTATTCGGAGGCGTGTTCCTCGGTACCGTATTCGCCCAAGGTAGCCTGTTGGCCGTCTGGATCGCACTTGGACGTGGGGCGTTCACGGGACGTTGTCTTCTGGTGTTTCTGTTACTGACCACGTCCGGAACTCTCTTAATGCTGCCGATTGCGTGTGAGAGTGACGGTTGGAGCTTCGCACTGGCATTCGGTGCCATACTACTTGGCCAATGGCTGGCCGTGCAGACTCCGTTGTGGCTGATTCGTCTGGTATTCGGCTGGCGAATCGGTTTGCTGGATACCGTCGCTGATGACTCCGGACGCGACGAACTACAATTCGGCATTAAGCAGTTGCTCGGGTGGACGGCTGCCGTGGCCGCGCTGTTGGGGATTGGCCGCTTGCTGGCTGGAGACGAACTGCGCGACCCGGAGACGGCGTGGGAGATGGTTGCCTTTGCGCTCGTTCTGGCAGGTGGCAACGTCATGGTAGCTTGGCCAATGATTTGGGCAATGCTGGTGCGTCGCTGGGTTCCTGTCTGGACGGCCGTAGCTCTTGCCATTGCCGTTGTCATAACGCTGGAAGAACCCAACGTGTTCAGCCGGGTTACTCGGGGGTCGGCTGATGCCGAAGTGTTTTGGTGGATCAATGGCGTCCATATTGCGTGGGTCTACTTGAGCCTCGTTGCTATACGCCTTTGCGGATACCGCATGGAACAAAGGTAATGTACGCCCAGAGAAAATCGCCATTTCAATTCGGCATCTCGTCGCTGCTGTTATTGACCGCGGTCGTGGCAGTCGTGTTGGCGGTGTTGCGCCCCTTGGACCTGCCACCGACTTTTCATTTTGCCATGGCCGGATACGCGATTCTGGTTCTCGGATACGGTGTGCTTCGCGGCGTATTTCTGCTGAGCAGGACTCTCCGACACCAACGCCAGGGGCTGGCCAAGCGTAAGGAACTGGAGGCATGGGTCGAGCAAAAACGCAGGCAATCTCGCACACCAGCCGGCCCGTCCAGCGACTCGCCCACTACGAATGCCGAGGATGCAGACGTATAATGCAGAGGCCAACACAAATCGGGCTCAGACGTA
>JACKQG010000830.1_pt1 | contig 43637 bp, 36 predicted proteins | sample 8237621 | NCBI WGS metagenome assembly JACKQG01 (sample SAMN15677084, study PRJNA649215) | marine metagenome | biome: marine; feature: Black Sea; material: saline water; isolation source: suspended particulate matter (SPM) from the Black Sea western gyre | collected 2013-06-09/2013-06-10 | depth... | reverse complement strand
GTGCCTCCAACCTACAGTAGTTTCAGTGGCCTAAGCATGGCCATGGTTGCCGGGCAAAATGATGAAATTCCAGCCTACCGTAGAGATAATGATAATATCACTTTCAATGGTAGTGGATTGGGTCTGCTTTCTGTGGTGCAAATTGTTGATGTGAACGGGAATCCTATTCCCGGAGTAACTGATGCAACAGATCAAACAGGGGTATCGAGTGTTACTTCGAGTTCATTCCAGTTAGATTCAAATGCCGCCGCATTCACAGGGAAAGGGCACTTGTTAGATTCCTCCACATTGTTGAGTGACAATAACGGAACGAGACGGATTCGTGTGATCACTCCATTTGGAATTCTTACTACACCACTGAGCAGTGCGTTTACAATTTCCGCAACACCGGACTTTTTGCCGCTAAGTGCAAACACAGCCGCAAATACATTTGCCGGATCGGCAGATTTTAATGGATCTGATTATAATGCTAGTCGCGGTATTTTAATCGTGAACGGAACAAATTTCCGTGGTGTTAAGAGGCTGTATTTCGGCGAGAATGCCTTGAACCAACTCACAGATTGGATGGCTTCCGGAAATAGCTCAGTTGTGGCATCAAACGAAAACCGGTATTTAGGGCACGGTTTCGGTATTAACCCAAATGCCCTGCCAGCGGGCGTGACTATCAATGCTGCGGGAACACAGATGAGTTTCACCAAGGCTGCGATTAACGATATTAACGCAACTTGGTTGGGTGGAAGTAACCGGGCTATCCTAATACTGGGCGCAGCAGATCAAAATGCTACCACGCCTCTGATTAATGCGAACAACTAATTTAACCCCGCCGCTTGGCGGGGGCTAAGGAACGGGTGGAGTGATAAAACGGGGGCGGTCTCGAAAGGGGCCGCCTCGTTTTTTATGCGTTTAACATGTCAAGAGTGACGTCTTTAAGGTTGGGGGCGAGGTGGGTGGGGTGGTGTTTGGCGAGTTGGGCTTCAGTGAAATTGCCGGTGGCAACGGCGAGTACGCTGGCGTCGATGGATTGGGCGCATTCAATGTCGGCGGGGGTGTCTCCGATGATGAGGATTTCCGACGGGTTGAGATTGGGGAATTGTTCACGAGCATTTTCAAGTGCAGCTTGGGCGATGTCATTTCGGTTTTCGGTGGTGTCGCCAAAGGCCCCAAATTGAAAGCGATGCCAAAGGTGGTAGTGGGTGAGTTTGAGTTCTGCGCCTAATGGGAGGTTGCCGGTGAGCAGGCCCAGCACGGGCGGGATGGACATGGCCTCGATTGCATCGAGCAATTCCACAACGCCGGGGAGGGGTTGGGTTTTGTCGGCGGGCAAATGTTTGGCGAGCCGTTGGGTGTAGGCTTGAGTGAAGCGCTGGTAATTGGTTTCGGTGGTGGCGATGTTGTTGGCTCGAAAGACTTCGTAGGCGAGGCCTCGATCGGTGCGCCCGGCGAATTCCATGGATTCGGTGGCGTGGGGTAAATCAAATTCATCGGCAAATGCCTGCGCAAAGGCCTTCATACCGGCACCGCCGGTGAGGATGAGGGTGCCGTCGATATCAAATAGCACGAGCCGAATCATAGGCGCGGACTGTCCCATCATGGAGGTTGCCAAGTCAATGCGTCCGTGAACAACCCGTGAAAGGCTCCGGCTTGACGTTCCGCGGGCGGGCCGTTAGCGTGGCTACATGACGAGGGGATTCCTTTTGCTATTTGCACTGAGCGCGTTGGGCTCGATGTTTTCGGGCTGCATCTCGGCCAAAGATGAAAAATCGGGGGGACGTGCGGTGAACCCGCCGAGCCGCAACCCGCTTGAACGGATGCGCAACACGGCGTCACCGGGGCACGGGTTCAAGTATTTTGATGGTGTAGGCTGGAAATATTTGCCGCCCGGCGTGAAGGCTGAGTTGTTTACGATGACGGCCGAGGAGTTGTTCGCGTTGGCTCAAGAGGCATTCGTCGCGGGGGATAATACCAAGGCGTTGTTTGCCGCGCGCTGGCTGCATGTTCATCAACCTGGCGCAGATCTTGCCCCGGAAGCGCGTCGCATTGTAGCGGAGGTTTATGAGAAGCGCGGGTTTCAGGAAAATGCGTTTCAGGAATATCAGGCGTTGTTGGATGCGCACCCCAACTACGATGCCGCCAAACGCGCGGAGGTGGCACAACGGATGTTCGATATCGCGGGTAAATATCTGGGGGGCAAATGGTTTCGCTGGAAAATACCTTATCAGGAACGAATGTATCTGCCGCTTTTTTCGTCGATGAACCGCACGGCGAAGCTTTATCAGCAGGTGGTGACGAATGCGCCGTATGGTGAACTTGCAGCCTCGGCACAATACGGGGTGGGGCAGGCACACGAACAGGCTTTGACGGGGTTCTGGGGGTTTTTCGCTGATGAAAAAGCGTATAAAAAAGCCACCGCAGCGTATCAATTATTGGCCGACCGCTATCAAAAACGCCCGGGCGATGCGCCCCGGCCTAATCAAAAAGAGATCGATCGCGTTGTGGCGGAGGCCAGTTTTCGCGTGGCGTCCATTTATGAAGTGCAGGCGAATGAGGGCGTTTACGATCAAAGCATGGCCGAGCGCGCCATCAATGCGTTCAGCGATTTCCTCACCTTGAACACGGGCAACCCCGAGTTGAAACCGCGACGCGAAGAAGCGGTCACGCGCATCAATGGTCTGCATCTTGAGCGGGTTCGAGGCGCGCTGGCGATTGCGGAGTTTTATGAACGTCGCGGAAAGTGGATCGCCGCCTTTAAATATTTTGGTGAAACCTCCGCGCGCGCGGAAAATGTTGAGGGGTTGGCGGCGAAAGGAACCCCGATTTACGAGGAAGCACAAGGGATCAACCAGCAGGCGATCACATCGTTATTTCGAGTGTCTAAAAAAAGCGTGAATGAGGCACTGGGCAAGGCGGCAGAAATTGAAAACGTAGATCCCACGCAATTGGTGAACCTTAGTGATCGCGAGTTAAACTCCGTGGAACGGTCGTCCCGCCGAATCGAGCTTAACCTGCGACTACAAGAGGCCGTGCTGCGGAAAGCGGTGGATGAGGACGATGCAGTTTACCAAACAGTCGATGCCTTGAAAGCTCGTGCGAATACCCTCCTCAAGGCCGCCGAAGCCGAGCTCGACCGGCGTGAGGCTGAAGCGAACAAAGAATAACTATGAAAATTAACAGAATCCTTTCAGGTATGCTGGCGGTTGCCGCCGGGATTAGCATGGGCTGCGCGGGGTACCACATCGGCTCCACCAACGGGCTCACCGCCGGCGCACATTCGGTGCAAATTCAATTCTTCAAAAATGAAACCTTTGAACCGCGCCTTGCCACCGCGGTGAATCGTGCAATGAAACGTGAGTTTCAAAAGGACGGCACCTACACACTCGAAACCCAATCTGAAGGGGACTTCATTATCAGCGGCAAGCTCATTGACTTCCGTCGCAACGGCGTGAGTTACAAACCCGGCGACGTGCTCACCGTGCAGGATTATACGATGGATCTTTCCGCCGAGGTTACCGTCATCAACCGCACCACCGGCGAGGAGATTTTCAAAGAGACCCTCACCAGCTCTTCCACCGTGCGCGTCGGTGACGACCTCACCGCCGGCCAACGCCAAGCCGTTCCCATTATTGCTGGTAAACTCGCCGAGCAAGCCGTGCTCCACATCGTGGACGGGAATTGGCCCGACCCCAAACCGGAGCCAGAAACTCCCTAGAAACGTAGTCCCGAAAAAAGGTTGCCCGTCCATCACCTATGACTCAAACTCGGGCCGATGAAAACTCTGTTCGCTTTTCTTTCCCTCACTTTCGCCGTCTCCCATTCCGCCAGTGAATGGCCGCAGTGGCGCGGAGTGAATCGCGATGGCATTCTCCACGGCGAACCCGCCCTCGCCAAACTCCCTGCCAAGCCCGCCACGCTTTGGCAAATCCCCATTGGCAAAGGCCAGGGCGGCCTCGCGCTCGCCAAGGGCGTGCTTATCGTGCTGCATGAAACTTCTTCGAAGGGTAAGCAGGAAACCGCCCGCGCCATCCGTATCGCCGACGGCAAACAAATTTGGGAAACTGCGTATGCCGATTCCTGGCAATATACCAACGTGTACGGCCCCGGCCCGCGCACCGCGCCGCTCATTGACGGGGATCTCCTTTTTTGCCAAAGCGCTGCGGGCGCCCTCGCCTGCATTTCGATGAAGAATGGCGATTTGCTATGGGCTAAAAACTACGCAACAGATTTTGGCGCCAAATGGTTTGGCGGCAATGCACCTGGCAGTGAGGGTACCGCCGCCAGCCGTCACGGCAACAACGGCCAACCGGTCACCGATGCCAATTATATTTATGCCCCCGCCGGGAGCCACACCGGTGCCAGCCTCGTTTGCCTTGAGAAAAAAACGGGTAACCTCGTTTGGAAAAGCGGCACCGATTATGCAGCCTACTCCGGCCTTATGCGCGGCACGCTTGCCGGTGTGGAGCAAATCGTCATGGTCACCGCCGCCAACATGATCGGTTATCGCGCCAAGGACGGCAAAAAACTTTGGAGCGTCCCCGTAAAAACCGGCGCGGCCCGCAACATCGTCACACCCATTCTACACGGCGACACCGTCACCATGGCCAGCCATACCTTGGGCACTTTTCAAATCCGCATCCGTAATAGTGGTAGCGGCCAAACTGCTGAGGAAATTTGGCGCAATCGGGAAGCCCGTACTAACATCACCACGCCCGTATTGAAGGATGGTTTTTTGTACGGCCTCGGCGCATCGCGCGGACGCAACTCAGAGTTCGTTTGCATCAACCACAAAACCGGCAAAACCGAATGGAGCGAACGCGGCTTCACCGATTACGCCTCGGTGATTTCAATGGGCGATACCCTCCTCGTCCACGGCTCGCGCGGTACGGTGACGTTGCTGCGCGCCACCCCCAAAAAATTCACCCAACTCAGCCGCATCGAAAACGCCAGCCAGCCCTCATGGACCTTCCCCGTCTATTCCGCCGGCGTGCTTTATGTGAAAGACGGATTGCGCGATGGAAAAAATAAGCTGACGGCGCTGAAGTTGCGCTAGCGCTTGCGGGATCCACACCCATCTCATTTCCACCGTAAATTCAATCCCGCCAGTTTGGGAGTGACAGAGGCGCAAGGCGTTCCGTATCGTGGGCGTCGTTTATGAGCCATACCGAGCAATACGTAGAAGCCCAAGTCGCTGCCAATGAGTTAGTGGATGTGCCGCATCTGGTTAATCTCATCATTCAGGACGGTCTCGATCGCGGCGCGAGTGATATCCACATCGAGCCTTGGGAGGATATGACCGGGGTGCGTGTACGCGCAAATGGTGTGCTGCAATGGGTGGTGGGCATCCCCCGCGATTTTCACGAAAACATCTGTGGCCGGTTCAAGGTGATGGCAAATATGAAAAGCCACGTAAAGGATCTTCCGCAGGATGGCAAAGCTGCGCCGGAGGAATTCCACGGGGTGCAGCTGCGCGTTTCCATTTTCCCAACGGTGTATGGTGAGAAAATTGTTTGTCGTATTTTTAATCCTGACGCCAAGATGTTCAACATCGAGTCACTCGGGTTCGATGATGATACGCTGGAGCGTTTCAAAGAAATCGTTTCCAAACCCACCGGCCTCATTTTGCTCACCGGGCCCACCGGCTCGGGCAAGACCACCGCCATTTATGCTGCCATCGGTCATATTCTAGAAAAAGCAGGCAACGCTGTTGCGGTGTCCTCCGTGGAAGATCCAGTGGAGCAAAACCTCGATTGGGTTAATCAATCCTCCCTAAACGTTGGCATGGGCTACACGTACCCCTTGGCGCTGCGATCGCTGATGCGGCAGGACCCCGAAATTATTATGGTGGGTGAGATTCGGGATGAGGACACCGCCGATATCGCCATCAACGCCGGTATGACCGGTCACCTCGTGATCAGCACCATTCACTCCGGTACCACCTCCGGAACCTTTGCGCGCCTCATCAATATGAATATCGAGCCTTTTCTGCTCGCCTCCACCATCATTGGCGTGCTCGGCGTGAGATTGCTCCGCCAAAACTGCCTTCACTGTTCCGCCCCCTATCAACCCGAAGCTTTTGCCATCGAGCAACTCCGCCAACACGAGGGCAGCGAATACGTCAATCAAATCCTTGAGCACGACAGTTTTTATCGCGGTACCGGCTGCACCGCCTGCGGCAATACCGGCTTCGGCGGACGTTCCTCCATTACCGAACTGCTCACCTGCGACGCAGACGTCCGCGAGGCGGTCATGAAAAAGAAACCCACTTCTGAAATTCAAGAAATCGCCGTCAACGCCGGAATGACCACCCTTTGGGACGGCGGTCTGCAAATGGTCGTCGACCGCAAAACCACCCTCGAAGAAATCCTCCAAAAAGTCGCCGCCGACCAGGTGTAATACGCGTTTCATTTGTAGCCCGGGCCGGTGTCTCGGGGCCCCACCAAAACTCTCTGCGGATAAGTCTTGCTTGCGCAATTCACTTTGTAGTACAAAGTGAATCGATGAGCGCACAGTGGGCCGAGGAGAATCTAAACACCATTCGCACCCTGATGGAAAGGGCCAGCGTATACCGCCGCGCCCTCGCGCCAATCGCCATTGCCGTCGGCGTGTTGGGGATCGCCGCCGCTGGCTTGGCCGAGGCGATGGGATGGACAGGAAAAAATTTGTTTGCCGGCTATTGGCTTGGCGTTGGGGCAGTGACAGTTTTGGCGGCATTATTGTTGGTGCGACGGCAGGCATTACAGGCGGATGAGGAATTTTGGTCGCCTCCCACGCGCCGCGTGGCACAGGTGATGGCGCCGCTGTTGCTCGCCGGGTTGGGCTTGGGCGTGCTGGAAATATTGAACACGAATGGCCGCGACAGTGTTCGGCTGATTGCTTTGTGGATGGTTTTGTACGGCGGCGCTCTACACGCATCCGGGTTTTTTATGCGACGCGGGTTGAAATTAGCCGGGTGGATTTTTGTCGTTTTGGGCTCTATTTGCCTATGTTTTCACACTTTAGGCGAGGTGGTATGGCTGGATGAAGCGCACGCCCATTGGGTGATGGGTTGGGCATTCGGAGCAAATCATTTGGCTTATGGATTGTATTTGAAACTGACGCCGGAACCCATGGAAGAAGTAGACGAATAGTGAACCCAGAAACTTTCCAACTTTTGGATAAAGTAATCCACGAGAAAAGCCGCATGGCGATAATGTCTATGCTTGCCGCTTCGGCAGAGCTTTCGTTCACGGAACTGCGCGATGCACTGGCAATGACGGATGGAAATGTGACCACCCACATCCGCACTTTGCAAAAGGCGGGCTATGTGGCGGTCGCCAAAAGTTTTCAGGACAAACGCCCGCTTACCACTTGCAGGCTCACCACGGTCGGCCGCGAGGCGTTTTGCGAATATGTCGGATTACTGGAGGGCATTGTAAAATCTGCTAAGCAATCAGAGGAAAAATCCAATCCCGCCAAAGCTTCAAAATCAAGGAGGAAAAAATCAAATGACAACACAAACTTTGCCTTACAAAGCCAACGGGCTTAAACCCGTTCAGGCGGAACCCTTCGTCGTCCGTCGCGCGGAGCATTTGGGAATGTGCTTTGGCGTACGGGATGCCATTACTCTGGCGCGGCGCGAGGCGGCGTTACAACCACTCACGGTGCTGGGCGAGTTAGTGCATAACGTCACGGTGCTAGATGATTTAGAAGAACGGGGCGTGCGGTTTGAAAATGAACCTGAGCGTGTTGGGACTTCGGCGGCAATGATTACCGCCCACGGCGCCTCGGACCGCGCTCGTGCCCGTGCTAGGTTGGCGGGTTTACGGGTGAGCGATGCGACGTGTCCGCTGGTGCATTTCGCGCACGAAAAAGTGCGGGAATTAGTGGTGACAGGGTTTCATCCCATCGTGATCGGTCGGCGTGGGCACGTGGAGGTGAGGGGTTTGACGGAGGATTTGGTGGCGTGCGATGTGGTTTTGAGCAAAGAAGATGTGGATGGGGTGGAATCGCGCGCGCGTTTTGGTGTGGTGGCGCAGACGACGCAGCCTATCGCGCGCGTGCGGGAATTGGTGAATTATTTACAGGCGCGTTTTCCGCAGGCGGAGATTCGGTTTGTGGATACAGTGTGTCGGCCGACGAAACAACGTCAGGAATCGGCGATGGAATTGGCGCGCGAATCGGATGTGGTTTTGGTGATCGGCGGCGTGAATAGCAATAACACGGCGGAATTGGCGCGCACGTGCGGTGAATTTTGCAAAGCAGTCCATCACGTGCAGGGGCCGGACGATGTGCGGCCGGAGTGGTTACCGGTTTCGGGTGTGTTGGGAATCACGGCGGGGACGTCGACGCCGGATGAGATCATCGATGCGGTGGAGGCCCGCGTGCGGGAGCTTTCGCATAATTCATCAACACGGGAATGGGAGGTGGCGTGATGTTGGATTGGCTGGAGTATTTTCATTTGAATGCGTCGAAGCGGCGGGAGATTCCATGGGAGAAAGGTGTGCAGGTGACGCCGGCGATGCGGGCGGTGTTGGTGCGGTCAATGCAGCGATTTCAATTGGGCGAATCGGGCGATGGATTTTTTCTCCGGCGCAATGCTTCGGGCGAAGCGGTGGAGTACCGGCACGCTCTGGATTTATTTATCAAAGAGGAACAGGAACACGCGTGTTTGATGGGACGGGTGCTGGATTTGATGCGTGCGCCGCGGTTGCGTTGGCATTGGACGGATTGGTGTTTTGAACGGTTTCGGCGTTTGCTGGGGTTGAAACTGGAGGTGTTGGTGCTGCTGGTGGCGGAGATGATTGCCAAGCGTTACTTCCGCGCGCTGCGCGATGGGGTGGACGACACAGTGGTGCGCGAAGTGGCGGCGCAGATTTGTCACGACGAAGAGGGGCACTTGGCGTTTCAGACGGATTACTTGCGGCACGCGTATGAGCGTTGGCCGTTTTGGGCGCGGGTGTTGGTGTGCGGCGCGTGGCGGCTGATGTTTCGCGCGGCGTGTTTATTGGTTTGGCTGGATCACGGCAAACTGCTGCGCGAATGCGGCGTGCGCGCGGAGGGGTTTTGGTGGGATTGCGGTTTGATCTTCGACAAAGTGGCGGCCGGCGCGTTTGGCGGAGCGGCGTATCCGTCGCTGGCGGGGCTGCGGATGCCGGAGTTTCGGTGGAGGTCGCCGGTGGTGGAGTGAAATTTTTTTCTAATGACCAAGGCCCAATGACCAAATTCCAAGGAATGCCCAAATCTCAATGACCCAATTTGGCATCCTCTTGGGGTTTGGTTATTGAGTATTCCTTGGGAATTGGTTCTTGGTTATTGGGATTTTTCACCTGTGTTCTCCTGCCAAAACATCCTTTGGTTTTAGTTTGAGGTCGAAGGGTTCGAGCGGCATTGGCTCGTCGTGTTCTAGGTGGTCGGTGCAGATTTTGAAGAGGTCGGCCTCGGTGGTGGTGCGGCGGATGCGGTGGAGGAAGTCGCCGGTGGGTTCGATGCCGATGCCGATGTAGTTGAAATATTTTTTCATTTTCGCCACGTGCGATTTCTCGTTCAGCTTTGGGGGGCGCACGGTTTCATAGAGGTCACGCAAATAGCTGAGCACGTCCTGGCCGGTGGGGACAAATGGAGTTTCGTCTTTTTGTGCCTGGCGGATTTGGTGGAAGAGCCACGGGTTGCGGATGGCGGCGCGGCCGATCATGAGGCCGGCGGCGCGGGTGTCGGCGAGGACGGCGGCGGCTTTGGCGGGGGAATAGATGTTGCCGTTGGCGAGTACGGGGCAGGGGAGGGGTTCAACGGCGCGGGCGATGTAATCGTAATGGACGCCGCTACGGTAGCCTTCGAGCACGGTGCGGCCATGGACGGTGAGGAGGTCGATGCGGTGTTTGGCGAAGATGGGGAGGAGTTCTTCGAACACGGCGGGGTCGTCAAAACCGATGCGGGTTTTAACGGTGAATGGAATTTCGATGGCCTCGCGCAGTGCGCCGAGGATGGCGTCGACTTGGGCGGGGTCGCGGAGGAGTCCACCGCCGGCGCATTTTTTGTAAACGACGGGCGCGGGGCAGCCGAGGTTGAGGTCGATGCCGGCGACGGGGTGTTGTTGCAATTCGCGCGCGGTGCGGATGAGTGAGGGGATGTGGTTGCCGATGAGCTGGGCAAGCGCGGGTTTGCCGGTCGGGTTTTCAGTGATGGATTTGAGGATGTGTTTATCGAGGCACGACCCTTCGCGCACGCGGAAATACTCGGTGACGTACAGATCGGGGCCACCGTACTTGGCCATTAGCCGCCAGAAGGAGAGGTCTGTGACATCCTGCATTGGCGCGAGGGCGGTGATGGGGGCGCGGGCGAGGGTGTCGCGGAAGTGCTCGGCGGGGGTCATCGGTTTTTTCTTTTCGGCGGTGCGATGTGCGGCTAGGGTGTGTGGCCCACTGTCCCGTGGTGTAATGGTAGCACAGATGTTTTTGGTACATCTAGTCGGGGTTCAAATCCCTGCGGGACAACCACTTTCCACTTTTTTACTGCCCGAGTTCCAATGACCAAGACCCAAGGCTGCGGGTACGACTCACTTTTCCCCACTCCCCACTCCCTCTGCTCTACTCACTGAAGAGGAATTCCAGATCATTTTTGGTGAGGCTCTTGGCGAAACCTTTTTCACCGAGCACGTCGGAGATGGTTTGGCGTTTGCTTTGCTGGAGGTTCCAGATTTTTTCTTCCACGGTGCCGGGCGCGATGAGTTTGTAGGCGTTGACGGTTTTAGTTTGGCCGATGCGGTGGGTGCGGTCAATGGCTTGCGCCTCGACGGCGGGGTTCCACCACGGATCGTAGAGCACCACGTAGCTCGCGGTGGTGAGGTTGAGGCCGGTGCCGGCGGCGCGGAGGCTGAGCAGGAAGATGCCCGCGCCTTCGGATTCCTGAAAAGCGTTGACGACGTCCTGCCGGTTTTTGGTTTCGCCGGTGAGCATGTGCGTGGGGATCTCGCGGGTGCCGCAGTCTTTTTCCAAAATTTTGAGCATCTGCACAAATTGGCTGAAGACCAAAACTTTTTCGCCTTGGGCGACCAATGGTTCGAGTAGGTCGAAGAGCGCTTCGGTTTTGCCGGAGGCGGAATCGTTGCCGACGAGTGAGGGGTGGCAGCAAATCTGGCGCAGTCGCGTGAGTGCGGCGAGCACTTGCATACGGCTTTTGGCGACGCCTTTGGTTTGGATGGTTTCCATCACCGTGTCGCGGCTGCGGCGCAGTTCGGCGAGGTATAGTTTGCGTTGGTCTTTGCCAAGTTCGCAGTCGTGCCGTTGCTCGATGCGTTCGGGCAAATCTTTGGCGACCTCAGTTTTGACGCGCCGCATCAGGATGGGGCGCAGGCGGGAGGAGAGGCGTTTGCGGGCGATGCGGCGGTTGGCAATGGCTTCTTCGCTGTCTCCACCGGCGGGGTCGTACATCGAGTGGAAATGTTTTTCGTCGCCGAGATAGCCGGGCTGGACGAAGTCCACAATGCTCCATAAATCGAGCAGGCGATTTTCCAACGGCGTGCCGGTGAGGGCGAGGCGGATTTTGCAGGAGAGTTGCTTTACCGATTGGGTGACTTGCGCGCCGGGGTTTTTGATGAACTGCGCTTCATCAAGAATGATGGCGTTGAATTTATACTTCTGCAAATCCTCAAGGTCGCGCCGGAGCAGCGAATAGTTGGTGACGACGATATCGTAATCGGGAATGTGCTTGCGCATGGCATGGCGGGCGGCGCCGCTTTCGAGGACGAGCACGGACATATCCGGGGTGAATTTATCCACCTCGCGCCGCCAGTTGTGCATCACCGAGGCGGGGCACACGACGAGTGAGGGATGGGATTTGCCGCGTTTTTTCCGCTGCTTGAGCCACTTAAGATAGGCAAGAGTTTGCAGCGTTTTACCGAGGCCCATATCGTCTGCGAGGATGCCGCCGAGGCGCATGGATTGCAGATGGCAGAGAAATTCGAAGCCCGCTTGCTGGTACGGGCGCAGTTCGGCATCGATGCCTTCGGGCAGGTCGGTGGTGGGGATGCCTTCGAATTGCTCGATGCGGTCGCGTAGTTTCTGGGCTTGCTTGCCATCGCCGAATAGCGAGAGGCCGTCTTCGCCGAGATGCGCGGCTTGTTCCATCGCAATTTTTTGGGTGCCGGTTTCGAGTCCGTCGAGGCCGAGGTCGGCCATGGTTTCCTGCGCGCGTTGGGTGGCGTCCACGTCCAGCTCCACCCAGCCTTTGCTGGGTAGTTTCACAAACCGGCTGGTGGCTTGGGCGAGGCTTTCCAAATCTTTTTTGGTGAGCTTCATGCCTTCCTCTTCCCACTCGGTGGAAACCGAAAGCCAATCGATGCCGCTGCCTTTGACGATGAGCGTGGGCTTCAGGCGCTTGGGTTTCAGGAATAGGCGCTGGAAGGAATCGTTGCCGAGAAACTCTGCGTCCTGCGGGCGTTCGTGCCACACGCTGGCGAGCACGTTGAGAAAATTCTCATTCGCGTCGCCGACCCAAAGCCCGGGCTCGGGCGTGAACCAGTCAAGTTTGCGCAGCCAATCGATGGAAGGTTCGAGGCGGTCATCCTCCAAAACCTGCGGCTTATCCGCGCGGCGTTCGCCTTTGGCTTTGATGTGCCATTCGTGGCCGGTCCATTCCCAAAGGCTGCCGTCGAGATCGCTCTTGGCTTGCAGGCGCAGTTCGAGGCGGTCGCCATGCATTTCTAATACGAACAGCGGCTTGGCTGTGTGCGATTCGCATAAGTCATTCCAGTTGATGCCCTCGCGCACGTGGGTGCGGCGCAGCTCGGTGATGAACCGTGTGCTGAGTTTGTTGATCGGTGCGCGTGGATTGCTCACCCATTTGCTGAGAAGCGAGGCGGGCGGGCTGTTACGCAGGAAATAAAATGTGTTGTCCACCAGCACCATGGTGGGGCGGCCGGCGAAAAACTTGGCTTCACTCAGCGGCACCTCGCGGCCATCGGGCAGCAGGAGCGTGTGCGTGAAGGCAAGGATGGCCGTGCCGTTTTTGAGCGAGGGGATCAATTCGGCGAGTTGGCCGTGAAATTCGTAGGGCGGGGCATCCACACCCGGTTGCAGGCGGGTTTGGCCGCCCCAATGTGCCAACCATTGCAGCAGTGGCTGGCCGGTGAGGTTGAGGCTGTCGTGTCCTTTGAGATCTTCGCTGTAATGTTCGGTGACCCATTCGATGAATTCCCAATCCTCGGAGGGAAAGAGCTCCTGCTCGTGCGCGGCGCGCACGGTGAGGTCCACGAGATTGGTGATGGATTTCTTGCGGTCGCCGGTGCGTGGACGGCGCACCACGAATTCCACCCGCAAGGTTTGCAGGCTCGAATCCAAATCCTCCGGTTCCGGTACGGCCACGGCGCGGATGGATGCGCGTGGGGCATCGAGATGATTCGGTGCGGGCGGGAACATCCAATGTTCCAGCTCCTTGAACACAGCGTGTTCGCGTTCCGCCTTTTCGATTTCCTTAAAGCGTTTGAGATTCGCGTGCTGATTGAGCTCCGCAGGCATTTGCCGGCCCGCGCGTAGAAATACCACCGACAATGCCTCCAGTCGCTTTTTGCCCTTCGCCTTTGCGACGGCTTCCCACCACTCGTCGCCGGGAAAATCCTTGCGGCTGAGCTTCAGCTTGGAAAAATAATCCTCCAGCAAGAGCCACGCTCGTTGCTCGTCTTTGCATTTGGCGAACAATTCGAGGATGTCCTCGCGTTCATCCACGTCCTCGCGGGAGTCGGCCAGCTCGCGGCGCAAATCTGCCAGCATGCCATAAGCATCCTCCAATGCGGTGGCGTGTGCATCGTACTTCATTGCCGCGCCGCTTTTGGGCGCCGGCTTACGTGTTCCTTTTTTACCTCGTGGCATCGGTCAAATTCTCTCTCTAAAAACGGAAAGGTTAGCTATGGCAGGTTGGTGAATCCCCGTCAACACGAAATCGAAAAAAACAGGTACTCTAAAAAATAAAAATCACTTGACCTCGAAAAAACCGCTGTAAGAAGCGTGATTTAGAAAATGCAAGCGAAGAAAAAATTGCCGTGATGCGCGAGCAAGCGGCAAGAATTATGGCAGAAGTCCGGGCTTATCGGGAATGCCCAGCCACCAATGGCGCGAATTCCGTTTCGGAGGGATTATGCTCGCCCAGCAATCCCGGCAACAGAATTGTGGCTGGAGAAATACCTTGGTTCACACGAATGCCAGAACACCCAGTCAATCCAATTGCAAAAATTGCCATCAATATTCCTGATCGAATAATGCGTTTTGTGTTTAGCGCCTCCATCCAGCCAACCTAGTTGATCGCGGGCAAAAAGCAATTCAAAAATGAGGATGACACAGGGGTGCGAATGAGCACAACGGATTATCCAGTCGCGCGCTTATCCACACACAGAGTCCGGTTTGTGAGCAACCTTCAGTTGACGAAATCGCCGAATTCCATAATCTGTCCGCAGTTAAGGGTGACAAGGAGGATCCAAATTTACTATCTGCTGGCGCTTGGCGTGTCTGCATTCACTGGATGCAACTATCTCAAGGGCAAGGAAGATCCATCGGTCAACCCCATCGGAGGGGCCGGCACCAACTTCGGCGGAGATGGGCCCAAAGTGGGCATCAAAAATAACCCCGGCTCCAAGGCCAACCCTAATACGTCGGCCAACGTACCGGTTGGGAATGATTCCGGCCGCGTGATGCTTGTCGATCAGGGCCTTGCGTTTGTGGTGGTTGAAATTGTCGGCTCCCAATTACCCCCGGCCGAAATGCGATACCTCGTCCTCCGCCAGGGCCGACCCGTGGGCGAGATCACCACCACCGCACAAACCGACGACACTTATTTAGTAGCCGATATCAACAAGGGGGACATCCGTGTGGGCGATTCAGTTCGCCCCAAATAACGGATAGGTGGAGAAGGCCCCGGGGGAAACTCCGGGGCCTTTTTTCTTTGCCGCAATCTATCAAACGCAAGGGAAGGGCAAAACTTCTGCTGAGCTATCCCGGTTAATCCGCCGACGCGGTCTTCGCCTGCGCTTTCTTGTAAGGCGAATGCAGATTGAAATAAATCCCGCACATCGGCTTTTCTTCCCCGTCCACTTCGCTGAGAAAAATCGTCACCTGTTTATCCAGCGCAATCCCGTGGCGCATCCCCTCCCCGCGCGATTCGTATGCCCGCATTGCCTTCACCAGCAAACTCTCCAGCGACGCCTGGCAATCCTCCGGCGTTTTATCCAGACACACCACATGCAGATCAAACGACTTCACCGCCGCCTCAATCTCACCCACAAACATTTCCGGTAATAATCCCATTGCAAACGCCCACCCAACCACACCTGCCCCTCCAATGCACTCCCAAAAAACGGCCTCCACCCTACTGTAAAATAAGTCATTCTTTATAGTAGACAGAAAATCAAAATCCGTGCTGAACTAACGGCGATGAAAAAATACATCCTCCTCAACCTCACCGGCCTATTCGTTTTCTTTCTATTCACCTGTATGTTTATCAGCTGCGGTAAGTCCGGAAACCCACCGGCATCCACCAAAAAGAAAACCACACCCCAAAAATCCGGTACCACCCAGTTCACTCCGCAAATGGTGATGGAAGCCATTGAGTATATGGCAGAGAAATTGCCGGAGGAAGATCGCGAGGATTTTCTTGATGACAGTCCCCTCGAGGATTTGTACGAGGCCACCGACGAAATCAACGAAGCCATGGGCGAAGGGGCACTCAAGGTATCGGAAATCTCAGGCAAAGCCCTAGGCGAGGCGCTGTATCAAAAGATGTTTGGCAGCGACCGCGGCGGCCTGAGCAAACTCCACGCCAAGGCCAACCGCCTCAAATGTTCAAGCACTCTGGGGCAGATTACCAAGTCGATGATTGCGTTCGCCGGGGAACATGCAGCATTCCCTTGGCATCTGGATCCCGCCGATAAAAAGCACTTCTTCGGCAAAGGCAACCCCGAACATTTGGGCACCATTTTTGCTCTGGAGGAAATACGGTGGAGTTTGGGTTCCCCTAAAATGTTGCATTCCCCTTGCGATCCGGATCGCAAGGCCATTGCTGACTACAAGGGATACAGCGCCCGCGAAAACAAACCCATTCCCCATGCGGCTATCAGCTACGGATTGTGTCCCGGAAGCGATGACCAATTGCCCGACACGATTGTGAGCCTCACGCGCAATGTCTCCGGTGCCGAGCTCAAAGGGGCTACCTTCCTCGGCAACGTGATGAAGGGGCTGGAGGCCAGCCAAGGGAATTGGGCCCTCGCCGATGGTTCAGTGATACAGGCGGATAACGCAGGACTCAAAGAAGCTTCCCTTCGTCATGCCAAGTCACGTGGTGGCATTGCTCCCGACCCCCCCAGCACCAAGATTTGGCTGCCCAAATAAATTAACCTCAATCTTAAAAACAAATTCAAATTATGAAAAAATACATCCTCCTCAACCTCACCGGCTTATTCGTTTTCTTTTTATTCACCTGTATGTTTATCAGCTGCGGTAAGTCCGGAAACCCACCGGCATCCACCAAAAAGAAAACCACACCCCAAAAATCCGGTACCACCCAGTTCACTCCGCAAATGGTGATGGAAGCCATTGAGTATATGGCGGAGAAATTGCCGGAGGAAGATCGTGAGGATTTCCTTGATGACAGTCCCCTCAAGGATTTGTACCGGACTACCGACAGTTTCAACAGAGCCATGGGCGAAGGGGAACTCAAGGTATCGGAAATCTCCGGCAAAGCTCTGGGCGAGGCGCTGTATCAAAAGATGTTTGGCAGCGACCGCGGCGGCCTGAGCAAAGCCCGCGCCAAGGCCAACCGCATCAAGTGCGTGAATAATCTCGGCATGATCGGCAAAGCTATGCTGGGCTTTTCACAGGATAACGGGAGCCGCACGCCGTGGAATTTTGCTCCATCCCAACAGCGCAATCATTTTGGAAGCAACTACAACCTTACCGTTGGCAGCATTTTTGGATTGGCCGCGATGAAGTCTGAAGTTCAAACCGCCAAGATTCTTATCTCTCCTTGCGACAAGGGGAGGTTTGCCGCCAATGAAAAAGTGCAGGAAGATTGGCGTAACTACAACACCAAGGGCGGGAATCCAATTCCTCATGATGGCCTCAGCTACGGACTGTGCCTTGGCGGCGATTTTCAAAGGCCCGCCACCGTGATTGCGATGACGCGCAATCTCGCCACCGACGATTTGGCGAAGTCCAATTGGCTGGGCGCCGATGAGGGGGAATCTCCTCTCGTCAAAAAGAGGGCAATGAGCGGCTTAACCAAATCCCAAGGTCAATTAGTGATGGCCGATGGGTCCGCCAAGCAATCCACCGATGCTGACTTGGGTGCCTTGGGCAAAATCATCAGGGGCCACATCAACGCTCGCGGTGGCACCAGCCCTTTAGGCGATTCGAGAACTAAGGTAATGCTGCCGTATTAATCTTTGTTAGCCGCTGCGCGTGGGCCGAATAAACACGTGCCCAGTCGCACCATCGTGGCGCCTTCCTCGATGGCGATTGCGTAGTCGCCGCTCATGCCCATGGAGAGCTCGGGCAACGGGGCGCCGAGTTTGTTTTCACAATTGGTTTTTATGGCGCGTAGTTTTTGGAAGAAGGGGCGGGCGCTTTCGGGCTCGCGGGTGAAGGGGGCCATGGTCATCAAGCCGTGCAGCTCCAGTTGCGGGAATTCAAAGAATGCCTCCACCGCTTCCACGGCGGTTTCGGGCGTGAAACCGTGTTTGCTGCCTTCGCCGGAGACGTTGACTTCCAGCAAAACAGGCAATGTCTTGGCCGCTTGTTCGCAGCGTTTGTTGAGCTCGGCGGCGAGGGGGAGGCTGTCCACGGCGTGCAACATTTCAAAAAGCTCCACGGCGTCGCGGCATTTGTTCTTCTGCAAATTACCAATGAAATGCCAGCGGATATGGCCGGGGCAATCGGGGATTTTGGCCTTGGCTTCTTGCACGCGGTTTTCGCCAAAAACCGTGAGCCCGCAATCGGCGGCCTCGCGGATGACCTCGGCGGTGAATTTTTTGCCCACGGCGATGATCTGCACCTCATCGGGCAAACGCTGTGAACGCTCACACGCAGCGGCGATGCGTTGCTGCACTTGGGCGAGATTGGCGGCGATGTCCGGCACGCGGGTGTTTTACAGGGAATAGAGGGTTGTGAGTAGCGAATAGTGATCGGTGAGAAGTGAGTGGTGAGTAGTGTTTGCGTGACTCCTCCCTGCCCCCACCTCACTATTCCCCACGTGAATCATTGGCTTGTAAAACAAGAACCGGAAAAATATCCGTGGGCGCAGTTTGTGAAAGACAAAGGAACCCTTTGGGATGGCGTGCGCAATTACCAGGCCCGCAACAACCTGCGCGCAATGCGCAAGGGCGATCTGGTTTTATTTTACCACAGCGTGAGCGAAAAGGCGGTGGTGGGTGTAGCCAAGGTAACGCGCGAGGCGTACCCCGATCCCACCGCCACGAAAGGCGATTGGAGCGTGGTGGATTTGAAACCGGACCAAGCACTCCCCACACCGGTGACGCTGGCCCAAATCAAAGCCGAACCCAAGCTTGCCGGAATGGGGCTGTTGAAGCAAAGCCGTTTGTCGGTGTCGCCAGTGAGCGCGGCGGAATTTAAAAGAGTGCTGAAGATGGGAGGAGTTAAGGGTTGATGGTTGGCAGCATCTTGGTTTCTCCATTGACTGATCATTCCCTCGACGTTTGAGCCCTCTCGCGGTATGTTTTCCCAAAGATGATCGCCGAAAAAACCAACGCGCCGCCGCCGGATTGGCAGGCTTTGTGCGAACCGGTGCAGCCATTTCTCGATGAGGTGACGGGTCAACTGCAGGCGGAGGTGGAGGTGTTTGATCCGCAAATCGCCACCTTTGTGCAATACGCGCTGGGCAGTCGAGGCAAGCAACTGCGGCCGTTATTGGTGGCTTTGAGTGGGCGTGCCGCGGGCGGGCTCAATGCCGAGCACGCACGGGCGGCGGTGATTATTGAGATGATTCACCTCGCTACGCTGGTGCACGATGATGTGGTGGACGGCGCGGAAGTGCGGCGCAGCCGCCCCACGCTCGCCGCCAACTGGGGCAACAAAGTTTCGGTGCTCGCGGGCGATTGTCTTTTTGCCGAGGCGCTGCAATTGGCGGCCAACATGCCCACGCAATCGGTGTGCGGCCTCGTGGCGCGCGCGGCCAAAGCGGTGTGCACCGGCGAGATTCGCCAAACCCTCCAACGCGGCAATTTCCAATTGCAACAGGCGGAGTATTTTGAATTGGTCGGGATGAAAACCGCCGAGCTGTTTGCGCTCGCCTGCGCGTTGGGCGCGCGGTTATCTGCGGCAGACGCCGACACCGAAGCGGCCTTGCGCGAGTACGGCGATCAACTCGGCACGGCGTATCAAATTTATGATGATTGCGTGGACGTCTTCGGCGCCGAAGCCATCGCCGGCAAAACGTTGGGCACGGATCTCGCCACTGGCAAGGCGACGTTGCCGGTGTTGCTGGCACTGGATCGCGCAGATGACGCCGGGCGCAAAGCCTGGCTCGCGATGCTCAAGGACGGCGAGGCGCAGGCGGAAGCCATCCGCGAACGGTTGATGAATGCCGGCATCCCCACCGAATGCCGCGAAGTGGTGGCCGGTTATATCGCCAACGCCAAGGCGGCTGTGGAAAATTTACCCACCGGCAGTGAGCCGATGCTGGCGCTAACTGATTGCCTGACGCATCAGCTCGTGGCGTTGGATGGTTAGGAGGGCTTATTATTCCGCGCTGTCGGTGCGGCGGAAGATGTACGCTTCGTTATTGAAATCCTTCAGCGTGACGCGCAGTCGGTTTGAAAATTCCTGAATCTCCACTGCACACTGGATGGGCGGCTGCGCGTGAGGCCAGTGGAATTGTGTGATGAAAATATCCCCCTTCGCCTGCCACGGGCCGGCCAGCAGGATTCGCACGGAGCGCTGTGCAAAAGCACCGGGCGATTCGGGGCGGGGTAAGAGGCCGTTGACGGTGCGGTTCGGGGGCGGTTTCGCGCCCAAGGCTTTGTACGCAAAATGCTGGCCGTCCAAATAAAAATTCTTTTCTGAAAAACTGAGCAACAAAAATTGGCTGAGAGCATCAAGGTAGGCGCGCAGTTTTTCTTTTTCGCGGTCATCCATCTCCCCATAAATCGATTCAAATTGCTGTTGTGTGGCGGGCACATCGAGCTCCCAGCCGCCGAGCAGCACGGGGAGTTTTTGGGCGCGCAATGTGGCGGGGTCATACAAGGTGGATTTGCCGGTGCGAAGATAATCGTACAAATCGCGGGTGTCCACTTGGGCGAGTTTTTTGCGCAGGTCCTCATTGGTCAGGGCGTCGCGCACGTGCGCGTGTTGCAACAGGCGGGAGGGAGATGCCTGATTTTGCAGGTCGGCCAATAGAAACGTGTTGGTGCTGCTGAGGTGCAAAAGATGGAAGAGATGCTGCGTGTGTACGGCTTCCACCAAGGCGGGATAGGCCACGAGCCGCGTGCGAAAGGGCCGCAAATTTTTTCCGCGCAAATTATGATAAAGCAAACCGGTGATATCGGCCGCATCATAAAAGCGGTCGCTGGCGGGATCGAAAAGGCGCGCGGATTTGTCGAGGCCAAGCGTGCGAAAATCGCGATGCAAACGCGCGGCCAGGCGATAGCCCATCGGCTCATCGGCCGCGGCGGATTCGTTGGGGCGTACTTGGTTGGCGGCGTAGCCGAGCGGTGTGATGATGCCGGCCAATAGCATTAGATAGAGCACGCCGAGAATGCCGCCGAGCGAAATGCCGGCGATGGAGTTCACGCGATCCCATTCGGCGAGGCGATTGGTTTCGAGTTTGTGTTTGATGTGATGTTGCAGTTTGCGATGCAGCGGTTGGGTGGCGGCGAGTACGGCGGTCATCAGAATAAAGAAGGCCCAGATTTTGCCCGCGCCCAATTCCCACCAAAGCGGATGCTCGGGGAGATTAATGAATTTTCCTAAAACGCCTGCGAGCATCGGCGCGAAGATCAGCGCCAACAGCGTGCCGACAAACAGCATCCCCATACGTAAGCCATCGGTTTGCAGGCCGAGCAAGGTGAATGCGCCCACCACGAGCAGGAACAACATCAAGGCCGAGTCGCCGGGAAAAAGGCTGAGTGCCAGCACGCGGGTACGTTAGGGGATACGCGCGAAAAATGCACTTCAAAACCGCCAAGCTTGAAGAACTCGCGGGCTTGGTGTATTGGGAACTGAATTTTGCGGGAGGGTTCGCGTCCATTGACTGAGCATTTCCCGAGGATATTATGACAGGCGAAAACGATTCACATTCCGAAGAAGAGCAACCGGATCGTCGGCAGTTTATTAAAGGCGCGTCCTGCGTGATCGGTGCGGCCATCGGCGCAGTGCCGATGGCGGCTGGCGTACGCGTGGCGCTCAGTCCGCTAATGGATAAAGAGGCGGCCGAGGGCGGGGCGATGATTCGGCTGGGAGATTTAGGCGGTTTGGAAACCGGCGTGCCAATGAAGTTCGCCATCGTGGCCGATAAATCGGACAAGTGGACGCGCTATAAAGATGTGCCGGTGGGCGCGGTTTATTTGCTGAAAAATGAAAAAGATGAGGTCACCGCGTTTAACACGGTTTGCCCGCACCTCGGTTGTTTTGTGGATTACCGCAAAGAGGAGTCGGATTTTTTCTGCCCGTGTCACGACAGTAATTTCGCACTGGATGGCAAATTGAAAAATGGCGTGAGTCCGCGCGGGATGGACACGCTGGACGTGGAGCTGCGCAACACCAGCGAAGTGTGGGTAAAATTCCAGCGCTTCAAGGCCAACTCAAAGGATAAGATCGCCATTTCATGATGCAGCGCTTGAAGCAACTTTACGATTGGCTGGATAATCGTACCGGCATTAAAGATCACATCCGCGAGGCGCTGTTTGAAACCGTGCCGGGCGGTTCGCGCTGGCGTTACGTGTGGGGCAGCACGCTGACGTTCACGCTGATGATTCAGTTCATCACCGGCATTTTCCTGTGGATGGGCTACAGCGCCAGCGGCCAAACTTCGTGGGAAAGCGTCTACTATATTCAGGAGCACATGACCGGCGGGCACTTCCTGCGCGGGCTGCATCACTGGACGGCACAGGTGATGACCGTGCTGCTGGTGCTGCACTTGATGCAAGTGGTCATCGACGGCGCATACAAAGCGCCGCGCGAAATCAATTTTTGGTTCGGGATTATTCTGCTGCAACTCGTGCTCGCGCTGTCGCTCACCGGCTATCTTTTGCCGTGGGATCAAAAAGGCTATTGGGCCACCAAAGTCGCCACGGATATTTTAGGCAGCACGCCGCTCATTGGCGAAACGCTCAAGCAACTCGTCCTCGGCGGCGCGGATTACGGGCATCACACGCTCACGCGCTTCTTCGCGCTGCACGCGGGCATTTTGCCCCTGAGTGTCATTGGGCTGACGGTTGGCCACATTTATTTGTTCCGCCGACACGGTTTGACTCCCAAAAAACCGATCAAAAAAGCCGACGAATATTTCTGGCCCGAGCAAGTCCTCAAAGATGCTGTCGCCTGCCTTGCCGTGCTCGTCACCATTCTTGTGCTGTACTTTGCCTTCAACGGCGCGCACCTCGATGCCCCCGCCGATCCTTCCTCCGCATATCCAGCGCGGCCGGATTGGTATTTCCTGTTCCTCTTCCAGTTCCTGAAATATTTTCCCGGCCATTGGGAAGTGCTCGGCGCGGTCGTGCTGCCCGGCATAGCGATGACCTTGATTTTCCTGATGCCCATCATCGGCAAATCCGAGCGCGGCCACCGTTTCAATGTGGGCCTGCTTTTTGGCATCCTCGCCTTCGCCGGCATCCTCACTTACATGGCAGTGAATTCCGACCGCAACAATCCCACTTACATTGCTTCCAAAGAACAAGCCGCGCGCGAAGCAGCCATCGTGAAAGAACTGGCCGAGAACGGCATTCCACCCGAAGGCGCGCTGGCGTTGTTGCAGGGGCCGAAACTGTTTGCCCAACACTGCGCCAGCTGCCACACGTATGGCGGCAACAATGGCCTCGGCAATCCAGTCGAAAAACCGAGCGCGCCGGATCTCAAAGGGTTTGGCAGTCGCGAGTACTTGACGGAACTACTGCACCCCGAGCGGTTTGGATCCGACAAGTTTTTCGGCCACACCGCGCACGCCCAGAAAAGTAAGATGCAGGATTTCCTGAACGACGAATTCGATGGCATCGATGACGACAAAGATTTGCGCGCGGATATGGATTTGCTCATCAAAGCCATCTCCGCCGAAGCGACGTTGGCTTCGCAATCGAAAATGGATTTGGCGGATCACGAAGCCATTCAAAAGGGTCGCGAGTTGTTTGACGAAATCGGCTGCACCGATTGCCACGCGTTGGGCGGTTGGAATGCGGATGATTATTCGGCACCGGACTTGACCGGCTACGGCTCGCGCGAATGGATGCTCGGTATCGTAAATGATCCTGCGCATGAACGGTTTTACGGCAAAAAGAACGACCGTATGCCCGCCTTTGGCAAAGACAAAAAACTCACACTTCGTCAAATGGAACGCATTGTCGACTGGCTCCGCGGGGAGTAGCGAAATTGCTTGGCACATTTGCCAATAAATCGCGCTCATTTTCGGGCTTTTTCACACTGAATTGCACGGTCTCACCGGCTTGGGGCGCAGGTATTCACCAAACTCACCTCGCACACCCCGAAAGAGGTGTGAATAGTGAACTGTGAATTATTTCTTTTGGCCCCCAAATGAGCCTATACCGAGGCATTTGAGCATTTGTCTAAAAAACGGGCTTCGGTTATCCACAATTTGTCATTTTATGTGTTGACTAATTTTGGGGATACCCCAATATATCGCGCAGTTGATCGCGAGGTCACACAACAGCTTGTGGATATGCCAGTAAATAACTTCATAACAGTATGTGAGTCTTCTGTGAATAACCTGCTGATTATTTCGGTAAAATGATGGTTTTTCGACCCAATTTAGCCTGCGAAGCGCCGTTGCGGCGGGGTGGGCGGATTTGGGGGCTGGATCGGCTTGAACGACAAGTCCTGCGCGAGTGTGCGGGCGGCTGCCTTGCCAGGGCAGTTGGGGCGGTTTAACCCAACCTACCCCGGGCCGGTGAAACTCAGTTTGCCGACCCAAGATGCAACGCGGCGTGGCGGCCGCTGAACGATTGATAGGAATAAACTAAGTATGATTAATGAGCAGCTCGACGGCCAATTGCGGATGGCTACTTTGGACCCCCTCGAAGGCAAACAACTCCAAGTGTGCAAGCGCGATGGACGTATCATTGAGTTTGATGAAACGAGAATTTATTTAGCCCTCGAAGCGGCGTTGAAGGCGGACGCCGGTTTGGAACAGGACGAGCCCGCGCCGGAATCGATGCAGGCGGATGCGCAGTTGCTCACGCACGAAGTCGTGGAGCGTTGCCTAGTTTATTTGTCCAATGACGAGTCGCTGGAGATTGAGCGGATTCAGGATGTGGTGGAAGAAAAGCTGATGTCCGGCGGCTTCCACGGCGCGGCCAAGCGCTACATTGTTTATCGCGAGGAACGCCGCAAGGCGCGCGCCATTCGGGGCGACCGCACGGTGGACGGTCAGACGCAGGAACAATTGTTCGTGACGTTGCCCGACGGCGAACAGGAAGTGCTCGATCCCAGCCGGTTAAAGCGCGACATCTTCGGCGCGTGCCGTGGGGTGGAAGACAAATGCCAAGCCAACGATCTTTTCGATGAGACGATGCGCAACCTGTACGACGGCGTACACACGGTGGAGATCGACAAAGCGCTGGTGATGTCCGCCAAGTCGCGAATCGAAAAAGAGCCGGCGTACACCTACGTGGCCGCGCGTTTGTTGCTGAACCAAATTTACGAGGAAGTGCTGCCGAAGTTTGATTCGCCGGTGGAGTTGCCGCAATTGCACCGCGATCATTTCCCCGATTACCTCCGCCAAGGCGTGGACGCCGGGCGGTTGTCGCCGGATTTGCTGCAGTACGACCACGCCAAGCTGGCGGAGGCCTTCAAGCTGGAGCGCGATCAGCAGTTTGCTTATATGGGCATCCAGACGATTTACGATCGTTACCTCATTCACATCGGCGGCACGCGGATTGAAACGCCGCAGTATTTTTATATGCGCGTCTCGATGGGGCTGGCGATGAACGAAGCCAACCGCGAGGAGCGCGCGATTGAGTTTTATCACGCGTTGAGTTCCTTCCGCTTTATGTCCTCCACGCCCACGTTGTTCAACGCGGGTACGTTGCACCCGCAACTTTCCTCCTGCTACCTCAGCACGGTGGATGACGATCTCGAAAGCATTTTCAAACTGGTGGCCGACGATGCGCGCTTGTCTAAATGGGCCGGCGGTTTGGGCAATGACTGGACGAATATCCGCGCCACCGGTTCGCACATCAAAGGCACCAACGGCGAAAGTCAGGGCGTGATTCCGTTTTTGAAAGTCGCCAACGACACCGCCGTGGCCGTGAACCAAGGCGGCAAACGCAAGGGCGCGATGTGCGCGTACCTCGAGACGTGGCACTTGGACATCGAGGATTTCATGGACCTGCGCAAGAATACCGGCGACGAACGCCGGCGCACTCCAGATATGAACACCGCCAACTGGATCCCGGATTTGTTTATGAAACGCGTGAAGGCGGGCGGCGAGTGGACGCTTTTCAGCCCGAGCGACGTGGCGGATTTGCACGATCTGTACGGCGCGGCATTTGAGAAACGCTACGAAGAATACGAAGCGATGGCTGCGGCCGGCGAGATCAAGCATTTCAAAACCGTGCAGGCCGAGAATCTTTGGCGCAAAATGCTGATGAGCCTTTTCGAAACGGGGCATCCGTGGATTACCTTTAAGGATCCCTCCAATGTGCGCTCGCCGCAGGATCATATGGGCGTGGTGCACAGCTCAAATTTGTGCACGGAAATTTTGCTCAACACCAGTGCCGAGGAAACAGCCGTGTGCAATCTGGGCTCGGTAAATCTCACCGCGCACATCAAGGACGGCGAACTCAATGAGGAACTCATCGCCAGCACCGTGCGCACGGCCATCCGGATGCTGGATAACGTGATCGACATCAACTACTACCCCACACCCGAGGCGCGCACGGCGAATATGCGCCATCGCCCCGTGGGCATGGGCGTGATGGCGTTTCAGGATGCGCTTTATAAGCTGCGCATTCCGTACTCCAGCGAGGCGGCAGTGGCCTTTGCCGATCGCAGCATGGAAATGATTTCCTACTACGCCATCCTCACGTCCAGCGAACTGGCGGCCGAGCGCGGCCCGTACGAAACGTATGAAGGCTCCAAATGGTCCCGCGGGTTGCTGCCCATCGACACGATTGAATTGCTCGCGCAAGAGCGCGGCGGCAGCCTCACGGTGGATCGCAGCGCGCAAATGGACTGGACGCCCGTGCGCGAATCGATCGCGAAACACGGCGTGCGCAACAGCAACACGATGGCCATCGCCCCCACGGCCACCATCGCGAATATCATCGGTGTCAGCCAATCCATCGAGCCGACTTACAAAAATATGTACGCGAAGGCGAACCTCTCCGGCGAGTTTACGGTGGTGAATGATTACCTCGTGGAACAACTGAAGGAGCGTGGCTTGTGGGACGCGCAAATGGTGGAGGACCTCAAGTATTACGATGGCTCGGTGCTGAAGATTGATCGCATCCCAGATGATATGAAGGATGTTTTCCGCACCTCATTCGAGATTGATTCCAAATGGCTGATCGCCTGCGCGGCGCGGCGCCAAAAGTGGATCGATATGGGCCAATCGCTGAACCTGTACTTCGACCTCCGACAAGTACCCGAGGGCGGCAAGACCGGCCGGGTATTGAGCGATATGTATTTCTTCGCGTGGGAAGCCGGCCTGAAAACAACTTACTACCTGCGCACACTCGGGGCGACGCAAATTGAAAAATCGACAGTGAACATCAACAGCTACGGCGTGCAGCCGGAGTGGATGAAAAGCAAATCGGAATCCAGCGCAGTGGTCGCCCCCACCTGCAGCATCCTCGATCCCGAGTGCGAGGCCTGTCAGTAATTTACAAAAACCAAAACTCAACCAAAGGAAATCTATGTCTTGTTGTAATGTAAGTGACCAACCCGCCGAGGCACACGACCTCACCAAACGCATCAACGCCAAGGACAAACGGCTCATCAACTGCCAGGCCGTGGACGTGAACCAGCTGATGCCCATCAAATACGAATGGGCTTGGGAACATTACCTCAATGGCTGCAAAAACCATTGGATGCCCGACGAAGTGCCGATGCAAAAGGACATTGAGCTGTGGAAATCCAACAAGCTCAGCGCCGACGAGCGCCGCGTGATTATGCGCAACCTTGGTTTCTTCAGCACGGCCGAGAGCCTCGTGGGCAACAACATTGTGCTCGCGATTTTCAAGCACGTCACCAATCCCGAGTGCCGCCAGTATCTGCTGCGACAGGCTTTTGAGGAAGCGATCCACACGCACACGTTTCATTACATTTGCGAATCGCTGAATCTCGACGAGCGCGAGGTGTTCAACATGTATCACGAAGTGGCGTCCATCAGCGACAAGGACAACTTTGAGATGCGCCTCACCCGCGAAATTATGGAGGACGGTTTCAACACTGACACCACCGAAGGCATCCAAACGTTCCTCAGGAACCTCATCGGGTTTTACGTCATCATGGAAGGCATCTTTTTCTACTCCGGATTTGTGATGATCCTGTCCTTCCATCGCGGCAACCGCATGACCGGCATTGGCGAGCAGTTCCAATACATCATGCGCGATGAAACCATCCACATGAACTTCGGGCTCGACCTCATCAACGGCATCAAAGCCGAGAACCCCGAGGCGTGGACGCCGGAATTCCAAAAGGAAATCGACAGCCTCATCGAGGAAGCCGTGGAGTTGGAAATCGCCTACGCACAGGACTGCCTGCCGCGCGGCATTCTTGGCCTCAACGCCGGAATGTTCCGCGAGTACGTGCAGCACATCGCCGACCGCCGCCTCGAGCGCATCGGCCTCACCGCCAAGTACGGCGACGCCAATCCCTTCCCGTGGATGTCCGAAACGATTGACCTCGCGAAAGAGAAAAACTTTTTTGAAACCCGCGTCACCGAATATCAAAAGACCTCTTTAAGTTGGTAGGTGGAGAACACCGCGGCGGCGGTCTTGCGGGACCGCCGCCGCCCCTAACTTAACGGCCCCCGAAACAACGGGGGCCGTTTTTCAATTCAAGCACGTTTAGAATATGGGAATACACTCCGACCGATGGATCCGCCAAATGGCGCAGGAAAAAGGAATGATCGAGCCCTTTGCCGGCGATCAAGTCCGTGCCGCCGAAGACGGCAGCCGCGTGATCAGCTACGGTGTTTCCAGCTACGGCTACGACCTCCGCGTGTCCGACGAATTTAAAGTATTCACCAACGTCTTCAGCACCATCGTCGATCCCAAAGGCTTTGATGATAAATCGTTTGTCAACATTAAGGCCGATGAATGCATCGTGCCGCCCAACACCTTTGCCCTCGCGCGCAGCGTGGAATACTTTCGCATCCCGCGCCACGTGCTCACCGTGTGCCTCGGCAAAAGCACCTACGCCCGTTGCGGCATCATCGTCAACGTGACCCCCTTCGAGCCCGAATGGGAAGGCCACGTGACTCTGGAAATTTCCAACACCACCCCACTGCCCGCAAAAATTTACGCCAACGAAGGCCTCGCCCAAGTGCTCTTTTTCGAAGCCGAAGAGATCTGCGAAACCAGCTACGCCGACCGCGGCGGCAAATACCAAGGCCAAAAAGGCATCACCATCCCAAGGATGTAATTAGGCGTGCGCCAATTATTCCACCGGCCGCATTGTGGAAATTGGAATGAATAACCTGCGAGTCCGGCGCGCACTCCGTTTTATGAGAAGCCTCTAAACGCGGGACACCTTCATTTTGCGCGCCGCCTCATCCAGTCGTTTGTCGAATGTCCAAAATGTTTCCCGAGCTACACGCGCGGCGGCAAGCAACTGGATGTCGTTCCACCCAATCCCAATGCCAAATAGCTTTTGGTTTTCGAGAAACCTCCAACATTCATTAAAGGAAACCGCCCTTACACGGGGCAACGTCACAAGCAGTTCCAAGGACTGCCGCCGCCGCGCAAGATTGCCCGCGCCCAATTCGCCCAGCACAATCTCGTGACAGCAGATTTCTCCTTCCTCCAATGCCACCTCGAATGCCGGAATACCCACCCGCAAATGCTGCACCCACACCGATGTGTCCGCGAGGATCATTACGCGGATCGCCGGCGCGGCGACACCTTCAGGTTGGGCATGGAACCGCCCAAGGCCGCCAACCGCCGGGCGGCCTCCCGCTGCACCAGCGCCTCAAGCCCCAGCCTTACTAGCGCGGTTTTCTCCTGCACACCCGTGTAGTCACGCGCTTGCTCCAACAGGGCATCGTCAATATTGAGTGTCGTTCTCATGCATATGAAGATGCCTTGATTATATGCATCTGTCAAGCGGGTGGTTTTGAGCTTTGCGTGGGCGGCTGGCTGGGGCATGGATAGGGATGCTTACGCACGAACTCATTCCAGCCGCCGAGGCGGATTCCAAATCGTTGATGGTGGTGTTGCACGGCTTGGGCGACAGCTTGGAGGGCTATCGTTGGCTGCCGGATGCGATAGGGTTGCCATGGCTGAATTATTTGTTGGTGAATGCGCCGGATGATTATTCCGGCGGATTTTCGTGGTACGACATTTATGAAAACCCCGGGCCGGGGGTGGAGCGCAGTCGGGCGGCATTGTTTGAATTGCTCGATGCCCAGCGCGAAGCGGGCTTTCCCACCGACCAAACTTTTCAATTCGGATTCAGCCAGGGTTGTTTGATGACGATGGAAGTGGCGATGCGTTATCCGCATCGGCTGGCCGGTTTCGTGGGGGTGAGTGGCTACATTCACGAACCGGAACAGGCGATCACGGAACTTTCGCCGGTGGCGAAGGAGCAGAAAATTCTTTTCACGCTGGGTACGTTTGACCCGCTCATCCCAGCGGAAAAAGTGAAGGGCCAGTTGAATATTTTGAGACAGGACGGAGGGATGCAAATCGAGGCCAAAGAATTTCCCAAGGAACACACCATCGCAGGCGAGGAAGAGCTGTCGCTCATTCGCGATTTCATTTCCGCCGCGCGGGGAGATCAATAATTTCCACATCCTCAAGCCGCGTCACGCCCATCCCCATCCGTCCGGCGGCGCGGCGCATTTCATTTGCCTCGGCGCGGGTGGGGAGTTTCACAAACCGCCGCAGTTTCACAATGCGTTCGGCAGCCATCAAATCCAGTGCCACGGGATCGGCGCTCAGCCACAATTCATTCAGCGTGGTGGCATAGTCCGTGCGGCGGGTGTCAGCCAAATGAAACTGGCACAAAAGCGCGTCGGTGATGCACAGCCGCACGCGAGGTGCGGGCAATGCGCGATCGGAACGCAGCTGATGCGCGCCCAGCACGGTGCCGCCGTGGGGCAGGAGGTGTTGGCGCCACGCGGTGGCTTCGTCCAGCACCAACACGGCGTGCGCTTCGGTGTTGTCTTTGGCGGTGGCCGCCTTGAGGGCATCGCCCAAAGCGCGTGTCAAAGGAAGGGCTTCGTCACTGGTTTTGTGGAAATAGAAAAATTCTTTACCGGAAGTGGGTTGCAGCAACAGGGCCCGGCTACTGCCATTCGGTTTTAGTTCGGCAATGATGCGCGCGGGTGGCAGTGTGAGTGAGTGCGCGGCCATCAAATAAAAATTAGGCACGGCCAATCGAAGGTGATGGGGTGACTTGCCAAACCGTGCGGTGTTATCCGCGCTATCAAGTCCAAGCGCATCGAGATGACCCCGCGAGCCGGTGACCGGATGGGCGATGAGCGGATGCAGATTGATGATGCACGTGAGTTCGCGCGTGAGTAGTTTGGATAAATGCGAAAGCCGTTCCTGTTGTGCATTTTCGGGTTTGCCAAAATGCCGGTCGCCCGGCTGCAACGGGTGGGTGAGGGTGACATCAAAATTGGGATGCGATTCGTAGCCCGCATCGCGTGCGCCGGCCAAGCGCACGCCGAGAGATTTAGCTAGGCTCTCGTAGCCGGCCTTTTTCAATTCTTCCAGCGAGCGATCCCAAATTACAATTTGCCGCGCAGGAATGTCGGCGTCCATTAGGCTGCGTGCCACCGCCTCCACCACCGCCGGACGCGTGCCGGCCATCGGTCCGTGTTGGGCATCCACCTTGAGGCCGATGATATCGGCGGGGATCACCAACGTGCGCCAAGCCGCGCGCGCGTTGGGTTGGGCAGTTAACTTTAGCAGGGCGCGATCCAGCATTGCCCGTACGCGGGTGGGATTTGGGGTGAGAAAACGAGTGGACTCCGCGTCGCGCACGCGGATGACACGGGATTTTTTGGTCTCTGCAGAGTGCGCGGAAAGCGTTATGCCGATCCCTAACATTAAAGTGAACAAGATGCGACCAGCCCGTGAATAACGCACCTTTGCCAAATCCTGTGTATTTGCGAACATGCTCAGCCGCAAGGCTAACGAAAATTTCTATGGGAACGAGACAAAAATGGGCTGGGATCATGCTGCTGCTGGCCAGCTTATGGTTCGGTGTCGGCTGTACGCCTCCCGGCGCGCGCGCGATGCTCGAAGGCCGCGAACACCTCGACGGCAACCGGCCGCAACAAGCGGCCGCGGCTTTTGAAAAAGCCACGCGACTTTTGCCGGAGGATTGGCGGACGTGGAATCATCTCGGCCTCGCGCTGCACCGCGGCGGCAAGCACGTCGACGCGGGCAAAGCGTATCAGCACGCCATCAAGCTCATGGGGCAGGATCGGATGCTCGGCAAGCGCGAGGGATCGCATGTCTTATATTTTAACATGGGGCGTTTGTACATGGATGCCGGCCAACCAACCTACGCGCGGCAGCATCTCAGCACCTACGCGCAACTGGAATCCAATCCCGCTGCCCACTATTGGCTGGCCGAGGCGTGCCGGCGAGACGGGCGGCTGGATGAAGCGGAATTGGAACTCGGCCGCGCCTTGGCGCTCCAGCCGGATTCTGCCCGCACACTGAATCGTTTGGGCGTGGTGCAGCTCGCGCGTGAGCAGCCGATGAAAGCCTTGGACAGCTTCCGCGCCGCGTTGCAAAAACAGCCGAACTATTCCGCCGCGCAGTTGAATCTCGCCATTGTGATGCATCGGCACGCGCTGCCCAATGTTTCGCAGCCACGCGTACAGGCGCTGGCGGCATATCGAAAATATTTGGAGATGAATCCCAAAGGCCCGCAGGCGGTGCAGCGCATTGTGGCGGACTTGGATCGCGAATTGAATCCTGTGGCCGTGGCGGCTAATTCGCCCACCAACACCGTGGCGGGCTATGAACCTCCGGTGCAGGTGAACACGAATGACGCGACGTTCGTAGTGCAGGCGGTATTTCCACATGGTGGTAAATTCGGCCATGTGGTGACGACCAATGCTGTGCCGCCCCGCCGCGTGGCTCCGCCGCCGGTCACTGTGACTGCGACCAACGTTTCCGTCGTGGCACCGCCCGTCCCCAAACCTCAGCCGGTAATTCCAGATCCACCTCAACCGCCTAAGCCACCCAAGCCGGTGCAAGTGGCCAAAGTGGATCCTCCCAAGCCGCAGCCGCCCACGCCACCTGTTGCCTCGAACCCTACCGTGGCAGAGGTGAAGTTGCCCAATGTGCCGGGTATTGATCGGTATACTTATCAAAAACCCAAACGGCCCTCGGGAGGGGATCGCGAACAGGCGCGCGAAAAATTTAATCAAGCTTATCAGGCTCATCGGCAGAACCAGTTGGAGGATGCCCGGGCCGCTTATCGTGAGGCGTTGAAGCTGGATCCGAGCTATCAACAGGCGCATCAAAATCTTGCATTGGCAATTATGAGCAGCGGCGATGTGAAGGCCGCGTTGCCGGTTTATGAAATTGCGCTCTCGCTGAACCCGCTTTCGATGAACGCCCGCTACGGATTTGCCCGGGCATTGGATCGGGCGAAGTATCCTTTGGATTCCGCGGGCGAATATGAAAACCTGCTCAAGATGTATCCAACGTACACGCCAGGGCACCTCGAGCTGGCCAATCTGTATTCGCAAACACTTCAGCGCGCCGATCTCGCCCGGACACATTATCGCCGCGTGCTGGTGCTGAAGCCGACCCACGCACAGGCGCCGGTGATTCGTGAGTGGCTGGCAGCCAATCCCTAATGCCCTGATTGGCGCTATGGCCCGGTTGATTCCTGATAACACCCTCGAACAGGTGCGCGCCGCCAGCGATATCGTCGAAATTATCGGTGGCTATTTTCCCCTCAAGCGCGCGGGCGGCAATCACGTGGCGCTCTGCCCCTTTCACAAAGAAAACAGTCCCAGCTTCAACGTCAATCCGCAGCGGCAAATTTATCATTGCTTCGGCTGTCATGCGGGCGGTGACGTGTTTAAGTTCATTCAGGAATATGAGCACATTGGGTTTGTGGATGCAGTAAAACGGCTGGCCGAGCGGGCGGGCATTCCGCTGGAACTGGAGGATGACCCGCGGGCGGGTGAGAAGCGGCGCGAAAAAGATGCGCTCTTAAAAGTGCACGAACAACTCGCCAAACGCTGGCACAATGTGTTGCTCAATGACGCCGCCGGACAACCGGCACGCGATTATTTACAGGCGCGCGGCGTGAGCGCCGAAGCGGTGGAAGCCTTTCGGCTCGGCTTCGCGCCGGGCGATTGGGAGGACACGGTGAACTGGGCCAAAGCGCAACAGCACGAGCCGCGCGTGATGGAGCAGGCCGGTTTGGTGGCGAGCAAGGACGGCCGGCAATACGGTCGCTTCCGTGCGCGGCTGATGTTTCCTATTCGCGATGAACAAAGCCGTGTGATTGGTTTCAGCGGGCGCGTATTGGAGGCGGATGTGAAGGGCGCAAAATATGTGAACTCGCCCGAAACCCCGATTTTTCACAAAAGCAAAGTGATTTATGGTTTGGACAAAGCGCGCCGCCCGATTATTGCCGCCGAGAGCGTACTCATCTGCGAAGGCCAGCTCGACACCATCGCGTGCCATATGGCTGGCATTGAAAATGTGGTGGCGCCGCAAGGCACCGCGCTCACCGCGGACCACGCGCGCGTGCTTAAGCGTTATGCCAATGAAGTGATTTTGTGTTTTGATTCCGACACCGCCGGCCAAACCGCCGCCGTGCGGTCGCTCGACGGCTTGCTCGATAGCGAGCTGGCGATTCGGGTGATGACTGTCCCTGCGCCGCATGATCCGGATAGTTTCATCCGCGAAAAGGGCGCGGACGCGTTCCGCGCATTAATGGAAGCGGCACCGGGATTTTTTGATTTTTACCTGCAATATCTGGTCACCGAAAATGACACCGGCAGCGATCGTGGCCGGCAGGCGGTCATCCGAGCGATGGGCGAGGCGGTGCGAAAAACGCACGACGCCGTGCTGCTTGATCGCGTGGTGCAACAAACCGCGTTGGCCGTGGGCGCGTCCGCCGAGGCGGTGCACGCGGAGTTTGCGCGGTTGCCGAAGGAGCGCGTGAATCGTCCTCGGGAGGAGGAAGTTTCCCCGGCGGTGATTTCCACTGAACCTCCCTCGCGAAAGGAGGAATGGCTGTTGCGCCTGGCTTTTCACGAAGCGGAAGGTGCGGTATATGGCGAATGGGTGGCGGCGCAGTTGAACCCCGAATGGGTGGAGCACGTGGGCGTGCGGCACATCCTTGAACGTGCGCCTGCGCTGGGAATGAACGCCGGCGCATTGGTGCCTGAGCTGGACGAAGCCAACGCGCGCCTGCTCACCGGCGCCTTAGCCGCAGATGATCCCATCCCAAATCCCGCAACCCAATTGGCGGATTTGGTAAGCCGCCTGCGTGCGCGGTATCTCGACCGGCGTTTGGCCGAGCTGACGCGATTGACCGCCCAACCTAATTTGCCGGAAGCAGAATTGCTTTGCGTGTTGGAGGAACAAAAAGAAATCCGCGCACAAAAACAGAAAGCCCTGCCGCCGGTGGCGGGGTGAATTCGTAGCTTCGTCCGCCTGTGGACGCGCACAGCGCGTCGCTATCCAACTTAATCCACGAAGGCGATCTCGTTGGAGAGGAGGAGGACTTGGACGTATTTTTCCCAGGCGTTGAGGGGCTTGGGTTTATAGGTGGATCCGAGAAATTCGCTGGAGGCTTGCCAGGAAGTGATTTGGAGTGAGCCGGCTTTATTGTTTATGGCGTCGGCGATTTCTTTTTTGATGCTCACGGTGGGGTTCCAAGTGAACTGATCCTGTTGGGGATTCTCCAAGCCATAATTGCGTTTGGTGCTGGCGAGCGCTTTGGGGTCAATGACCTTGCCGCTGTATACGATGAAGTCGATCGTGTCGCCGCGTTTCACTGTGAGGTTGGAGAGATCTGTGCCGCGTGCGGTGCGCCGCACGTCGCTGCGCCACAATTCTTTGCCGAGGCGGGCACCGCCGTTGGCCACTCGGCTATGAACGATGACGCCGGTGATGCCATCCCACACTTTGTCATCATAAAACTTGCGCAAGACTTCGTTCATTTTATCTTTGCGGGCGGCTTCGGCGGTGTCGTCGAGTTTATGTTCAAGCCTGGCTCGGACATCCACAATGGTGTCGGTCGGGGCCACCCAGCGGCGGATGACGGCTACATTGGGGTGTGAACCGGGATGCCCGCCGGTGGCGGTGAGCTCGAGTGGGCCGAACTGCGGGCTGTTGCCTTTCCAAACTTTGCCGTCGGTGAAGGGGAACTGGAAGAATTTGATGGAGTAGAGTTTGTTTTTCTCATTGTAGCGATCGGCTTGACCGTAGCCGTTATACCAAGTGGGGGTACTTTTCATTGCCCCGGTGGTGACGCCCCCGGTTTGTTGCTGCAAATAACGCACGCCGAGTTTGAGTTCGATGGGTTCGGGTGCGCGCTGATAGATCATGTTGTAGAGCGCAGTGATGCGGGCGCGGTCATCCTGGATGGAGGTGAATTCCTTGCGGTTAACGAGTTGATGCGCGAGGTCCGCCACCATCGGGCTGTTCATCATGAAGAGTGCCTGTTGGGCGACGGTGGAAGTGAATCGCTGGCCAGCGGTTTTGTCCGGGTTGGCAAAATCGAAGGTCTTGAAAACTTCGTCGAGGTTGCGGCGGTCGATGAGGGCGTAGACGGTGCGGCGATAGTTGGGGGAGCCGCCGGTGAGGCGCAGCGGTTTGCCGCCCATGGCGAGGTCGGCCTTGCCGGATATGGAAAGCATGCCGTCGCGGAAGGCTTCGAAGTCCAGCCGGCGGCGGTCCATTTTGTAGTAATAAATGTTGTTGGGATCCTTGATGCTGTAGCGCGGGTTGTCATCACTGGTTTGCTGGTAGGTGTTGGACATGAGGATGTGCTTGTGCAGCGTTTTCATGGACCAGTTATGGGTGGTGAAATACCAGGCGAGGTAATCGAGCAGCTCGGGGTGAGAGGGATCCATGGCGCGCACGCCGAATTCGCTGATGGAGCTGACGATGCCTTTGCCGAAGTGGAGCATCCAAATGCGGTTCGCCATCACGCGTGCGGTGAGTGGATTTTCCTTGCTGGCTATGGCTTTGGCGAGTTCGAGGCGGCCACTGGTGTTTTTGGGGAAGGGTTTGCGATCGTCGCCGGAGAGGATTTCCAGAAATTGGCGGGGCACTTCCTTGCCGCGTTGTCCGCGGTTGCCTTTGATCATAATGCGCTCGTTGCGTGGGGCGCCATCCACGAGCACCATAGCCAAAGGAGGCGAGCCGGGGTGGTCAATTTTGAGTGTTTCAATTTTGGATAGGAAGCGATCGCGTTCTTCGTTTTCGAGTCCGCGGTCGTTGCGTTTAAGTTCGTCGAAGGTGGATTTGCAGGGATGCCCTCGCTCGAAAATCACGCGTCGGATTTCCTCCATCTGGATTGCGTAATCTTTGCCAAATTGTTTGTCGTATTCCACGCCGAATCGTTTTTGGGCATCGGCCATACTTTTTGGAGGGTCCATCTGTTCACCGGGTTTGCTTTGGGCGCGTTGGGCAGTGAATTGCTGGATGGCAAACCGCCATTGCTGATCGGCGAGTTTAAACATAGCGTCATATCGCTTCATAACTTCGCCCATATTGGCGGGGGGATTGTTGAGTGGGAAATATTTTGCCACGATGGGGTTGATGCGTTTGGCGCGTTTATTTTTCGGATCGGGCTTGGCGAGCAATGGGCGTAACTTGGCTTGGGCTTTGGTGAGCTCGGCGGAAATGAAGCGTCCGGCGGCGTTGGTGGATACGTTTCCGTAGGTGACCCACGGGCCAAACACGCGGTCGTCCTCCTTTTTTCGCCGCATATAATTTTGCCAGGTTTCGCCGACTTCCGACTTGAGCTTGATTTTGCTCTTAGCCTTTTTATCGCCGGTGGCTTTTTGCATGAGTTTGTCGAGTGTGCTCTCGAATTCTCGGCGTTTGTCGCGCACGCGGATATCGTTTTTGGTATACATATGAGTCCAATACATATATGAAGCGATGAATTGGCGGGAGTTGTTGTTGTTTTCGTATTCTTTTTGCAGACGGTATTGTTTGTGGTCGGCGGTGAGCGTTTTCAGCTTGGATTGATATTCGGCAACGTCGGAGCGACCTGCGTAGGTGCCATCGCCACCGCTGGTGGATCCGGTTGCCAGCACGTAATCCTTGAGCTTTGTCTTGTCGTCGGGCTCACGGGAGCTATTGAATACGCCGTAGAGTGAGTAGTAATCGGCAGTGGGTACTGGGTCAAATTTGTGATCATGGCAGCGGGCGCAGTAGACGGCGAGGCCGAGGGTGCCGCGGGTGAGCACGTCGATGCGATCATCGATGATTTCCTCGTTGTTGCGGTCGCGACGGCCCAGCGTGAGGAAGCCCATAGCGGCGAGGTCGCCGTGATTGGTTTTTTGCTGGTCGGCAGCGATTTGTTCAATGAGAAATTTGTCGTATGGCTTGTCTTCGTTCATTGAGTTGATGACCCAATCGCGATAGGTGTAGGCGTAAATGTAGCGGGATACGTTGCCGCGGCGATTGTCCGAGCCAGTGGTGTCGGCATAGCGGGCGACGTCCAGCCAATAGCGGCCCCAACGTTCGCCATATTGCGGGCTGGCGAGCAGGCGGTCGATGACTTGTTCGTAGGTTTCCTGTCCGCTGGTGAAGCGCTGAATGTCTTCGTAGCTTGGGGGAAGGCCGATGAGGTCAAAATACACGCGGCGTAGGAGTGCCCATTTTTCCGCCGGGAGCGAGGGGACCATATTTTGTTCTTCGAGGGATTTGAGGATGTAGGCGTCGATGGGGTTTTGGATCCAGCCTTTAAGTTTGCCGTTAAACACATATTCGGGCAGGGGCGGCGTGGGGGTTTTTACTTTATGAAATGCCCAGTGGGCTTTTGCTTTTTCCCGGTCGGACTGCGTCTTGATGACGCCGGCGGATTTGCCGGTGCGTGGATCGGGCGCGCCGCGGCGGATCCAGCTTTCGAGTTCGGAAATCTGCGCGTCGGTGAGGGGGTCTTTGTTGGAAGGGGGCATCGGGTCGGCGAGGTTTTTAATGCGCTTGATGAGGATGCTTTTCCCCGGATCCCCCGGCACGACGGCCGAACCAGTATTGCCTCCGGCGCGTGAGCCGCCTTTGCTTCCAAGGTCGAGCCCGCCTTTGGTGGCACCGTCGCCGTGGCAATTGTAGCAGTTGTCTACGAGGATGGGCCGGATTTTGGCTTCAAAATATTCCTGATCTGCCGGCGAAATTTGCTGGGCGGATGCGGCGGAGGTGAGGCAAATCAAAACGACCGCGATCAGTGGGATGAAGGCGGCCGGTTGGGTTGGGTTGAGTGTGCGGGTGAGGTTATTTTTCATAGCACAAATTTTCTTCAATCGCATTTATTTGCATTCAATTGCGTTTAGTTTCCTGTCCCGCAATTGGCACGGGCATGGTCAAAATAGGCTACGCGATCACGCCTTCCACAACTTGGCCCCCTTGCGGCAGCGTGCGGGTGGGCTGGGTGAGCCGGAAATCCCGGCCGCCGTTACGGAAGTTAAGCTTTTCGTGGTCGAACCCAAGTTGATTGAGAATCGTGGCGTGCAAATCTTTGACGTGGACTTTGTTTTCCACGGCCGATCCTCCTAGTTCATCGGTGGAGCCGTAGCCGATGCCGCCTTTGATGCCGCCGCCGGCGAGTACGGTGCTCATGCCGCGCGCGTTGTGGCTGCGTCCGCCGCCACCATCTTCGGTGGGGCTGCGGCCGAATTCACTGGAGATATAAACCAAGGTATCCTCAAATAGACCGCGTTCCTTGAGGTCATCCATCAACGCGCCCACGGCGGGGTCGAGCTGTTGGGCATTGCGTGCGGCGCGATTGGCGATGCCGTTGTGGAGATCCCAGCCGCCTTGGTTTACCTGAACGAAGCGCACACCGCGCTCGAGCAAACGCCGCGCGATGAGTAGCTGCCGGCCTTGGCCGTTGTTGCCGTACTTGGCGAGGGTCTCGGGTTTTTCGCCGGCGATGTCAAAGGCTTCGCGGGCATCGGTTTGCATGCGGTAGGCTAGCTCGAAGGTGTTGATGCGGGCTTCCAACGCGCCTTCGGCCTGTCGCTTTTGTTTGTGAATCTCATTGAGTTTTAACAGCAGGTCCAGTTGCTTGCGCTGATCATTTCGGCTGGCAAAGTCGCTCTTAATATTTTTGATGATGTCTTCGATTTTCGTGTTATTGGAATTCACGAAAGTGCCCTGAAACGCGCCGGGTAAAAAGGCGTTGGTGAAGTTGCGCGCGTCGGGCGCGTTGCCGGGGCTCATGGTGATGAAGCCGGGTAGGTTTTGGTTTTCTGTGCCGAGTCCGTACAGCGCCCAACTGCCGACGGCGGGGCGGATTTCCTGCATCTCGCCGGTGTTCATCATATAAGTGGCCGGGCCGTGCGCGGGGGCATCGGTGTAGAGCGAGCGGATGATGGCGATGTCATCGGCGTGTCGGCCGATGTTGGGCCAGATTTCGCTCATCTGCAGGCCGCTCTTGCCGAACTTCGGAAACTTGAAGGGGGAGGCGAGTAGCTTGCGGTTGCCGCGTTGCATGCCGCCGCTCTTGTTCAGCTCCGGTCGCGGATCCCACAAATCCATATGCGGCGCCGCGCCCTGCAAAAAGACGTGCAACACGCGCTTGGCTTTGGCCTTGTTCGGCGGTTGTTTGGGAGCCAGCGCACCTTTGCCGCTATCTTGGGCAAATCCCTGCTCAGCCATCATACACGAGAGCGCTAGTGCGCCAAAGCCGCCGCTTGTGCGTGTGAGCCATTGGCGGCGGTTTAAAAACAAATCTTCGGTGCGTGCCGTGTGGTCGGCGCGGTTATAAAGTGGGTAATCTTGATTCATGGGCATAAGGTTTCCGAGTTGTAGTTTTCCAACGCAGCTTCTTTATTAAGCATACCACGAAATGGCGAACACGCAACGGAAAATCGCCGAATTTTCAAAAAAAACAGGGGGGGCGCACTGGGCCTTCCACGGTTGGTTATCCTGCTCAAACGGGTGTGGTTGGGTATAAGTTTTCTGTCCACTCAACAACGTGGCATTGAGTTTTAGCCCTGCGTCGTTACGGTTTCGCCATGCGAGGAATTGCAGTTTTTTTTGTTGGCCTCATCGCCATCACTTTGCTCGGGTGCGGCTCCCTGAGCCGCGGGCCCGGCCTCATCAAAGTGCTGCCGCATTATCTAGATGAGCACGGCCGCCATACCGTCGGCGTTACCCTTATCGAGCGCGATCTTTACCAACTGGAACTCCGCAAAGATCCCAAGGCCGTGCACGGTGTGCGTTACAATGTCAACTGGCGCGGCAACGCGGAAATGCTCGTTCGCCTCGAACTGCGCAGCACCAAAGCCGGCGTCGCCCCGCTCACCCTTGAGCAAACCGCCACGCCCGAAGGCGGCGACACGTGGACTCCCATTCTCATCGATTTGGTGAGTTACAAAAAATTCGGCCAACCCGAATCCTGGCGCGTCACCCTCTGGCAAAACGGCGAGCAAGTCGCCGAGCAAGCGTCGTTTCTTTGGTAGGGGGCGTTTGTGGGCCGGGCCCTAAATGGTTATCCCCCAAACCCCCGCCATTCACCGTACCCCAGTCAAGCTGCGGATAACCCTCCAGCAGTTTAAAATAACTCAATCGTGCATCCGCAACCCGCCGCGCGTATAACCTAAATCACGAAAGCGGCTGTGCCCGCACGACACGGGACGACCTGGGCGGCTCCAGCCAGCTTTCGCAGGGAGGCCGCGGGACCGCCCGATGCCGAAAAACTCAACCGGTCCTGTCCACACCTACACCCACCCCCATACACCCACACGGCATCGGTGCGTCCGTGCGCGGGTTGAGGGTTGAGTAATGAGGGTTGAGTGAATATCGTTCGCGCGCCAATGCCACTCTCAACGCTCAACCCTCAACCCTCAACCAAACTCATCCTCATCCTTTGCACCGGCAACAGCTGCCGCAGCCATCTCGCTGAAGGTATCCTGCGCGCCGCCGTGGGCGATGCCGCCACCGTGGCCAGCGCGGGATCGCACCCCGCCGGTTTTGTTCACCCGATGGCCATCGAGGTGATGGCCGAGATCGGCATCGACATCAGCGGCCATGCCTCCAAACATTTGGATCAGTTTTTAGAAAAAGAAGTGCACACCGTCATCACCGTGTGCGGCAATGCCGATGCGGCTTGCCCCAATTTCCCTGGCCAATCCGCAAAACATCATTGGCCCTTTGATGACCCCGCGAAGGCCGAAGGTGCCGAGGAAGAAATTCGTGCCACCTTTCGCCGCGTGCGCGATGAGATTCGCGTGAAGTTTGAAGCGTATGCGCGGAACCTGGCCGCTGCCCGTTGAGCTTGCCAATCCGCAAACGGGCGCACTTAATTGCCCTGTGAATTTTCGTAAACGGAGTTTGTTGTTGCCGACGATTGCATTAGCAGTGCTTGCGGCGGGTTGCCGTTCCACTCCCAAACCGTGGCGGCCGGAGAAGTTGGGCGTACTTGGGATACTCGGCAAACAATGGCAGGGGCGGCCCATCGAGCCTTCGGCCACGTTTGCAGATGTTGCTTACGGCACGGATGCGCGGCATCGGCTGGATTTTTTCCAAGCGCCCGGCGAGGGGCCGCGTCCGCTCTATGTTTTTTTTCATGGCGGCGGCTTCAGCGTGGGCGACAAGTGGGGGCTGCGTTCCGATGTGATCCGCGCCTTTCACGCACGCGGCATTTCGGTGGCTTCGTGTAATTATCGGCTCGCCCAATCCGGGCCGTTGCCGCAACCGCTGCACGATGGCGCGCGGGCAATTCAATTTCTGCGCAGCAAGGCAAGCGAATGGAAAATTGATCCCCAACGCGTCGCCGCCGGAGGCCATTCCGCGGGCGGGCTGATGGCGTTGTGGCTGGCTACGCACGATGATTTGGCAAACCCCACCAGCGACGATCCCATTGCCCGGCAGTCCACCCGCCTCACCTGTGCCGCCACCAGCGATGCGCCCACCAACCTCGACGCCACGGTGGTGTTCGGATGGTTCGGCGTGAACAACCTCAAGGAATATCCGAGCACCAAAGATTGTTTCGCAATCCAGTCGCTCGACGAACTCACCCATCCGCACGTGATCGCCTTGGCGAGGCGATGCTCGCCCTACTATCACGTGAGCGCTGATGACGCGCCGGTTTTTCTCAGCCACACGCGGGCCAAAGATCCCGTCACCGAACGCACCCGCCCCAACTCATGGGTGCACCACGCCCTCTTCGGCCTTAAGCTGCAGGAAAAAATGCGCGCCGCCGGCGTGGAATGCGTGGTGCATTACAAACACGGCCCCATACCGGAAAATTATAAAGACGGCGTGGACTTCGTCGCACAAAAATTCGGCCTGAAATAAATTGGCTGAAAGGAATTAAACGTTGGTGCGAGTTGGCACGGTGTGGGTAGGGCGCGCTCTCCGAGCGCGCCCCGGCGGTTCCGGAGAAACCGCTCTACCTCTCCTTCGGTCGCCCCGCTTGTTTGGCGCGGATGAAATCTGAGTGGTCCAGCCGCAGCAATTCCGTGGTGCGGCGGATGAGGTGCTCCTCGTATTTATCCAAATCCCCATCGGCAAACGCCACGCGCCACATCGCCGTCAGCATCGCGCACTTTTGTTCGCGCGTGCAGCGTTGATTGATGAGATGCGTGTACGGAAATAAATCCGTGGCCCCCTCCGTCTCCGCCTTCGCCTGATCGAGCAGCGCCGTCACCGTCGCGCGCTTCAGCCCCAGCTCACTTTCCAGCGCGCGCAAAACCGCCTGCGTCTCCGCCGGATCATCCTTATAATCCGCCTCCGCTACCTCCAACAACAACGCCGCGCAAGCCATATGCAATTGCTCCGGCGTAATCTCCGGTTCCACCGTGCCACCGGTTGACTCTGATTCCGGCGCTTCAGCGTTCCCCCCAAATAATTTACCAAAAAATCCCATACGCGGAAAAGCCTACCGATAAAAAAAGAAAACGTCCACCGAATGTAGTCCGGGCCGGTGGCCCAGGCTACATTAGCGACTTAAGCCTTTCAACAATTGCAATGCCATTCGGGGCAGACTATTGGCTTCGGTCAGCATTTGGGTGCCGGATTGCACGAGGATTTGGCGGCGGGCAAATTCGGTGGCTTCCACCGCCACATCCACATCGGTGATGCGGCTTCTGGCGAGGGTGAG
>JACKQG010000829.1_pt1 | contig 43662 bp, 37 predicted proteins | sample 8237621 | NCBI WGS metagenome assembly JACKQG01 (sample SAMN15677084, study PRJNA649215) | marine metagenome | biome: marine; feature: Black Sea; material: saline water; isolation source: suspended particulate matter (SPM) from the Black Sea western gyre | collected 2013-06-09/2013-06-10 | depth... | reverse complement strand
TCCGTTACAATATCAAGATACCAGGAACTTGCATACACTATACCATTAAAAGAATCCTTAATGCAGGCATCCCATTTATTTTTATCAATTTCTTTATTGTTGAGGTATTTTATCATGGTAGCGCTTCTTTTATCATGTCTTCATAAACCTTATGCCAACCCACCCAGCGTTTGGCATTGCTCAACGATTCATTGTGCCATAATGAAATGAAAGTTCCGTTAGCTGCTTTAACCTCATTAATTAATGGCTTGATATATTGTAAGGCTTCATCGGCATTTACACCGAGATAATCTTTAAGTGTTCCTTCCATCAATATAAACGGATGTACCCTGAGTTTTGTTTCCGTATCCAAATCAAGGTCATAAAAATTGAATGAATTGCAAATGCCGGCTCTGAAACCCGGCTGAGCGGCAAATCCCATAGTATAATCATCAGTAATATCAAGGTTGATAAGGTTCCGGTAGGAAGTGGGCAATAACACTTTTAAAAAATGCTGCCGGCTTTTAGTGATCTCACTGTTCAGAACTTTCGAGAGTCGTTCAACTTCTGTTTTGAGTTTCTTCGGATAAGAATTTGAGCCATAAGAAGGATGGATCCCAACCTCGGCATAATCAGCTAATGATTTGATCAATGTTTGAAATTTCCGGCTTTGAACGGGTATGTTTTTATCGTTGAACCCATAATCGGCAAACAGGATAAAATAAATGGGTTTTAAATTATATTTTTTATGAATTTCCAACTGAAAGCCAAAGGTGTCAAACGGATCTTTTTGTAAGCCTGCCAGAACTTTAGTTCTTTCAACGATTTCTGCAAAATTGAATCCCGATAACGAATTGAAATAACCACCAATTATCCTGAACAATCCTTTCTGCCTGTATGCCCATGCTGCGTCAATATCAATGGTTGGAACAAACTTGTATTTTTTCCCGGGAAATGAAATTGACGGATATCTTTCTTTTATAATTTCTCCAATTTTGAGCGCCCAGATATTTACAAGAGGTTTTTGAAGAAATCCCTTTTTGTATGCAATGCTTTCCTTTGCATGGAATCGCCCATATTCATCCTTTCGGTAAGGCAAATATTCTTCATACCGTGATATCAGATAAAAACTTGCCGCAAAAGGATCGAAAGGCATTACGGATTCTTTCATGTAAACAGGGAAAAATGCCGGCATACCTTCAAATTCAATAAATGATAGTTCAATATTTGTTATGCCTCTTTCGAACAATAAATTTCCGGCTGCAAAAAAAAGTTCATTATCGAGCGGTTGCTTAGCATAGCTGAATTTAATCCCTTCAAATGCAATAAAATCCTCCTTGTTTGAAGTCAGTTCAATATCAACATTTAAAAGCTCCCTGAAAATGAGATTAAAAATGTATTTAATACGGTTGGTGACTTTATTTGTATAGATTAAGATCATTTTATCTTCTCGAATTCATTTTTATCGGAGCTTTCTCCGGATAGTCGATGGAATAATGCAATCCCCTGCTTTCCTTGCGTAATTGTGCCATTTTGATAACCAGGTAAGCTATGTTGATCATGTTTCTTAATTCACATATCTCAACGCTGATAATGGATTTTTGATATAAATCCTCAGTTTCCCGGAAAATGATCTCCAGCCTGTCCAAAGCTCTTTTCAGTCGCAGGTTAGAGCGGACGATCCCAACGTAATTCGACATGATAGACTGTAACTCTTTGGTTGTTTGGGTAATCAGGATCATTTCTTCATTAAGTACAAGTCCTTCCGCATCCCAGTCGGGGATATGTTCGTAAAACTCAATTGATTTTATTTTACCAGCAGCGTCCATTGCTGCTCTGTGAGAGAAGACAGCCGATTCAAGGAGTGAATTGGAGGCTAACCTGTTTGCTCCATGCAATCCCGTTGAGGCACATTCACCAGTTGCATAAAGATTCCTTACCGTGCTTCTTCCGTATTCGTCAACTTTGATGCCGCCACACTGGTAATGAGCTGCCGGAACTACCGGTATCATGTCTTTTGTAATATCAATACCAATACTGAGGCATTTGGCATAAATAGTCGGGAAATGTTCTATCAGGTCATTTTTGTCAATCTGGCGACAATCTAAGCATACATAGTCATCGCCACTAAGCTTCATTTCCGTATCAATGGCTCGGGCAACAATATCGCGAGGAGCCAGCGATTTACGTTCATCGTATTTATGCATGAATTCCTCTCCCTCTAATGTTTTTAATACTGCCCCAAAGCCTCGCAATGCTTCGGTGATAAGAAATGATGGCTTGTCGTTCGGATTGTAAAGTGAAGTGGGATGGAACTGAACGAATTCCATATTCTCAATAGTTGCTTTTATACGATACGCCATAGCTGTGCCATCACCGGTAGCAATTTCGGGATTGGTTGTTGTGCTATAAACGTTACCTGCTCCGCCCGTAGCAAGCAAAGTTGTTTTTGCCAGCAGGGTAATCACTTCCCCCGTTTCAGGACATAAAACATAGGCGCCATAACATTGAATATCGGGCATACCTCTGGAAACACCTACCCCCAAATGGTGTTGAGAAAGCAAGTCAATTGTAAAATGATCTTCAAGTATCTCGATATTAGGGTGTTCTTTTGCTTTCTTAAGCAAAGCACGTATAATCTCATTACCTGTATTGTCTTTGTGATGCAATACCCTGTATTCCGAATGTCCGCCTTCTTTACCGAGGTCATATCTGCCTGTTTTTGTCTTATCGAAATGGGCGCCCCACTCTATCAGTTCTTTCACTCTTTCCGTAGATTCGATGATGGTAAGTCTTACGATGCTCTCATCGCTCAGGTCGTCACCGGCGATCATAGTATCGCGGATGTGCTTTTCATAAGTATCGGGCGAGTACATCACGGCTGCAATTCCGCCTTGTGCATATTTTGTGGCTGTTTCTTCGGCTTTATCTTTAGTAACAATACAAACCTTACCATGATCCGCTACTTTAAGGGCATAGCTTAAGCCGGCAATGCCGGAACCTATAACGAGAAAATCAACTTTTTTTTGCATTAGTAACTAATTCAGACTGCTAATTTTTTATAATTATTTTGCAAATCCCGCAACATAGTATTTAGTGCAGAGGTTTTAATAAATCCTTTTACTGATAAATCTTCATTTAATTCTTCCCATGAAACGCCAATACCTCCGCTAATTAATTGCCAGGAATTTAGTTGATCTTTCGTTGCAGCTTTTAATTTGGGATAATTAGAAATTTTACATTCAAGAATTTTTCCTGTATTAAGAATAATTGCTATTAGATCAAGATCTTTGTCAATAATTATATTTTTAATTCTTAACCCTTTTTCAAAAATCAAAATATCAATGGGGTCTTTTGCTTTATATTTGTTTAAAGTGTTCATTCCAACTTGTCTTAATTTTATCAATATTTTTTATAATTATATCCACTATTTCTTTAATTTACTTACTTTTAAAACCGTAAAAATATTCAACTTGTATTTGTGGTTCTAACCATATTTTACCATTATTTTCAGCTTTATTAACATGAATATGCATCGGCTCCTCCCCTTCGTTGCTATAGAAATAGAACTTAAATCCTTTTATTCTTAGAATGACCGGCATAATTAATACAAAGATAATAAATCTTTGATAAACAATAAAAGAAAAATAATCATATAATCTTAGACCCCCGGCAACACCTCCGCAACTTCTTTCCCGCCAAATAACATCTTCATAAAATCTCCAAACATTTCCTTATCTTTACATTAAATTTAATAATATTATATATGTATAAATTTTTAGATATATTTTTTGTGGTTTTTCATACGGCTTTAATAATATTCAATCTATTCGGCTGGATATGGAAACCAACAAGGAGGTTGAATCTTATCACTCTTTTATTGACCGGAGCTTCGTGGTTTATTCTTGGAATTTTTTACGGAATAGGCTATTGCCCTTTAACCGACTGGCACTGGCAGGTTTTGCACAAACTCGGAATTTATGACGTGCCAAATTCGTATGTTCAGTATTTGATTAGGCGACTTACGGGAGTTGATTTGAATGCCGGATTAGTGGATGCACTGACAGTTTTCCTTTTTTTTATTGCTCTTACAATGTCGGTGATTTTCAATTTCCGCAACAGAATCTTCAAATCTTCATAATCTTTCTTACGATCTGGTTTTGATCTTTATCAGAAATCAGTAGAATATAAATCCCCGGCTTGAAATGTTCAAAAGGTATTTCAAAAGTTTTTGAACCTGGTAAAGAAATGATTTCAGAATAAATTCGTTGTCCCCAAACAGAATTTATCTGAACTTTATATTCCGCATTATTTTCAGCTTCTATTTTAAGAACTAATTTTTCACTTACCGGATTATTATAGTTTAAGCTGAAATTAATGCTTTCATTATTTATACCGCCAACATTATTCCCCACAACGATATCCATTACAACAGGCAAATGGTCCGACATATCATAAAGAGCATCCAGGACATTGCCCGGGACAGTTGTATTTTGCGGAGAAGAGACAAGCGATTGGTTAAAATGTTGTCCGTCCTGCCCTATTGCTTTATATGACCCGTTCAGGTATTTTATTTTCTCGGTTCCGTTCAATACCTCATCTGAAACCAGGATAAAATCGAATCTGTCGTCCATACCACCTCCGGAAGGACAACCGCCGGAAATGTGTGTTGATTGTGTATGAACTGAGGCGAAATAGGAATTGTTATTCCAGGCTCCTAAAGAGTTTATGGGATCATAAAAACGAATATCCTGATTTTGGTAAAGGATAAGATTTTGAAAAGCTTGTTCGGCACTTGTATAAACGTTGAAATCGCCCATCATCAGATAATTTCCTGTAGCATTCGAGTTGCTGAGATAATTCATCAACTTATTGGTTTCATTAGCCCTTTCCACTTCATCTTCATAGCTTGTCCCAGCCTTTAGATGTGCTATAACACAGTTCAGATAAATAGTATCGTTTGTATATTTAAGATCCGGTGAATTATAATATAATCTGAATATGTCAATATCCCTGTAATTAGTGGATATAGCGATATTTGAACACATTGTAAGTTTTTCCGAGTTATAGTATATCTGGTTTATTATATATGAACCTGAATAATTGGGCGGGGAACCCATTTGATAATAATTTATACCATTAATATTTAAAACCGAATTTAATATATATTGTTGATATGTGAGTATCTCCGAAATTTCGTTCACAGTAAAAATATCCGGTTTAACGTAATTAATTATTGTTTTAAGGTATTCATTTTTATCATCAATGTTGTTATTTGTACTATTACAACCGTAATAATTATTTCCATACATAAGCAAATTGTAGTGCATCACTTTCAGAGTGTCCTGCGAATAAAGAGCAAGACCTGACAGAAGAAAGAAATATATCAGAAGTTTCTTCATTACAATCTTAAGTTATTTTGCAAATATACAATAAACCTTAATTGTTCTGAAAATATTCTGTCAGATACGTCTCATACCAAAGTGGATAAGTTTTCGTTATTCCAACCAACCTGAATTTAATTTATTTATATTTTTGGCGAGCATTGAAAATTCATAAAGGACGAAGAATTAATGAGCGAATTAGAAGAATTTGAACAGGAAAATCTATCTGAAGAGGAGGGACCGGAAGAATTATCAGGCGACCTGCACAAAACCATCCACCTGTCGGGGATGTACGAGAACTGGTTCCTGGATTATGCTTCGTATGTGATACTTGAAAGAGCTGTTCCCGACATTAAAGATGGTTTAAAGCCTGTCCAGAGAAGGATATTGCATGCTATGAAAAGCCTGGATGATGGCAGGTACAATAAAGTTGCAAACATCATCGGGCATACCATGCAGTATCATCCGCATGGTGATGCTTCTATCGGCGATGCTCTTGTTCAGTTGGGTCAGAAAGATATTTTAATTGATACACAGGGTAACTGGGGAAATGTTTTAACAGGTGATAGTGCTGCAGCTCCACGGTATATCGAAGCCAGGCTTTCCAAATTTGCAGGAGATGTAGTTTTTAATCCTAAAACAACTGCATGGAAGGCTTCTTACGACGGACGAAATAAAGAACCTGTTGTTTTACCGGTGAAGTTTCCCCTGCTTTTAGCTCAGGGCGTTGAAGGTATTGCCGTTGGACTTGCCTCGAAAATCCTCCCACATAATTTTAATGAATTAATCGATGCTTCAATAAATATTTTACGGGAGAAGGATTTTGAAATTTATCCTGATTTTCCAACAGGCGGTTTTGCAGACGTTTCGAAATATAACAATGGATTAAGAGGCGGTCGTGTTAGGGTAAGGGCTAAGATAAGCCGGCTTGATAAAAAGATACTTGTTATAACGGAAGTTCCTTTTGGCACTACTACTACCAGTTTGATGGAGTCTATAGTTACAGCCAATGAAAAAGGTAAGATAAAAATTAAGAAGATTGATGATAATACTGCTGAAAATGTTGAAATACTGATCCATCTTGCCCCTAATATTTCGCCTGACCAAACAATAGATGCTTTATATGCTTTTACTAATTGTGAGGTCTCCATTTCACCAAATTCCTGTGTAATTGATGCAGGCAAGCCCGGTTTTATTGGAGTAAAAGAAATTCTGAAAGCTTCAACTGAAAATACGGTTACATTGCTGAAAAAGGAGTTGGAGATCAGAAAGGCAGAACTGTTAGAACAATGGCATTTTTCTTCACTCGAAAAAATATTTATCGAAGAACGTATTTACCGTGATATCGAGGAATGTGAAACCTGGGAATCGGTGATTGAAACTATTGACAAGGGATTAATGCCTTTCAGGAAAAAATTCCACAGGAACATCACAGAGGAAGATATTATCAAACTTACCGAGATCAAGATTAAACGCATTTCCAAATATAATTCCTTTAAGGCAGATGATCTGATAAATGGTATTGAACTGGAAATAGACGAGGTGAATAACCACCTGGAGCACCTTATTGATTATGTTGTGAATTATTTCAGGCAGATAAAGAAAAAGTACGGAAAAGGCAGGGAAAGAAAAACCGAACTCAGGAATTTTGATACAATCGAGGCAACCCGTGTGGCTGCTGCATCGCAAAAACTTTATATAAATCGCGATGAAGGATTTGCCGGCACTTCTCTTAAGAAATTCGAATATGTTTGCGATTGTTCCGACATTGACGACATTATTGTTTTCAGGGCTGACGGTACTTTTATTGTTACAAAAGTTTCTGCAAAAACATTTGTAGGGCATAATATTATTCACATCGACATATTTAAAAGGAACGACGACCGTACGATTTATAATATGATTTTCAGAGATGGAAGAAGAGGAGCCTCTCGTGTGAAAAGATTTGCCATTACAGGTGCCACGCGCGACAAAGAATATAATATTACAAAGGGAGCGGAAGGTTCAAAAATTCTTTATTTTACGGCAAATCCGAACGGGGAAGCTGAAGTTGTAAAAATTTTTCTCAAACCAAAACCCAAATTACGCAAAACCTCTTTTGAATTTGATTTCAGTGAATTGGCAATAAAAGGAAAAGGTTCGCAGGGAAACATCCTGACCAAACATGGAGTAAAGAGTATAGTGAAACGTGAAGAAGGTATTTCCACTCTCGGGGCAAGGGATATCTGGTACGACGATACGGTAAAACGATTGAATACTGACGAAAGAGGAAATTATCTCGGCGCTTTTAAATCGAATGAGAGGATTTTAACCATTCAGCAATCAGGATATTATAAGCTGATGACTTATGACCTGTCGAACCATTTCGAAGAAGACATGATCCTTATTGAAAAATTTAACCCGAAAAAGATAATTTCAGTTATTTATTATGAAGCGGCAGTTGAAAAATTTTACCTCAAGCGATTCCAAATAGAGACGAACAACAACATCAATAAAAAAAATGATTTTATAGGCGAACATCCCGAAAATTATCTTGTTGGTATTAGTGAGAACCTGCTTCCCCAACTGAAAATAATATTTGATGCAAAAGCTAATAATAAGGAAATACCTGATAAAGTTATCAATGTTGAGGAATTTATAGGCGTAAAAAGTCCAAAGGCAAAAGGCAAAAGAATAACAACAAATGCTATTAAAAAAATAGAATTTATCGAACCGCTGTCTTATGAAGAACCGGAAGCTGCCGGCTCAGAGGATGTTCAGGTAAGTGAAGAAAAAAATCTTGAAATTACAAGCCCGGAAATTGCGGAAAAGGTTTCTGAAACCGAACAAAAAGAGACTAAAGCAAAAAAATCGGGGAAAACTAAAGCGGCTAAAGATAAGCAGACAGGCAAAGGGGATGAAGATACTGTACAACAGATGGAGTTGGATTTTTAAACTATTTCTACTTAGCACCTAAAAAATTTCTTATAAATAGAATTATTTTGAATTTAGAAAATGACCCTCTACAAAAACAAATACCGTATTGAACCGGATCGGTGTCAATTTTGGGATTATTCATCGCCAGGATCGTATTTTATTACCGTTTGTGTACAAAACAAGGAACATCTCTTAGGGAAAATCAAAAACGGGCAAATGATTTTATCAGACAAGGGTGAAATTGTTGCAGAATTTTTTTTACAATTACCATCCTGGCACAAACGTATTATTTTGGATGAATGGATTGTTATGCCCAACCATTTCCATTGTCTGATTATATTGGGTGATTTCGATTTTGATAATGGCGGGGGTGTTGTTGATGTTTTTGTAGAGAAAATTCATGAATTTTCTCTACAAAAACATCAACAACGCCAACCCCAACAATCCATCACCCATGATACCCAATCCAGAATCCAGAATCCGATAACTATGGGATTTCGAGGCGGGACGCAAAAACAAAAAATTTTAAACCATTATCGAAAAATTGACAATCCCACAATAACCTAAATTAAACAGTACCGGAAATTACGTAGAAAGATGTTGATACCCAAAATTATAGGGAAATTCCAAATGCAAACATCCAAACACATAAACCTGTTGAACGACACACCCGGAAATAAAATCTGGCAAACTGGTTATCACGACCACATTATTAGAAACAACGATGAATACCAATGCATAAAATATTACATTAGGAATAATCCGAAGAATTGGGAAGAGGATACATTTTACTCTTGATTCATGAAAAAATTTTTATCTTACATATTACTACTCTTTATAGCAGTATCTTTTCTTGGTTTATCCTCTTGCTATCCCGAATGGAAGATAGCGAAATCGTATATCGATTCGAAACCCGATCTGTCTGTTATGGTACTGCCGACCGATTATATCTTTAAAAATAATTTAAAGATTGATGAGGCAGGGGATACAACTGAAATGACCGTGCGGGAACTGGATTCCGCACTAATTGCGGGCAGCTTATTCCTGAAAGATATTTCCGATTCGATTTTTTTAGAGACCTTTATAAACAGTATGATTGTAGAATTTGAAAAGTTAGGGTTCAAGGTTTATACCGAAAGCTCTTTAGACAGCTTTCTTTTTATCCGGTCAACGGCTTATATCTTAAATATTGCTCAGTTAGAGGTTGAGGAACATTACTATGAATATGAAGATTCGGAGAATTTCGATGATTACGTGTATTATAAAACAATTGATTTGAATGCTTTAAGTTTCAATAACTGGTTCGAATTAACTAAGTTAAATCCTAAAGAAGAAGGAAGAAAAGTTTTTTATGCTACTGAAACGATAGCAGATCGTATTAACGGCTATTTTACAGAAAATATATTTACTGGTGAAGTAAAGTATAAGTATTACATAAGCGAGATAGATACTGATATTATTTACCGCTATTGTGAGATATTAGGCAGGCGTTATGCGGGTTATACCTACGATTATATTTTGAATGAATACATTGCTAAAAATTTTCCGGCAAATAAAAAAAGGCGGTATTACATGCGCTATAACCGTCAGAATAACTCACTGGATCCGGCTTCGAGGAACAGGTTTATTATTTTGGAGGATTGAATTGTTGAATTATTGAATTGTTAAAGTGATGAGTTGTTGAAATGCAGAATAACTCTATTGCTTAATCCATTTGCCTGATTTAACCTCTTTCCCAAATTGCTGAATTTTATATAAATAGATGCCCACTTGTAAATGTTGAGTGTTGATAGATGCAGATTTATCAAACTCTTTTTCCATAATTTGGTCTCCTTTAATATCAAACAATGTGAAAACAAGATTTTGTAAAGCGGTATTAATTTTTATAAAGTCATTTCCAGGGTTTGGGTAAACAATTATATCCGTAACTTCAAAAGGTATATGTTCATCTAAATTGCTAATTAAACCGTTTTCATCCACTTTCATAATTACAATATCGTGTTGTTTAGGATTGGGATAATTATAAAAATCCCAATATGTGCCCACCATTACGCAACCGCCATCATCTGTTGTAATTACTCTGTGTAAGGAATATTTCCCATGACCGCCATAATACCTGGTAAAAAATATGTCGCCATCGTAATTAGTTTTATACAAGGTAAACCAGGTATCAGCAGCTCCACAGGTATAATTTTTAGTACCACCAAAGAATAACGTATCAATATTAATAAAGTCAATATCGCCTTCCCTGTCATTGGTATCAAGTACACCGTAACTGTTTATAGTTTGGATGTTTGCATTTTCATCAATAACTAAAAACGCCATATCAAAATTTTCATTTATATATGGTGGCATCATGTTATCTATAGACCCAATAATAAAATATTCGGAGTCGTTAATTTTTTTAGTACGATAACCCGTAAATTTTTCAACCTGCCATGATACAGCAGTATCATATTCCAGGTTATAATTAAAGTAAATAATTTTATTAACGGAAGTTACCTGGTATTTATCAATTCCTGTCATATCAGAAATACCAATAAAAATCGCAGAATGAATTGTATCTGTATTATAATTTATTTCATTGCCCTGGATATCAAATTCCCATAAAACATATTTGACTGAATCATATTTTTCTTGTTTTGATATGGGATATGAACGAAAAAAAACAATATTGTTATTATATGTAACTGTGAAACCAGCCATGGCATCATTCCTATCAGGCAAACCATAAAGACTGTCTTTCAATATGTTTAGATCATAGTCTAACCATTGAAGGTATAATTGCTCATCATACGTGTTTGTATCCAAGGCTGTTCCCCATAATAAAATTTCATCAACATCCGTAATAATTACTTTTCCAGGAGTTATTAAATAACCTTCAATATTGTCAAGAAAAAGGCTGTCAAGAAAATTAAATTCATAATCTGTTATATGTATAATTTTATTATAATTGAAAAAAATATCATAATAACCTGGGTTTGATGAGACAGTACCTTGTACTATAGATAATAAATACTGATTGTTACTATTTAATTTATAAATATCCCAGGGGATTTCATCTTTTGGAGAACTGATCCATTTAATGAATGTGTTTTGAGATATAGCAATATTAGGTACAAACAGTAGTATAATAACAAGAGATTTTATTTGTCTTTTCATTGAATAATAATGTTTGATAAAATTAAATTTATTAAATTAGTAACTTACATATTTTTTAAACAATAGAACAGCAGTGCGATTAATTAATCGCACTGCTATTATCTTGTTAAGTATTTCCTCCAACATATGTAATTTGATAAATCCATAAACCAGGGTACTGCTGAAACCAAGGCAAAACTGATATATTACCTGCAGGAGTTTGTGTTCCAGGCTCATAGCATGCGGTATAAATATGAAAATATCCAATAATTAAATCGGGATTAGAGGGACGGGGATTAGCTTCATCAATTACTTCTTTCATATTATTTAACCAGTAATTTAGCTCATTAGTAGAAAGTGGATAAGTAGCTGGGTCACCATAATCCCATAGTAATCTATCTTCACCTCCATAAGGTGTTGTGGCATAATAATAATAAAATTCCACAATATAATCGGAGCTAAGTGTAAAATAACCAGGTTGTCTTATTTTATTCCAATAATCGGACTCTGCGTTACACATATAATCACTACAATCTCCTGCATAAGTCCAATATCCCGATGGAAAAGGGTCAATAGGAGTACCAGGAAGCAAAGGCGTTATAATTCTACTTAAACCATCTCCCTCAGAGCCTCCTACATTAATCATTTCTGCTTTTGTTTCGGTTGAGTTAATTTCCGTGATGTTTATTTTTGTAGCCCAGAACAAATCACCGACATTTGCATTTTGATTAATAGAATTTTCAATACCCTGATATGCATTTACTATTTCATTTCCATCAATAACCGGTATGCCTTCAGGAGTAAAGTATTTGTTTGTAAACACTATTTCTATGGTATCAACAAATACTTCTGCAATCGAATCACTCTTAAACCCTAACTCCGTATTGATAACTGCATCCAATAGCCACACAGCTTCGTCAACGGGTCTGTCAACAGGATCAATCGTTGTTTTATACGCAGTCTCTTTCATTTCTTTAATTTCCTTTTTGAAAGAATGATATACATCCGGTAAGTTTTGTTCATCCGGGCGATACTTGTTTAATTCTTCAAGATTCGCTTTAGCAAAATCTTTTTTCTTAACAGTTACCTGTTCCTTATTGCAACCAATAAGAAACACAACTGCAATCAGTGCTAAAATTAATAAATTTTTCATAATGTAAATTTTTAATTGTTAATAATCATGTAAAATTAAATTAAATATTTTAAAATGACAAATATGTCAGTAATAAATTTATAAAAAACTTTGACATTGTTGCCCATAATGGGGCAAATTCGAAATGATAAGTTGCTGAAATTAATTGCCTTAAAGATTAAGGAATTAAGAGCGGAGAACGAAATCTCGCAGGAAGATTTTTATAATGATACAAATATTCATATTGCTCGTATAGAAACAGGTAAAATTAACATTTCAGTCAGTACGCTTCACTCGATTTGCAGGTATTTCAATATTTCACTATCGGATTTTTTTATGGATATCAATATAGTGAGTTAAATAAATATAAACCGAATAGGATGTAAAAATCAAAACATCTTCGCAAGAAATCCTTCCTGGTTAATTATACTGGAGCTTTTACCTGTGGCTCTTATCACAAATAATCCATTATTTTCTGCCATTTGTTCGGAACCTGCATCTGCCCCACGCACATTTCAGTTTGTAACTGAAATGTATTCAGACGTCTGCAATTTGTAATTGTAATAAGTAATTTTTTCTTTTTTCCCTATTCCTGCACAAATTTGATATTTCTCATCAACCCCTTATACTTCGTCCTTTTTACCGGTGAATCCTTAAAGATTTTATCGAAATATTCTTCTGTCAGATTTTCCCAATCGGGTTTTCGCATTTTTAATAATTCGGCAGATGGTTCAAATTCAGGTTCATTATGAGGTTCGGAAAAGCGGTTCCACGGACACACATCCTGACAGATATCACAGCCGAAAATCCAGTCGCTGAATTTCCCTTTGAATGTATCTGGGATTTTATTTCCTTTGTATTCAATCGTTAAATATGAAATGCACTTGCGGGCATCCAGTTCGTAAGGTTTCAATGCTTTGGTGGGACAGGCGTCGATGCAACGGGTACAGGTTCCACAGTAATTGGGTACGATTGGGTTATCATATTTAAGTTCCAGGTCGGTGATGATCTCCCCGATAAAAAAATATGAACCCTGCTCTCTATTAATCAGGTTAGTGTTTTTCCCAATCCAGCCTAATCCTGCCTTTGCAGCCCAAACACGGTCAAGCACCGGCGCAGAATCAACAAAAGCACGGGCATTTATCTCACCTGCCTCTTTTTTAAGAAATTTAATCAATTGTTCTAATTTTCTCTTTATGACGAAATGATAGTCCTTCCCATAAGCATATTTTGAAATTTTATAATTATTATCTTCGGGAATTTCATGCTTCGGGTAATAATTATACAGAACAGAAATAACCGATTTTGTTTTATGAAATAATTTACGCGGGTCGGTTCTTTTATCGAAATAATTTTTCATATATCCCATTTCTCCATGAAGACCTTTTTTTAGCCAGCTTTCAAGCCTTTTTGTTTCTTCTTCAAGAAACTCAGCTTTTGAGATACCACAAGCAAAAAAACCCAATTCCTTTGCTTTCGATTTTATTAGTCGATTTATATGATCTTTCGATAGTTTATTTTTCTCTTTGGCAGTCATTATCAAAAATTATTCTCCTCCACAGTATTCTTTCACTAAAGTTTTTACTTCTTCCGTATCGGATTTTGCCAATCCTAAAGACAAAGCTTGTTTAAGGTCGTTGCAGGCTTCTTCGTAGTTCTCCATACAAATATACACTTCCCCTCTGTTTTTGTAAGCATCGGCATAACCGGGATAAATTTCAATGGCTTTATTAAGATTTTCCATAGCTTCTTTATAATTGTCGAGATGTAAAAAAGCAAATCCCAGGCTGCAATAAGCGTAAGAACTTTCAGGGTTGAATTCAAGCGAACTTCTGAAGTCATCTATCGCCTTATTATATTTTTTTTGAACCAAATAAATAAAGCCCCGGTTTTCATAAGCATAATAATTGTTATGATTAAGCCTAATAGATTCATTAAGATCGGAAAGGGCTGCTTTGTAATTCTGCTCCTCACGGTAAGCTATACCCCTTTTTAATAACGGGAAATAAGTTTTGCCTGTTATGTTTATTACATTATCCCAAAGTGTTAAACTGTTATTCCAGACTTTTGTTTGTTGAAAAGTTAATACACTAAGCAATAATATGTATAATGAAATAAAAACAAGTCCGGCAGTTTTGATTTTAGGATATTTTTTAAATAAATGATAAATGCCATAAGAAATAATCACAAAAAGTCCGATAGAAGGTATATACGCATACCTGTCAGTAGCATAAACAGGAACACCTGCTGGTATCAGGAATAGAAAAATGTTTATCAGAAAAAATACTAATCCGAAAAAAACAACATTCAGTTTTTTATATAAAGACAGGATAATAGCTGTAAACAATACTAAATAGCTGAGAAGGAATAACAATATCAATGGTGTAAGATGTTCCGACAGATTTTGTGGCATTGGATAGTAAGCAGATAGATTTAAAGGTATGAGTGTTTTTGTGATATAAAAAATTATGGCTTTACCTGTGACCAAAATCCGTATATAAAAAGGATATCCTGTGCTGTTTGCCAGTGCGCCATACTGGTGATGAGCATAGATTGTAGCCAAACCCAGGATGATTGAAAGCACAAAAAAGGGTATTTTTTCCAATAAAATTCCTTTGCCGAAAATATGCCTTTTATAAATATAGTCAACCAATATAAGAGCTAAAGGTAATGTAACAGCCGCTGCCTTTGACATTAAGGATAAAATAAAAAAAAACAGTGATAAAAAATAATATGAGGATTTCTTTTTGTGTAAATAAAACAGATAGGCTATAAGAGAGCTTAAAAAAAACAATGTGTATAGAACATTTTTTCTTTCTGTAATCCATGCAACCGATTCAACGTGCAAGGTATGTATTCCGAATAAAAATGAACTTAATAAGGCGATGAAAGGATTTTTGAAAAGTAAATCAAGAAAACGGAAAACCAGAAATGTATTTATAAGATGAAGAATTAAATTAGTTGTATGAAACACAAAAGGGTTTAACCCGTCAATAGAGTAATCGAGTGCAAAAGACAGAAGTATAAAGGGCTGGTATTGACCGACAAAGGGCTTTGTAAACCATCTGATTAAATTGTTTAGCGAGAATGAATGAATTAATTTATTTTCTGTAACGAAAATATTATCATCCCAGTTAGTAAAATTATTTTCAAAAACAGGAAAATAAGCAAACGCAGTTACTATCAGGATGCCGGTAAGCCATAACCACTTTTTATTGATAGAAAAAGGAATAATACTCATTAATCGTAATCATTAATTAAAAGAGCTTAGCCTGTGAAGGTTTTTTTACTTTCCCCAAATGTTTATACGCCAGTTCAGTTGCTTCCCTTCCTCTTGGTGTCCTCATCAGGTAACCTTCCTGTATAAGAAAAGGTTCATAAACTTCTTCAATTGTTCCGCCCTCTTCTGCCACTGCCGTTGCAATAGTTGTGAGACCAACAGGGCCTCCTTTAAATTTTTCAATAATTGTCGAAAGGATTTTGTTATCCATTTCATCCAGCCCGTGTTTATCAACGTTAAGGGCAGAGAGTCCGTAGTGAGCAATATTAAGGTCAATTTTTCCATCACCTTTTATCTGGGCAAAATCCCTAACTCTTCTGAGCAGCAGGTTGGCAATTCGCGGAGTTCCTCGGCTCCTTCGCGATATTTCAGAGGCAGCCTCATTGCTGATTTCAACTTTCAGGATTTGTGCTGACCGGTTAATTATCTTCTTAATAATATTTGCCTCGTAGTACGAAAGTCTTGAATTTATTCCGAACCTTGACCTGAGAGGAGCCGTAAGTAAACCCGAACGGGTTGTTGCACCGATTAATGTAAAAGGGCTTAACGTAATCTGAACGCTCCGTGCATTAGGTCCGGTTTCAATCATTATATCTATTTTGTAATCCTCCATTGCAGAGTAAAGATATTCCTCAACTACTGGGCTTAGCCGATGTATTTCATCAATGAAAAGGACATCATTCTCTTCTAAATTTGTCAGTAAGCCTGCAAGATCGCCGGGCTTATCCAAAACAGGTCCCGATGATACTTTGATATTTACTCCCAGTTCATTGGCAATAATGTAAGATAAAGTCGTTTTTCCCAATCCCGGAGGCCCATGCAAAAGAACATGGTCGAGCGATTCATTACGCAACTTAGCAGCTTCAACAAATATTTTAAGATTATCAACAACATTTTTTTGTCCGGCAAAATCTTTAAAGTCGGAGGGGCGAAGAACTTTTTCGATTTCCAGTTCTGCCTTGGTAAGATGTAAACCGGTAGCATCCAGATTTTCGTTCATTAATTGAAATTTTAAGCAAAAGTAATAAACTTAAAAACACATGAACACTTCAAACATTTTTTTCCTAATTCTTAATTCACACATAATTTTTTTTGTAATTTAGCACCTGAAAATAAAAGATCAAAAGCATGAAACAGATCATTGTAGCCATTGATTTTTCGAGATGTTCGGTTCACGCACTCGAATATGGTGTTAATTTAGCTAACAGAATTAAAGCTAATATCCTTATGGTTTGGGTGGATAATACCCAAAGTGCTGAATCGGTTTTTCCTGATTTAATGACAAAAAGCAGAAAAGAAATCACTACTAATTTTGATGAACTCATACAAAAATATGGCTCAAGTTTAAAAGAAGGAGAGATTACATATAAAATAAGAAAGGGCAAGGTACACCAGGAAATTGCCAATCAGGCAAAATACAGCGATGCCGAAATAATTATTACCGGAACACATGGTGTTACGGGTTTTGAGGAGTTTTGGATTGGAAGCAATGCATACAGATTGGTAACCTATACGCCATGTCCTGTCATTACAATCAGAACGGATTTTAAATTTAAAGAAACAATTAATAAAATTGTTTTACCAATTGACAGCTCGCTTGAGACCAGGCAAAAGTTACCTTATACTACTAAACTGGCAAAGTATTTCGACTCTGAAATCCATATAGTATCACTGTATTCCACATCCATAAAAATTGTTAGGCAAAAGGTTGATAACTATACCTTACAGGTTAAAAAATATTTGGATGAAGAAAATGTTCCCTCCCAAGTAGAAGCTATTGATGCAGAAAATATTACAAATTCTACAATCGATTATGCGAAAAAAATTGATGCGGATATCATTGCAATAATGACTGAACAGGAAACCACAACATCTAATTTGTTTCTTGGAGCTTATGCCCAGCAGATGGTGAATCATTCTCCCATTCCGGTTTTAAACATTCATGCAAGAGAATATATAAGGATACAATCGAGGTAATTTTGACCATCAAAAAAAAAAATAACAAATAGCAATCCCGAAATTTCCGGATCAAATTATAAATAGGATGAAAAAAACGATTTTATTTATAGCTTTATTAACATTTAGCTTTTCTTTGTTCTCACAGAATGACAGCATAGGTAAAGTTCAGATTATACAGGATGCAAGGGTTGATACCTTATTAGAAAAACATATTTACCTGAATGAACACAATCCCGGAATTGAAGGCTGGAGAATCCAGGTTTTTTTTGAAGCCGGCAATTACTCCAAACGGATGGCTATCGAAGAAAAGTCTGCGTTTGTTGAAAAACACCCTGATGTGCCTGCCTACCTGATTTTCCAGGAGCCTTATTATAAGGTGAGGGTTGGTGATTACCGGACAAAAATGGAAGCAGAGAAATTTTTAAAAAAAATCGAAAGAAAATATCCTAATGCATTTGTGGTGAAGGATGAGATTAATTTTCCGAGTCTCAATTAAAAATAAATCCTATGAAAACACTCTACATCGTCCGTCATGCCAAATCCTCCTGGGATTACCCCGAATTATCAGACCATGAACGCCCTTTACTCGAAAAAGGTAAAAAGCGGACTAAACTTGTTGCCGGTTATTTACAGGAAAATAATATCCGGATCGACAGAATAATTTCAAGCCATGCAGTAAGGGCATTTGAAACGACAAAAATTATAGCAGCAGAAATTAATTATCCCGAAGATGAGATCCGAATTTCTGAGGATATTTATTATGGAGACGCTGATAGTTTGTTTTATCATCTCTTTAAACTTCCTGAAAAAATTCAATCGGTAATGTTAGTAGGGCATAATCCGACATTCACCTATTTTGCTAATTCTTTCCTTAAAAAAGAGATTGAGTGGCTGCCTACATCAGGTATAGTTTGTATTGAATTTAAAACTGATAAATGGGAAAAACTGCATAATGCCAAAAAAACAGTTAAATTTGTAATCACCCCTAAAATGATGCACAATAATTAAAAAACAAAAACTATTAATCTAAATGATTGAAAAAACTGTCGTTCGAAATACAGCAAATTATATGATCAACCGCGAAATAAGCTGGCTGCATTTTAATGCGCGTGTTTTACAGGAAGCCATTGATCCCTCCACTCCACTTATCGAACGAATAAAATTTCTTGGTATTTTTTCTAATAACAGGGATGAATTTTTCAGGGTTCGGGTAGCAACCCTGAGCAGGATAGTGAATGCAGAGAAGTATGGCGTAAAGTATAAAAAAGATGATCCAAAAGATGTCTTAGATGAGATTAAAAAAATAGTTATTCAGCAAGAAAAAGTCTTTACTGAAACATATTATCAAATTGTAAAAGAATTAGCTAACGAAGGGGTTTATATTCTGAATGAAAATGAACTGGACGAGGAGCAGGGAGAATTTGTAAAGCGGTTTTACCAGGAAACGCTCAGGCAATATTTATTCCCGGTGATGCTTGATGATTTCCGGAATATCACTTCTATTAAAGACGGATCAATTTACCTGGCAGTTAAGTTAAAAAGCTCGAAAAAAGTTTTAAACAACAATTATGCGCTTGTCAAGATTCCGCAAAAATCATTATCACGTTTTTTGATTCTTCCGGAGAAAGCCGGCAATCAATACATTGTGCTGATGGATGATGTGATCAGGTATTGCCTCGAAGACATCTTTGCTATATTCGGCTATGATACGTTTGATGCTTACACCATAAAAATGACCCGCGATGCCGAACTGGATATTGATGACGATATTTCTAAAAGTTTTTTAGAGAAGATGAGCGAAAGCATCAAACAGAGAAAAAGAGGAATCCCTGTAAGATTTGTATATGATGAAGAGATTCCGGAAAAGTATTTAAAAAAAATTACAGGGAAACTTAAGATATCTGATGAGGATAGACTGAGAGGCGGCGGACGCTACCACAACTTTAAGGATTTTATGTCTTTTCCGAAGATTGGCTCAGAAAAACTTTTATATCCTTCCTTCCCTCCGCTCAGGCATAAAGACCTGCTTCCAAACCAGAGCATTATTAAGATATTACAGGAAAAAGATATTATGCTTCACTTTCCTTACCAGTCTTTTCAGTATGTCATTGACCTGCTCAGGGAAGCTTCTATCGACCCGCAGGTAACAGATATAAAAATGACATTTTACAGGGCAGCAAAGTATTCCAATGTGGTGAACGCATTGGTAAATGCCGCACGGAATGGAAAAAAAGTTGCTGTTTTTCTTGAAATTCAGGCACGCTTTGATGAGGAGGCAAATATTGTTCTTGCAGGTAAGTTACATGACGAAGGCGTAAAGATTATCCCTACCATTCCCGGATATAAAGTGCATAGCAAACTTATCCTTATTAAAAGACAGGAAGATGGTCAATCGCGGTATTATGCAAATATAGGTACTGGTAATTTCAATGAATATACTGCAAAAGTGTATGCCGACGATAGTTTAATGACAGCTAACCAGGAAATTGCTTCCGAGGTTGATAATGTATTCCGGTTGTTTGAAACACGTTATACACATCCGGAATTTAAGACACTTATCGTTTCTCCGTTTTATACAAGGAATTTATTTACAAATGCGCTTAATAATGAGATTCGAAATGTTAAAGCAGGTAAAGATGCCTGGGCAATTATTAAAATAAACAGCCTGGTTGATAAAAAGATGGTTCGGAAACTTTATGAAGCAAGCAAAGCAGGAGTAAAGCTAAAGTTGATCATTAGGGGAATTTGTGTTTTAGTACCTGGAGTTAAAGGATTAAGTGAAAATATTGAAGTAATCAGTATTGTGGACCGTTTTCTCGAACATTCGAGGGTGTTTATATTTTGCAACGATAACGATAACAGATATTATATAGGATCTGCCGATTGGATGCCCCGCAACCTTGACCACAGGATTGAAGTTGTTACACCTGTTTATGATAAAGAGATACGGAAGGAATTATGGGATATGCTCCAAATTCAGTTAAAAGATAACTGCAAAGCAAGGATCAGCGGTGAGAAATATATCAATAGATATCGCAGGATCAATTCGAAAAATAAGGTCAGGTCACAGTTTGAGATTTACGAGTATTATAAAAGGAAGATTGGGGAATAAATCTTCAGTTGGCAGTCCGCAGTCGGCAGTGAAACGAAAATAAAGACTGAAAACATCCGAACCAAAAATGATCCGGGGCTAAATATTTTTTACCCATTCCGCTTTTACTTGCTTCTCACTTTTAATTTCTTCACATAGTTTGTATCTTCTGTTTCAAAAATAACGAAGTACAAACCGTCTTCAATACCTTTCAGGCTGATTTTTTGAACAAATTCGCCATTTGAATCGAATTGTTTCTCATAAACGGTAACCCCAAGTATATTCACTACACTGATGGTTAAATGTCCTGATTTTGTAAACTCTACATTAAAATTACCATCCGATGGGTTAGGATAGATGCTGAAAGGATCAGTATTGAAGTTTTCATCTATACCCGTACAGCCATCCACAAGAATTGTCTCTTCTGCAAAGTTCTCACATCCGTTTGTATCGGTGTAAGTATAAGTTATTGTATGTGTACCTAATCCGGCATCATTTGGGTCGAACCAGCCGTTAGTTACCCCATTACCCGAATATTCACCACCTCCGGGTAGTCCGCCCGTTAATTCAAAAGGAGGATCGTAAATGCAAACATCGTCAAAAGGTTCCAAAGTAACTTCAGGCAAAGGATATATTATTATAATATCAAGACCGTAAAATGTATTTGAATTTGAACTGGTTGTTACTGTTAAAGTAACATCTTTATCTCCCGGATATTCGTAAAATACTAATGGATTTTGTTCTGTTGAAGTTAAAGGATCACCGCCTTCAAATTCCCATTCCCAGGAAATTATATTTCCAATAGATTCATCATAAAACTGAATAGAACTGCCAGCACAAACATCCCAGTTATCAACGGTAAACTGTGGTGTACATGGGCATTCCATCATCTGGCATCCTGCATTGAGAATAGGTGTGTTTATAGCGTTCACATTCGGAATTGGCCAAATATCCTGCTCGATAATGTCATGATTCGGAGCTATTAATATTACAGTTGGATAAGCCGGGATCTGGTATGTATTATTAATTTGTGTGCCGCCTCCTTCCACGCCACTAATAGTTGGATATTCCACGCCATAGGTTTCATCAAATAGAATACAGGCTGCATTATCATCGCCAGTAGATATACTCATAAAAAATACATCACCGTAATTACAACCAAAATCATTGTACGATTGATTTACAATTGGCGCTGTTTGCTGGCAAGGCCCGCAAGTCGTGAAGAAGAAATCGATGATCACATACTGGCCATTGTCGAGAATATCAAATAAATGGATTGTATCCCCGTAAATAGTCTCAGCAGTGAAATCAACTGCAACTGTTAAAGGGCATTGTGCTTTTGATGAATTAAAAGTTAAAAACCCGACAATTAGAAGTAAGAATAAACTTTTTTTCATAATATTTTTAATTTATTTTCTGTGAATAATTTTTTGAATAGAAGATTATTTACTAAAAGGACAGCGTATATATTTAATAAGTTGCCTCATACTCAAAATTAATAACTTTGCCGAAGGATTAATGAAGAAACGGAAATGAGAGAAATAAAAGTTAGAAAACCGGCATGGCTCAAGACGAAAGTCCCGATAGGAAAAAATTATTTAAACGTCAGGGAAATCGTTGAAAAGAATAAGCTTAACACTATATGTACCAGCGGTTTTTGCCCGAATATTGCTGATTGCTGGGGCAGAGGTACAGCAACCTTGATGATATTAGGTGATATCTGCACCCGCTCCTGTAAGTTTTGTAATGTAAAAACCGGCAGACCCGAACCGGTTGATTGGTATGAACCCGACCGTGTGGCAAAGTCAGTAAAGCTAATGGGGGTAAAACATTGCGTCCTGACTTCGGTTGACCGTGATGACCTGGAAGATGGCGGTGCAGAAATCTGGGCAGAGACAATCCGCAAGATAAAGGAATTGAACCCTGAAACTACCATTGAGGCATTGATTCCGGATTTTGACGGACGAAAACAACTAATTCAAAAAGTGATCGAAACCAAACCGGAAGTCATATCGCATAACCTTGAAACTGTAAGAAGGCTTACCCCTATTATAAGAAGTAAGGCGAAATACAAACTGAGTTTGAAGGTAGTAAAATATATATCTTCATCGGAGGTGCGGTCAAAATCGGGGATAATGGTTGGACTGGGAGAAACAGGGGAAGAAGTATATGAAACCATGGATGATCTCCGATCAGTCGGCTGTGAGGTATTAACCATCGGTCAGTACCTTCAACCTACAAAATACCACTTACCTGTAAAGGAGTTTGTAACTCCTAAAATGTTTGAAAAATACAGGAAAACCGGATTAAAAAAAGGATTCAGGTATGTGGAAAGCAGCCCTTTGGTCAGGTCGTCGTATCATGCGGAGAAACATGTGAAATAAACTAAAATTATAAATGACTAATCCCGTCCCGAAACTTTGGGATTGAATGACAATAAATGACAGCGGAGCGAATGACAATAAATGATGCGAAGCAAATGACATTTTATAAATGAAGAACAAAATAATTTATAAGGATTTTGGATTGACCGGATTTAAAGAAGCATGGGATTATCAGAAAGATTTATTCAATCAGATTCTGGAAATAAAAAAAAACAACAGGGGGCTTCCTTTGTGTGAGCAGAAAGTTAATTATGATTACCTGTTATTCTGTGAACACCCTCATGTTTACACGCTTGGGAAAAGTGGCTCTGAAAGTAATTTGCTGATTAATCATAAATTATTAAAAGAAAAAGGCGCTGAGTTTTACAAAATTGACCGTGGAGGTGATATCACTTATCATGGTCCCGGGCAAATTGTCGGTTATCCTGTTATTGACCTGGAAAATTATGGCATTGGAATTAAGGATTATATCCGCAATATTGAAGAGGTAATCATCCAAACTCTAAAAAAATATTCTATTCGGGCAGGCAGACTTAAAGGTGCTGCGGGTGTTTGGCTTGACCCTGAGGATAACAAAAAAGCCAGAAAAATTTGTGCCATTGGTGTTAAATCGAGCAGATTTGTTACTATGCACGGTTTTGCTTTTAATGTAAATACAAATCTCGATTATTATAATTATATAAATCCATGTGGTTTTATTGATAAAGGAGTTACATCCCTTCGGAAGGAATTAAACCGAGAGCTTGAAATACCTGAAGTTAAAGAACATTTGAAGAAATATTTTGAAAAAGTATTCGGGGTTGAATTAGATCAACAAAACTTTTAATTCAGGAAAAATTGTGAGTGTTTCCTTATAGCCTGGATAATTAAAACAAGCAAACTAATTGTTAGCGAAATTAAAGAAATATAAAATCCTGCAATGATAAGTTTCGGCTTGTATTTTAATGTAACCGTATGGATTCCTGCGGGAGCTACAACTGCCATAAAACTGAGATTGGCTGTATAAACAGGAACTTTCTTATCATTAATGCTGGCTTCCCATCCGTAATAATTATTTTGTATAAAAGTTAAAAGCCTATTACTGTAACAATGAGTTTTCAAGATTATTTTTGTTGGAGAAAAATTCAAAAACCAAACTGAATCTTCTTTGCCCTGATTTTGATCTTGTAATTTAACTTTATTAAAATCATCTCTATGAAGAAACACATTGTCGGGTGTAAAAGCATTCTCTTTAAAATAATTTTTTATAGAATCGTTGACAATAATATTTTTTGCAAAAAAAACAGGCTGATTTTTAATTGTTGCCGATAACAGGTCGGGTAGTGAATCGCTGAGGTATTCATAGTTTTTCAATTTTAACGGGTTATAGCCATCATAGGCAATTTGTTTGTGAAAAATATTCAGGTTTTTCCATAACGGACCAAAAGAAAGGGAAGATCTGTCATAATTCTCTGTTATCTGTTTATTTGATGGTAATGGAAAATCTTTGGGGAGTTGATTAGTAAATTCAAGTATAGATTTCTGAGTATTTTGTTCGTAATAAACTGAATAAGGGGCATTAAGCTGCAACGCAAGTAAAAGATCAATCGCAGATGCTAGGATAAGCAGCTTAAATAGCTTTATTTTATTTTTTATTTTAAAAAGCAGGAAAGCAATAATCAGTAAGAAAACGAATTGAATTATTCCATGAAAAAAAATTTGTTGTGGAAGAGTGGAGGTTTTAGAAAAAGTAAATAATCCTCCACCTGAAATATATCCGCCGAGATGAAGGAATTTTCCATGAATATTTATCGCCACAATAGTAATGAGCATAATAAAGATGCCTGCAATAGAATATCTTAGCAGTTTTGTCGTACGGATTTTATTTTCAAAATAACTATTTAGTGCAAAACCGCTAACAATTATAAAACTGATAAGGACAAAAATCCTGAGCAGGCTGGGAAATCTGAAAAATTTAAAAAAAGGCAGGTAATGATACAGAAATTCCCGTACAGGCAGGTATTTGCCAACTGCCGCTGTAAGCATGAAGATTCCCCAGTATAGAAATATTTTTATAATAATCGGTTTTTTTATAAATAATCCTAATATTAAGAAAACCATCAGTACTATTCCGAAATAAATATTGGTCATAGTCAGGTCGGTGTCGAATTGTGACATGTCGTGATTTATTGCTCCGAAAGGTAAAATAAATGAGATCAGGCTTTTCGGCGAAAGCGGTCCGTAAAATGCCTGGACAAGGGGTACACCCTCAGCTCGTAAAATATTTGGTAACAATTTATATATGGAAGTCAGCATTACCGAAGTATTAAGTATAGATAATACCAGAACAATGGCATTTAGCCTGACAAACTTCAGATAAGATCTCAGGCTTTCATATTTAATGATTTCAACCGAAAAGAAGACGAAGAGAATAACAAGAAGATAAAGTAAAGTCATTGTAAACGCCGGATAACCCCCTGTAACGATCATGAACATAAAAAGGCTGAAAATGACTGCCTGACGGATTTTTCTTTTGTTGTACAAGTCGATATAAGCTCCTATAATAAAAGGCAGCCACGTGCCACTTATAATCCACATAAAGTGCTGGGCGTTACCGACAAAAAATCCACTGAACATATAACCAATGCCCATCAGTAATGAAACACTTTGGCTGAAACCCAGCTTTTTACCAAGCAAAAACATTCCAACACCGGCAAGAAAGATATGCAGGACAAAATCGAGGGAAAGCGTATAAATATTGTACCCCCAAAAATATCCGATAATCCACACTACCGGATACCATGCTGAACTTTGTGGGTCGGCGTGAATGGGATAACCGCAGTGCTGGTATGGGTTCCACAATGGAAGAAGATGGTTTTGCAGGCACTCACCTATTAAATATTTCCATGGATATGCCTGGTCGATCAGGTCCCATTTAAGCGGATGTTGCAATAAAGCTACCTGCCAGTAACCCAAAATGGAAAGAAGCAACAGCAGGGCAAAAGGATAAAATAATTTAATGCTCCGGTAAAATAATGACTGACTTTGAATCATTTTTAACAATTAAATGGCTAAAATATTAAAAAAAGGAAATTACTCATTAAAAACTGTTTGAAGAACCTGATACGATTTGATCGAACTGAAACCAGGCAGGTGCAGCCGGTAATATTTCAGGATTGTAATTAGAAGCTCATTGCGATATTTTGGCAGTATTAATAAAGATCCTAAATCCTCAAACGAGGAATTTGTCAAATCGAACAAGTATTTACTAAAAGGCATGCCTATTAAATATTCTGTTGTGATTTCAGATTTGATAAAAATTCCTTCCTGTAAGTCGAATGTTATATTTTCATTTGAGAAATTACCCTTTGGAAAAAATCCCAGAAATTTGGTTAACTGAATAAGGAAAAGCAGATGAAAGTTTGAAACCCTGTTTTTTTTTAAATCCAGTATCTGAATGGAATTAAATAAAAAATTAAAAAGTTCGGTGTTTGCTTCCTCTTCCTTTATCGATTTATAAAGGATTTCATTAAGAAAAATTACAATTGCACTTTTTTTTATGTCGAAAGGTATCGAATTGAACTGGCAGGCACTTATAATTTCTTTAATATGCTGGATGTCTTTTCTTTCCTTATGATAAACAACAAGGTCAACAAGAGAAAGATGTTGTAATAATGCTGGTTTGATCTTCGATTTTTTATTTCTTACACCCCTGATCAAATATGATTGCAGCCCGAAAAGTTCAGTATATATTTTTGCAATAACACTTGTTTCGGAATATTTAATCTGATTGAAAACTATGCCACGGGTTTTGTGGAGCATTTAATTAATAAAAAGGATTTTAGTAACAAGTTTTTCAGTGCCATCATCATTAGTAATAAAAACCATATACACACCTGATTGAGCCTTTCGTCCATTATAATTTCTCCCATCCCAGACAGCCTGCCCTCCTTCGGCTCTGCCTGCGTATATCAATGTCCCGCTAATATCTGTTATTTTAAAATCTGCATTACTTACCAGCCCTTTAATAGCAATTGGTCCGTTATAACCGGGTCTTACAGGGTTAGGATAAGCATATACATCATTGTTTTCTTCACCTCCACCGGTAGCTGTGGTTTTATATGAGATGATCCCTTTGGCTGTGCCGAAAAATACCTCGCCGGTTTCATCATTTATAGCAATACAAATTATATTGTTAGAGAAAAGGGGACTGTTTTTCTCAGTAAAATGATGTAACTCTTTTTGTCCGTCGGGTGATAAATGAAATACACCGGAACGGTCGGTACCAATCCATTTATCATTTGCACCGTCAACGGCAATCGCAGTTATCGCTTCATTTTCAAGAAGTATATCAGCTAAACCCGAACCATCGTTTCGTGGAACTAATATTTGTTGTGCATCAAAATCATAATTCGTAAAAACGTTTTCAGGGGAATAAAAAACAGCAACTCCTTTATCAGTTCCAATCCAAACTTCACCATCTTTATCGTTGGCTATACTAAATACATTATTCCCTGGTATATTTCCATTTCCTACGGCTGATGTCAGCATTTTATATTGATCATCCGAATCATTGGTTATAGTTCCGTTATCTGTGAAAACAAGAATTGAATGGTTACGCATTAACATCCACTTTTGCCCATACGAATCGATAATCATCTGCCCCATATCCTCACCACTCGACGATGAACCTAAATAAAACGACTTCCAGTTTCCATCAGCGGTTCCGTCAGGTATTCTGACAGAGAGTACGTTGTTGGCGCCTGAGTTGGCTGCCCATAAATTCCCGGATTGGTCAAAGGCAAGACCTCCAATCTTAATGACGGGACTTCCCTCGTAAATATTGAATTCTAATGAACTGTTCTGGTCATTATATACATTTATTAACTCTCCGTTGTTGAATTCAATTATTCCCCTGTTCCATGATCCTGCAAAAACATTGTTATAACTATAAGGGTTTACAGCAACACATACTAAATCCAATATCGTGTCTAATGATGTAGTATTAGTGTTGTCATAAGTATTCCATTCATTGCTAATAAAATATGAAGCACTTCCATGTTTCCACAGGTTTCCCCAGCTTAAATTCCTTCCGCCTGCAACTATCCATAAGTTATTTCCTTCGGCTGACATGTCGTAAACATCAGCATTTTTAGGTCCGTTTGGGTAAATAGATGTAAAATCATAATCGCTGTTCTGGCGTACCAAACCATTGCGGTTATCGGCTATCCATAAAATATTATTATCAACAGTAACATCTCTTGGGTTTGAACCGCCCAGGTCTCCATAATAACTCCAAACAGTAAATATTTTGTCTAAGTTTTCGTCATATCCGTATATGAAATATCTATATACAACATAAAGAATATTATTAAAAGATTTCAGACCGAAAACATCAGAATTACTGAATGCTTCATTGCAGTAATGCCATTGAGAATTGTCGAAATACATGATCGTATCATTATCCCAATCCGGACTATATTTATTTACAAAATTTTTCCCGGCATAATGCGTAATATAATTATAAGTGGCATCAGGGAAAGGGAGTGTTTCATCTTTCGACCATGATTCATAGTAAGCAAGGTTGGGGTTATTAATATCAGCAAAATAAATTCCGTTTTCAGTTGCTGCAAAAAAGCAAGTATCGTTATACATAAAATCAAAAACTTCTAAATGACTGCCATCAGGACCGATATAATAGGTGTCTGTAATTTCTTCGTTTTTAACGTCAAGTACTACAATCCCGAAACCACAGGACAAGTATGCAAGATTATCAATAAAAAGAAGATTATTGATGGTTTTTTCTTCAGGAGTTACTGCATCACTTTGAAGTATATCGGACATATTAATAATAGTATTTCCTTTAACCAGATCAATATTTGTGTTACTGTAAGCAATCAGCAATGTATTATATTGTTTATTGAAACCTATTCTTGCTACGCCCATATCGCTTAAACCGGATACACTTGTAAAACGATTTACACTGTTGTCGTCTTTATTAAAATAAAAAAGACAATATGGGGTGGCACAATATATTTTATTATTACTTGCCGCAACTGATACCGTACTGCTGTATGGTAAATGGTCTCTCCATTGGCCGATACCTACTTCCTGTGCAAATAAAACCGGTGTTAGTGCCAAATAAATAAATAGTGCTTTTATTAGATATCTGTAAAACATATTATATCTGATTTAATATAAAACACGGATTGGATTAAACAAATTAACTTTTTTTTCTTTACAATATTGTATTATGATGTTTTTTAGCCGGGAAAAAAATATCATTATTCGATTATTATAACATTACAAATTTTTATGCTGATTATAATCAGTCAATCCAATTCCCATCAGCTTTGATAATAATTATTAATTCGTCAACAGCATTCTTTTCATTGACGTTTTTCTTAACAATCCGGTTGCGTTTGTACAGAGTAATTTTACCCGGTACTGAACCGACATACCCGTAATCTGCATCCGCCATTTCGCCCGGCCCGTTGACAATGCAACCCATTACTCCTATTTTTAATCCCTTTTGGTGCTTTGTCTTTGCTTTGATCTTTTGAAGGGTGTCCTGTATATTAAACAATGTTCTTCCGCATGACGGACAAGCGATATATTCGGTTTTGGAAATCCTTGAACCTGTCGCCTGAAGTATGCCGAAAGCGATCTGACAGATGTCTTCTAAATCAATTCCTTCTGCATCTATCCATATCCCGTCGAGAAGTCCGTCAACGAGCAGAAATGAAAAATCAGGTGATGCAGTTAATTGTAATTCTTCCAGAGAAATATTTGCATATTTCCGTTTTAAAATTACCGGATTATTTATTTCGTTTTTTATAAGATTGAAAATCATTTCTCTGATCTGCCGAACCGGCTCATCATACCCCGATTCAATCACAACAACTGAGGATAGGTTTTGTTTTATGCTTTCACTGATTTTTTCAATTTCTGAACCAGGGTTAATGTAAATAAACTCGATTTTATTTCCGGGATATTCTGATTCGCCAGATAGTTGTTCCCGATCAGAAACGATAGAATTTTTTGTATTACAGATAAAATCGGGAAAAATTTCGCCTTTGAATTTATGAATATCTTCCGCAGGATTACCGGAACTGATAATCACTACCGGAACCTGGCTTCCGCCTATGTTATGGACTTTCCTTGTTTTTCTTCTGGTATATGAGAAAGGATTAATGGCAATATGGTTTTGATCTTTAATGAGTGATCGCCTGTCTTTTCTTTGAGAAAATTTTCCGGTAATGATTTTCGCCACAGGAATTTCAAATTCAGGGTCTTCTGTTAAAGAAACACGGATAGTATCTCCAATTCCGTCTTCAAGCAAGGGGCCTATTCCGGCGGCAGACTTTATCCTGCCGTCTTCTGCATCGCCTGCTTCTGTTACACCAAGATGTATCGGGTAATTCATGCCTTCTTCCATCATCCTGTGAACCAACAACCTTGTTGCCTGAATCATTACTTTTACATTGCTGGCTTTCATTGACAGAACAAGGCTGTGGTAATTAAAATCTTCGCAAATCCTTACAAATTCCAAAGCCGATTCCGCCATTCCTTCAGGTGTATCTCCATAACGACAAAGGATTCTTTCGGAAAGAGAACCGTGGTTACTGCCGATTCGCATTGCAGTCCCACACTTTTTACAAATATTAATAAGAGGTTTTATCCTTGTCCTTATCTTGTAGATTTCTTCGTTGTATTCAGCATCCGAATAATCAACTTTTCCACGATTTCTGTCAATGTAATTTCCAGGGTTTATCCTGATTTTCTCTACAATTCCTGCCGCCACTTCTGCTGCCTTCGGGTTGAAATGAATATCAGCGATCAAGGGTGTGTTATAACCTCGTTTCTTAAGTTCTATTTTTATAACCGCTAAGTGTTCGGCTTCTTTAATTCCCGGAGCGGTAATCCTTACAAATTCACAGCCGGCATCTATCATCCGTATTGATTGGTCAACGGTAGCTTTAGTATCCATGGTATTTGTAGAGGTCATGGATTGGATACGGACGGGATTAGAACCACCTAAGGGAACATCGCCAATAAGCACAACCCTCGAATGAAAATTACCTATACTGACCTGTTGAAATTGTACCATGCCTGAACCTGTATCAGGTTACAAAGCTAATACTTTATAATAATTCGATTCATAATTTTGATAATAAACAAAACATAAGTTATATTTGTAATTTGTAATTATATTCGATATATGAAAAATCGTTTTATTCTGCTAATAACCGGCATCTTACTTACAGTAAGCGCAATTTGCCAATCTTATTATGAAAAATGGATCAGCACTCCTTTGGACGACTATCCCGAAAAAGTATCCTGGCTCAATGGAGATAATATTTTATTGATAACACATCAAGGAATATATTCAGATAATTATTATGAAAAATTCGATTATACAAATGTTCTTTACAAAACAGATTATGAACTTAATTTTAATGATAGTACAACAATCGATTCGATTGGCAACTATAAGCTATTAATTAAAGATGTAATTAAATCGGATGACGATGGTATGTTGTTATGGGCAAAAGCGTTGCATAGTCAAACACAGGACGAACAATTGTGTTTATTGTGGATGAATAATGACTTAAATATAATTAATGACAGCATTTACGGTTTGCCTGATGTTGCAGAAGTTATTTCCGGTTTTATAGTGAACCAGGAAGGAAATTTGATTTTTACCGGCGCTACAAGCTTCGAACCAATTGCTGGAGATTATATTCTGTGGGAATTTGATATTAACGGACAAGAATTGAATAAAGTAATGCATCAGGGTGATATGCAGGAATTGCCAACAATTATCGAAGTGCCGGGAACGCAAAAATATCATGTATGCTCAAGATTTGAAACATTACAATTTGACTACAATCTGAATTTTGACACCCTTTATTATTTTAACGATACCCTCGGTATGATCCCAAACGGTTATAATAAAAAAGTAAACGATTTTCAATACCTGAGAACCGGTTTGTATTTAACACCGCCCGTTCCCGGCTCGCCATGGCAATTTGAAATGGCATTTGCTTTAGTTGATGAAAATACTGCCGTTTTAGATTTTCATACTTTCGGAACACAGGATACCATTGATAATCCAGGAATACTTGATTTTATCACAACGGATACAATATATTTCGGAGGAACAAATAACCTGATATTCAATCCTCCGGAAAACTCATGGGTATTGCTATATAAAACTAATATGGAAGGTGAAATACTGGAAAATATATATTGGGGAGGTGGAGGACAATATGAATTTGCTGATATTCTGGCATTGAATGAAGGCGGGTATTTAATGACCGCTACCCGGTGGGACTTTAATAATTTCCCTGCCGATTACAAAAGAGATATAATGATTGTTACAGAAAACTACGGCGCTTTCGTTACGGGAGTTAATAACAAAAAACGCCCTGAAATAAAAAATATCTTTGTATATCCTAACCCCGGGAATGATGTATTAAAAATAAGTTCTGCAAAAAACAACCTGCTGTTTCAATTATTTGATTTCACCGGAAAAACTGTTATTGAGCAGCATTTCGATAAATATATCAAAATAAATACGCAAAGATTACCTGCCGGAATGTATTTCTTCAATATCATTCAAAACAGTAAGGTGATAACGAGTGGTAAGTGGGTGAAGGAATAATCTTACGGCACCTGGCTTCCCATACCGTTATTAGGCAGCCAAACATCATTTTTATCTTTATTGTCCGATTCACTATCAAGGTTATAGTCGCTCGGAAGATAACCTCTAATGCCTGCCTCGTTTTCCCACAATGGTGATTTATCAGTTATACCTATCTGTCCGTTGCGGTCGCCGTCGCCGCCTGCCATTCCCCAAATACCGGGAGCTATCTCATTATGTGCACTTGCTCCGCCATGAGCTTGTCCAACACCGGTCGAAAAATTATAAGTATATACACCTCCTGCCTGGGTTAATCCGGTTGCTGAAATAACTGAGAGATGATTTCTTTGATGTACTACTACGAACAGACTATCGGAAAATGTAGCAGTATAATTCAACACAGGATTTCCATTTATATTTACTACCCTGCCGTCGTTTCTCAGGAAAGCCGCCTGCCTGCCTATTATGGTTGCACTTGTAGCCTGTCCTGCCGAAACAGCATCTCTTAATCCGATCAGTACCCATTCCACAATATCAGCACCGGGGATAGCAGCTACACTTTCGGTGCCGGTATAATTCCACGGAAAGGTATTAAATGGCTGAGATAATGGTAAAAACGGATTAAGTCCGGTATCCATAGAAGTGCCGTTAAACGGGCCTTCTAAGAAAACAGTTATGTCAACATCTATTTCGGGATCCGGTACACTTATATAATCCGTTTTTGTTTCAGTATCGCTTCCTCCACTATTTGTTGCAGTCAATTCAACAGTGTAATTCCCTGCCGAATCAAATTGTACTTGTGGATTTTGTGAACCTGATGTTGTACTACCAACATAAGTTACAGTTGAAGGAGTAAATGACCATGCCCAGGATGTCGGTGTATTGGTTGATAGGTCGGTAAAATAAACTGTTTGACCAACACCGGGGTTTGTATTATCAGCAGTAAAGTCTGCTACCGGCGGATTAACAGCATTAGGATCATAACCGTTTAAATAAGTAACCCCCGAATTATTCGGGTCGAGCCAGGGTTTTAACTGTACCGAAGAGCTGCTGCCATTTGACTGCCAGTGATAAGAAAATTTACCATATAAATCAGGCCAGGTTGGGTGGTTGCAACTGGATGAACCACCTGTTAAAGTTCCGAGCACTCTGCCTGAACTATTGAAAATAGGAGAACCTGATGATCCTCCTTCATTCACACCATGACCATTGGCAGTAGCGCTCCAATACGCACGCCAGTGGGCATTGTATGCACCTACATATCCACTGCCAATCCAGGTTGTGGATGTCAATGTTGAGGTGTAAGTCGATATTTTTTTAATATCTCCTGCGGGATGATGTATAGCAACACCGCTCGAACTCGAAGAACCTGACCTGTCCCAGCCGTTGTAATAAACATTATAGTAAGATGGTGGTGTGCTATTTAACTGAACTAATTGAAAGTCGGAACCACCGTCAATATCTCCTCTCGATTTTAATGTTGCCCCGTAAATAGAGTTATATCCCGGTGAACTTCCCGGGTTTGAGCAGCCGGAAGATTCAAAATTAAAATAAAATATCCATTGATTCCTGTCGCTCGCTGATGCCGTGCCTCCACAATGATCGGCAGTTAAAAAATACGGTGTGCCATTAACAAGGGTATTATTAACAAGTGATCCCGTGCACCAATACCAATAGTAACCTTCCTTAAAAAGTATTCGTGCTACGCCTCTTTTTTCATCCTGCCAGTTATCACCCTCAGGGGAACAATTTACATTTACTTCGCACCATTCGGAGTCGCCAAAATCTTCTGTGTTTTGAAAAACATAAGAAACATTACGGTAAGCATAAGCAATATCCGATATACTTAATTCAACAAGTTCTGTTATTTTTTCCGGTTCATAATATTCAATTGTTACTTCATCTCCTTCAATAAGTTCGGTGGAAAATAAACCTGATTCATTGTTATTGACGGTTGTATATGCACCTAATATTTGTGTTTTGTCATGATTATAAAGATATACTTTCCCTCCATCGGGCAAATAAAATTGATCAAACTGAACATTAAGGGCAAGAGCGCCTTCACAAATTAATTTTACTCTCCATATTTTGCCTCCTGTTTTAAGATTCTCCCAGTTTCCCGAATTATGAATATCAATAAATACAGGAACGTTGGTTGCGATACGCTGTGGAAAATTATTTTTATCATTGTCTTCATCTTCCGCTTGTAACTGCGCAATATCAGGCGCCGGTAAATCTATCACTTCAAAACTCTCCGATAATATATTTGATGAAAAACCTGGTGGAGTTCCACCCTGGTTGATCTGGCTATATCCTGTAAAAGTAAACAAGGATAAAGTAATTAATAAACTTAAAAAGTAATTTGTTTTCATGATGTTTTATATTTAGGTTATTTATACAAAGAATTATGGCAGATTCTTTACCGAATGCGAAAAATTAACACAGGGTATTAATTGAATTAATAATTTCAGATGGCAAAATAAGTATAATAAAACAATATATAGAGGAAAAAAATCAAAAAATAAAGAAATCATTTCTTAATGCGCATAACATAGAATTTGGTATAATTTTCTTCGATACTTATTATGATAGTCAGTATTGGCAGCCCGATGAGTATAACGATAGTACATATTACGCCGGAACTATGAATTGGGTCAATTTTGTCCACGATGCAAATCTGAAGCCGGACCACAACATTTTCCAAAGCTGGGTGTTTCCATACTACACTACGGGAATTGGACCCAATGAGATTCCTGTCAATCTCCCTGAGGATGATATCTCTATTTATAGCCACACACGTTTAATCAACGAGGGATACGATATTCTTAATTCGCCTCCCGTGGGATTGTCCGATCCACCGACAGCTTTATCGAAAAAATTTGTGCTTCATCAAAATTATCCTAATCCATTCAATTCTGAAACTACGATTCCCTATTCATTGGAAAATGCAACTCATGTGCAAATTAAAATATACAACATCTTTGAACTACTTATTCACACGCTGATAGATGAGCAAAAGGCAGCAGGAAAGCATCAAGTTGCTTGGAATGGTCAGGATGCAAATGGTCTAAGTGCGTCTGGTGGAATATATATTTGTAGCATGAGCGTATGCGGACAGACTCTTGTGAGGCGCTTTGTGTTCTTGCGTAAATAAGCAATAAACGGTTAGCGGATTGCACACCGTGCTTCAATTTCTTGCAAATAAACTTGTTGAAGCTCAAAATAATTATATTTGGAGCTTACTATTGTTAAAAAATGAGCTATATTTGCATGGAACTTAAGTTGTAAATGCAATATTGACGTAATATGTTAGTCGATAAGAAGAAAAAAATACTAGAATTTGTCAGGGAAAACACCTTGTTTTCTTCGAAAGAAATTTATGCTGGAATAACCTCTGAAATTGGATATTCCACAGTTAAAAGGATACTATCACAACTGATTTCCGAAAATCTCATAATACCTAAGGGTAAAGGTAAAGCAAGAAAATATGCTATATCTCCAATGTATGAATTAGTTTATCCAATTGACGTTAAATTATACTTTGAAAAAGAAATTGATGAACGAATAATTAAAGATAGTTTTAATCTGTCCTTGATAAAGGATGTTTTAAGTAAAGTAAAACTGTTTACAGCAGAAGAATTACAAAAATTGACGAATCTTCAAAAGCAATTCAAAACAAATATTTCTGAGCTATCAGAATCTGAATATACAAAAGAGTTAGAACGTCTATCAATTGACTTAAGTTGGAAGTCCTCTCAGATTGAAGGAAATACGTATTCTCTTCTTGAGACTGAACGATTATTGAAAGAAAAGGAAACAGCTGAGGGAAAAGCAAAAGATGATGCTGTTATGCTACTTAACCATAAAGAAGCAATAGATTTCATATTTGAAACCAGGGATTATCTTACACCACTGACAATATCCGGAATTGAAGATATTCATAGTTTGTTGGTTAAAGACTTAGGGGTTGACCGAAATATTCGGAAAAGGAGAGTTGGTATTTCCGGAACTAACTTTAAACCTTTGGACAATGAACATCAAATCAAAGAAGCTTTGAGGGATATGTGTGAACTGGTTAATAATCGAGATTGTATTTTTGAAAAAGCATTACTCGCTCTGGTTCTATTGTCCTATATTCAGGCATTTGGAGATGGAAATAAAAGGACTGCAAGAATAATAAGCAATGCCTTGTTGATGGCTAATGGATATTGTCCTATTTCATTTAGAACAATTGACTCTGTTGAATATAAAAAAGCAATACTGATATTCTATGAGCAGAATAACATGAACGCATTTAAAGAGATTTTTATAAATCAGTTTGAATTTGCGGTCAAGACATATTTTTAATTGATTGGAAGATGAAAAGAAAAATTTTCAGAGTTTTCGGATAATGATATAAATAGACTTATTACTCTTAATTTACATTCACAACTTCTTTTGACAAAGAAATTAGTACCTATGTTATTGAAAAGTAAAAACCCACATATTGTTTTTATGTCTTCAATGTCAGCAAAAAATCGAATTGTAGGAGAATCTGTTTATGCAGCAACAAAGGCAGGTATAATGCAATTTGCCCATGTATTACGCAATGAACTTGCTGGTAAAATAAGAGTTTCAACAATTCATTCATGGGGAGTAAATACTTGAGGTGATAATGAAAACGCTTCAATTCTGGTTCCGGAAAATATTTTATTGGTCTTTATTATCAGAAGTAAAATAAAACAGGAAAACATTAAAAAAGGCATAAAACACAACACCTGCCTGCCGTTCAAGCATCGACTCTACAAGTAAGTGAAATCCAATCATACTAAGGAAAAGGAAATAAAGTAAATTTTTGTACCTTATGGCATAAATAGCCGGTAAAATAATGCTGGAAATCAATAGCAAAAACCCGATAAATCCGATAGCAATAAAGGTTTGCAGGTATTGATCATGGGCATTCAGATGTTCTTCAAGGGCTAATTCGATATGTTTTTCTTTATATTTTTTTAATAAGCTTTGCTTTACGTCACCCGTCCCAACGCCAAACAGGAAATTTTCTTTTATGATCTCTATCGACGATTCCCAGATAAAAACTCTTGCTACCGAACCGTCTCTTGTGGATGCCGGTAATTGTTCTTCAGTTTCTAATGCTTGTCTTGCCGTAAATATCCTGTTGTAGGAATATGGAAAAAAAAGTAAAAGAATAATAAATGAAGCAGTTAAAGAGGCTGAAATGATAAAAGTATAAAGGCTGAATTTCTTTTGTCTGACAATAATAAAAAATATAGCAAGAATATATATTAATATTAATCCGATAATCCCTGCTTTGGAACTTAAAAGAATAATAAACACCTGGAAGTATAGGATCAAAACAACAGCAAGAAGTTTTTTTGAAGTTTTCCTTTGCTGCTTTTTTATAAGCCGGTTCAAAATAATTGCAATGGCAAATGAATAATACAATGCTAAATAACCGGGATGAAAAAACATAGAAAGATCAGTATAGTAAAATTGCGTTACATTATTATCTGTAACGTACCTGAAAACTGCGTTGATAAACAAAAATATAGTGCTGATAATACAACCGGCAATAAATGCTTTTTGAACCATACTGAAAAAATCTTTTCTGAAACCTGAAAAGTCAATTGTGGAAAAGAAAATCGGAAACAGCAGCATGGAGAGCTTTACCTCAAGGTCGAAAAAAGCGCCTTCCATTCCGTATAGTTGGTTTGAATAAAAAGTGCCGATAATATAAAAAACATAAAGGAGTCCAAATGATATTATATACCTGCTTTTAATAGAATTTTTTATACGCAGGAATTTTTCCTTAAAATTAAATTCAAGCAGCCAGGATAAGCCTATGAGTGCAATTACAGGAGGTATTAATTTCCCATGAATAGGTATGGCAAAGGCCAATGCCAGGAATAAGCAATAATAAACCAGGTTACGAATATTTGGTTTTATCAAACTCATTTTTACTTGTTTATTACAGCAATTACATGAGTTCGGAGAAATGGGAAAACTGTATTCACAATATTATAAAATCCTTTAATTCTTCGTCCGATTGGAGGCGCTAATGTTACTTTATAAAACCTGATTTGCTTTGCTCCGTAAAAAAGACTTCTGATTTCTTTTTTGCCTATTCCTTTAACGTCTTTGTTTTTAGGGTTATCAAACATAAAGTCGTACCACAGAATAATTCCTGAAGGTTTTGTCATTTCAAACATCTTCTCAGCTAATTTTTGCTTAAAGTTCGAATCTAAAATTGAAGTAAAAACCGTGGATTGAAATACAATGTCGAATTCATTTTTATAATTTAACTTTGATGCATCCCCCATATCAAGATTTATTCCCGGAAAATTCTTCTTTAATTTTGAAAATCTGTCTGCAAGGAGTTCGTTTGCCCAGATATTCTCCAGTGCAAAACCATATCTGGCAAAAAAATATAAGTTGTCACCTGTTCCTGCACCTATTTCCATTATTTTCAAATCCGACCAGTTATTGCCAAATTTTTTGCGCAGCAATTCCGCAAAAAGCAGTTCTCTTTCGGCCTGCATATACCACGAAAAATAAAAAACATTGTCTGAAGCAGGTTCAATCCTGTTTTTACGTGTTTCGTACCTTTTTTTTATTTCATCAATTTCGCTCATTATAAATAATGCTTTTTAAATGCGTTAAATGCATAATTTCCAAAATAAAACACTGATTTAAAAAATCCAAGTTTTTCAATGTGGTAATACAAATTCCAGGTCTTTTTGGCGGCATATAGCTTGTTTGATGATATAGATTTATTATGAACACGGTAAATCATTAAAACTTCATTGAGGCCGTAAGCAACAAAGCCTTTTTTCAACAAACTGATCCAGACCTGTGTGTCGACCCGTATGCGGATATCGGCAATTTGGAAATTTCCTGTTAGTTTTAAATCTATCATCGAACTTGAATACCCTATAATGGTATTTTTTAAGTATTGGTGTAGATTTACACTTTTCACCGCCCGTATAACCCTGTCTAAATCTTTCCCATTTTCATCAATCAATTTATAGGAAGTAAAGCTAATGGGGCAGTTATTTTCGGTCATAAACCGAATTTGCTTTTCAAGTTTTTCAGGCATCCACATATCATCGCTATCCAGAAAGGCTACAAACCTTCCTTTGGCATTTTGAAGTGCAATATTCCTGGCTTTTCCTGTTCCCGAATTTTCTTCAAATTCAATCAAATGGATTCGGCTGTCTTTCTCAGCAAATTCCTTGATTATCTCCCTGCTATTATCCGTAGAACAATCATCCACAATAATCATTTCCCAATCAGAATAGGTTTGTGCCAAAACAGATTCAATGGTTTCGGCAATGTATTTTTCCGAATTATAAACAGGGGTTATTATGGAAATTAATTCTGCCATTTGTTTTATACCAATTTGCCATTTATTTAAGGAAATATATAAATTACATTAAATCAGATCTGTATAAATTGAAACCAATTTCTTTTTTTCAATTTCCCAATTGTACTTTTCTTTAACTATTCTCAACCCATTTCTACCCATTTCTTCAGCTTGCTGCGGGTTTTCAACAATAGAATTGATTGCTCTGGCAATTTGATCCGGCTTAAAAGGATCAATACAAATCCCGCAGTTATTGTCTTCCACAATTTCTTTCCACAAGGGAAAATTTGAAGCAATTACAGGAACTCCTGCTTCCATATATTCAAACATTTTTACCGGAAGAGAATCAATATAATTGATGATTGGGTGCAAATTAACCATGCCGGCAACTGATCTTGCCATTATTTCATCGGCGGTCTTCCTGTTAACGAATCCATATTCGGTCACCCTATCCCATCCTTCGGTTTTTATTATTTCATTCCGATATTCTTCCGGTGAAAAAGTGCCACCAAGTTCCAGGGTGACTCCTTCGATATATGATAAAGATTTCACCAATTCTGTTATCCCCCTTACTTTTGTTAGGCTGCCAATATAACAGACTTTATTTTCTCTACAACTCCAATCCGGCAATTCTTTTTCAAAATCCAACACAGGGAAATTATTAATATCAAGTACATTTGGATTGATGTTTATAAAACGATTCCTGATAAACGGTGTGGCAGTAATTATAAAATCAAGCTTTTTGCAAACGGAATTTTCAAAACGCTCGGTAGCTGAAGAAATAATTTTTCGAATATTTTTATTGATCCAATATTTACTTAAAATCTGTCTTGGTAAATCCTCGTGCACATCATAAATAACTTTCTTTCCTTTTCTTTTTAATTTATTGGCATAAGGTAAAAACTCGGGATCGTGAAAATGGTAAATACCGGCATCAACTTGTAGCGCCTTTCGATAAGCAGCTTTGGGTGCTTTTAGGAAACGCTGTAGTCTCCCGGAATAATTGCATGGAACACCTATTACTTCTACACCGTCTTCTGTAAAACTTTTGCCGTTTATAACAATAAGTTTTACCTCAAAACCATGCTTTGCTAATGATTTACATTCTTTATAAAAAATTCTGACATCCTTTTCGGGATGAACAGTGGTTATATGACAAACCTTCATAATTTCTCCGATAGAATTTTTTTGTATAGGTCAATGAATTTCTTTCTGTTAACTTCTTTTGTGCCATGCCGGCTTATAATGTCTTTATTGATCTCTGCTGTCTTTTGTAAATCCGGATCTAATGCATTTTGTAAAAAATTTTTATTCAAATCCTTAACAATTATTCCATTTTCCCTATCAGTTATCCATTCCTTATTAGCCGGAAGATCAGAAACCACAGGGATACATCCTGCTGACATTGCCTCGAGCAAACTAATAGCTGTTGCATCCGATTCGGGAATGGAAACGAAAATTTTTGCAATGTTATAGTATTTATAATTGGCTTCTTTATTGAGCCAGCCGGCAAATTCAACTTTATCGGAAATTTCTAATTCCCGTGCCAGCGCTTTCAAATTATCGGTTTCCTCTCCTTCGGCTGCAATAACTAATTTCCATTCTTCAGCCTTGTCCTTGATAAATCGGGAGAATGCCTTTAAAACAAAACTGATCCTGTAAAGTTTATTGTGCAAGCGGTTTGAATATATTATATTTTCTTTAGGTACATTTTTATAAAAATTCTCAACTCCGAAATTCGCAATTACTATTTCATTTTTTGTTTTTCCAACTCGTTCGACTATTTTGTCAGCAACATGCTTTGCATCAGCAGTTATATAATCAGCATTTTTTAAATTATAAATTATCATTCTGTTTATCAGCCTGCTTTGTTCAGGGGTAATAAGAACATCGCTTCCCCATGTTGTTACTATAGTTGGGATACCGGTTTTTTTTGCAGCTTTTAAAGATAAATAAGAAGTTGAATTTGCCTGATGTATATGAATAATATCAGGATTGAATTGCCTGATTTTTTTCTTTAGAAAAAGATAGTTTTTATATGCTTTAATCGGGTTACGTATAGAAAAATCACCTTTGACAGGAGTGATTGAATCAAATTCAGGGCGGATAACATCAGTAATTAGCAAAATCTCATCAAAATAACTTTCGATAAGTTTATAATAATTATATGTATGTACACTGCCAGACCCTATGAGAAGAAGTTTGTTCATTAAGAATTTATTGCTCTTTTAATAAAGCTTTAAAAAAATTATTACCTTTATTTATGGCTTCTCAGCCCATTCATTATAAAAATCCTTCAATTCCGGATTTTGTTTCAGATATTTTGAATCCAGATTACGTGTATCGCCAACAACTTTTGCAGGATTTCCTTTGATAATTGAAAAATCAGGGAAACGACCCTGAACATTACTATATGCTACCACAATTGACCCTTTACCGATAATAGTATCGGGCATAATTACGCAATGAGGCCCCACAAAAGTATATTTACCGATTATAACAGAACCCTTTATATATCCTTTATGGCTTTCAAAATCAACATAATGCTTACCATACAGTCTGATAGAAAAATGACTGGAATGAGAAGTAATGGAAATAAAGTTGGTAATCTGGCATCCCTCTTTTATACTAATTCCATTACTCGCTTCGATATAATTGAAATGCCCGATAAATACGTGGTCTTCAATTTTTAACTTATCAGGATTATCAATAAAAGTTGTATTACTTATTCTTGTATTTTTTAAATAAATACCGTCATATCTTTTATAACCCCAGATCATTCTGGGCTGAGTTAAAAATGCAAACTTCTTCCAAATCCTGTATTTAATACTCATTTTTCCGGTTTATCAAATTTTAACTTTAATAAGTTTTTGCAGATTCTGTTTTTGCAATTTTATAATACCAAAACAAAGCAAATATAAGCAATGAACTGCACAAAACGCTCATTATAATGAATGCTAATTTAAAATCATTACTTATCCCGCCAATTACTATTGCTATTACTTTAAAAGTAATATCTGCAAAGGTAATAAACATTGCTTCTCTTTGCTTATTCATTATAATAGCTATACATGAAACAGGACTGGCAATAAAGTTCAAAAATAACCAGGGTATTAAAATTTGTGCTATCTCACCTGAAATTTTCCATTCTTCTCCAAAAACAAAAGTAAAAACAGGTCGTGCGAAAAGAAACAAAAGAAAAAATACCGGAAATCCGATCAAAAACAGGTTTCTGTAAATTCTCCTTACTAAAGTTTGTATTTCTCTTCCTTCTTTTAATGCTTCGGTAGCTTTTTGATAAAAGACCTGGTATATGGCATTACCAATCAATCCCACAGGAGCTTTTAAAATCCTGAAAGCAAACGAGTATGAACCCAAAATGAGTTTTGAAAAAAAGAACATTATCAAATA
>JACKQG010000828.1_pt1 | contig 43680 bp, 32 predicted proteins | sample 8237621 | NCBI WGS metagenome assembly JACKQG01 (sample SAMN15677084, study PRJNA649215) | marine metagenome | biome: marine; feature: Black Sea; material: saline water; isolation source: suspended particulate matter (SPM) from the Black Sea western gyre | collected 2013-06-09/2013-06-10 | depth... | reverse complement strand
ATTTCGCTGGGACCGCATCGGATCAGTCGCCTTGTCGTAGGCTCCAATCCACTGAACGGCTACTCCTATCTTGGCCCTCACGTGGACCGGCATATGAAGGAGTATTTCACGGTGGACCAAGCCGTCGAGTTCCTGCTGGCCTGCGAACGTGCCGGGATCAACACGCACCAGTTTTCGTATTCAGCAGCCGGCAACGCACCGGAGATTCTGGGGAAGGTCCGCGATCGCGGCTCAAAGATGAAATTCTACTGCCTAGGGCGGAACCCCGACGAGGTCCAGGCCGCGGTGACAGCCGCTCGTCCGTTCGCCCTGGTCCATCATGGCGGAGTGACCGACCGCCGATTCGCCGACGGCCAAAGCGACAAGGTTCACGACTTTGTTAAGGCGGTTCACGACGCAGGGCTCTTGGCAGGCGTCTCGGCACACAATCCTGACTGTATCCAGAAGATCGCCGACGACGGTTGGGAAGTCGATTTCTTTATGACGTGCTTCCACTTCCTGACTCGAAAGTACTTCCACAAACCCGATGAACCGGCGTCGGAGCCGGAGACCCTCCACGTCGGCAGCTATTCCTTCCATCGCGGCGATCCCGAGATCATGACGCGGGTGGTCCGGCAGGTGGAGCAACCTTGTCTGGGATTCAAGATCCTTGGCGGTGGACGCAAGTGTGCCAGCCAGGCCATGGTCCGCGACGCGTTCCGTTTCGCCTTCGAGAACATCAAACCAACCGACGGTGTGATCGTAGGCATGTTCCCGTGGTTTTTCGACGAGATTAACGCCAACGCCCAATACACCCGCGAGTTTGGGAAACTCGGTTAGAGAGCTGAAACCGCCGTTTAACCCCGAGCCGAAGGCGACGGCCGTGAGGGATCGAGCCGCTTACAACGACCGTCGCCTTCGGCTCGGGGTTAAACAGAAAACGCCGCGACCACCTCGGCTTCGGGCAGATTCCTATTCCGCATTTCGAAGGCTGGTAATCGACCCGTCGATCATTGAGACGAAGACGCCCGAGCTGGATAATGCCATACCGTCCAGGACGGGAGGTGCCGGCAGTTCGCACTCGCCTTGCTTCGCGCCGTCACCTCGGGAGGCAATCCAGAACGTCCCTGGCCCGTGGTCCTCTGCGCTCTCGGTCAGCGAGTTGCCGCCTGCGACCAGCAGTGTGTCTTGCGAGAGCACAATCGCTCTGGCCACGAAAGGTAGATCCGTGGACCATTTGACCTCGCGGCGCCCTGCCGGACCTCTTGGTTTCCGTTTGCCTTGCGGCTTCGACTGTGGTTTCGGTTTGGGTGCGAGAACCTCGGCAAAGAGCTTGTAGTCCTTCGCTGCATCGGGGTGGACGTGTCCGGCGCCCGCCTGATACCGTATGCGACCGTAACCGTAAATCAACTCTCCGCCGTCGAAGACCAGCAGACGCCCGGACGGCACGACGTTGCCAACTCTCGGCCAGCCGCCATAGCCGCTCATCATCATCGTGCCGTAGACCCAATAAGTCCGATGCCACCATGTGTTGTCGAGGAAGCCTCCCGGAGCGTACAAGTGAGGTAGCTTCGCTTGCTCGAACGCGAGGTCTTTGGTGAGACGTGCGTCTCGCATGAAGACGCTTCCGCTCTGCAGTGAGAGGATATCGGGCAGGGCTCTCTGTGCGATGACGCCCTCGCCGTCCTCGTCCCCGGCAGCCATCGTCACGTCCGCCTGATGAAGGACCTCGCCCGTGTTCCGATCCAGTGCGTAAAGGCGAACTCCGCCGTCCAGGTGAGAAGACCGGCCGGCTGCGAAATAGACCTGAGACGTCCCGTCCGATGTGTCGTCCACCAGTACCGAACCGTGTACCGGCCAGGCGGATTCGAGCTGCTCGTAGGAAAACACCAGCCGCTCTTGCGGTCCAGCGCGAAAACGCCAGACCAGTTCGCCGTCGGCCGCTCGCAGGCAGTAGACAAAACCGTTCCGAGTCCCGAACAGGCACAGGCCGCCCGAGATGGTTGGCGGCGAGTCGATCCGACCTTCGGCGTCAAACGACCAACTCCTCTTTCCGTCTTGGGCTGACAAGGCGTGCAGCGTGTGGCGATCCGTCTCGGCCACAAAGACCTTGCCGTCAGCAACGACAGGCGCAGTCACTGGGGCGGCAAGCTTCTCGGTCCAGGCCGCGGCCACTTCTTGCGGCGCCCGCAGGTCCTGGAAGCCGCTGCGGCGAGCGTCCCGCCGATACGTCGGCCAGTCATGGGGATTTGCGATTTCTGATTGCCGGTTTTCGATTTGTCCGTACGCTGGCCCACGCTCCAAACGCGTGGCGGCGTCGTTTTTCGACCCTTCGACTCTTGGACTCTCCGACTCCCTCGCGGGAGCGAGGGTATTGAAACCGTTCAGCTTTTCCTGGGGGTGGCAGCCGCAGGAGTGCTGCGGTACGTAGACCAGACCGTTGGCCGGCATGATGCCGTACTGGCAAGTGCCGCGCACCCACCAGTTCCCTTCGCCCGTGCCGTTGCGGGGATCGACGAATTCGATTCCGTCACGGCCCAGCAGCAGATAGCGGACAGTCGCCTTGTTTCGATAACAGCGGTGGTGTCCCATCTGAAGATCGTAGAATTCCAGGTTGTTCGGTATCTCGGCAACGACCTTTCCGGTTCGCAAGTCGCGCCCCTGCGTGAAACCGGCGTCCCGCTTATGCCGCAGATCGCCGACCCAAACCACATCGTCAATCACGAAGATATCCAATTGCGTGTCGTAGTTCTCGAAACAGGGTGCTCGCCAGAGTTCTTTGCCGTCTTCCAATGAAGTGGCGACCAGTTCCGCGTCCTCCTTCTTCGACTGATGCGTATTGTCCATCAGCCACTTGCTGCCTTGCCGTGGCGGTGTCTCATCGGCGTTGGCCTTGGCCAGGCGGTCGACGGTCAGCACCACGCCGTCGTGCATGACCAGAGTCGGTGTCGACCACGAAAAACGGCTCCTGGCGATCGGACGATCGCTGCGCCACGCCTCCTTGCCGTCACCTGCGTCCAGGCAGACCACGTCGGAGCCGGTCTGGAAGCACACGCGACCATCGGCGACCGCGAGCGTCGTGGGCATAATCTCACCAGGGGCCTCAAACTCCTTCTTCCACAACGATTTGCCCGAGTCGATGTCCAACGCGATGATGCGTTGTTTGCCGTACATCGGGATCGGTCTCTTGGGAAACTGATAGCCCTGCAGCGTGGGGGCGGTTTCGTTGATCCACTTTTTCCTCTCGTCGTGATCCGCCGCCGTCATGTCGTCTGCCAGAACATATAGCACGCCGTCCTGAGAAAGCAGTTCGCTAGCGCCTTCGGTGTCCGAAAAAACCGCGACCTCCTCTCCCGTGGCCGCATCCAGAACCGTGACGGGTTGACCGTAACCGAGTGTCACATAGATGCATTCACCATTCGCGATTAACCGCCGGCCAATCTCGGGAGGCCCGCTTCGGAACCCGCGCAGTTGGGATTCCCAGTTGGCAATCGGGCGCTGCCACAGCAGCACACCGCTAAAGGCATCCCGCGCCACCAGCTTCCATTCCGGCGGCAGGAAGACGGAACTGATGGGGCCCTCGTCGATAATGTAGAAGACTCGACCGGCGGTCGAGACCATCGCGCTGACGCTCCCAAAGTGCTCGTGGCTTCTGGCGTACTCGGGTCCGCAAGTCCATTGCAGACCGCGCGGTGGGGCCACGACCGTGTCGTTGGAGACGGCATTGTTCGAGGCGTCGTACAGATAGTGGGTCCACTCGTCTATCTCCTGCGGCCAAGACATGACGAACTTCGTCCGCCCAGCCAGGACCGGGGAGGTGTCGGGTGTCGGGTGTCGGGTTTCAGGAAGCCCAAGATCCTGTGTCATCAATGCGACGCCTCCCGGCGCAAGAACACGAGCTATCTCTTCCCCTGACACCTGAACACTGACACCCGAAACCACCACGAGATTCACCAGGTTGTCGACGTATGGCAGTTGCGGGCCCTGCAATCGAGACACCGTAATAGGCCCGTAAAGCCCCTTCTCCCGCAGATAGCTCCTCGCGTTCACGACGGTACCGGGATCGGTATCCAGGCCGTGAACCAAATACGACTCGTCCGCCCGCAACCCCGCCAGCAACGCCGGATTGTCACAACCGATGGCGACGACCAAGCCACCTTTGACACCAGCGGCATCGAGGATCTGCTTTGCCTCCTGGGCCGGCGACGCGGAAAGAAACGTCAGAAACACGCCGAATGCGATTGCAGTGATCTTCTTCATGTTTGCACCTTGTTCGATGTTCAATGAATCTGTACGCGAGTCAACGTCACCAGCCGCAGCGATCATTTCTGCGTAGAAGATAATGCATCTTCGGTTTGTTTGGCCAGACGATCAACGATCTCCTTCACGATCACTCGTCCCGCTGCTTCGGAAGCGTGTTCGCGTGGATCTTGCCCGTAGATCGCGTACAGCGGATGTGTGGGATCGTGAGTTGGGCTTGACTTCCGAGGCGTCTCGGGTGTGGTGACCTGTTCTGGATCGCGTCCTGGCGCGAGACTCTCCAGTCGCACCCATTTTGGATTCAGTGCCAAAGCGATGCTCGTCTCGTACTTCGCCGCGTGATCCCCACGCCTTCTGTCGCCGGGCAACGGCGTGGTGACCTCCGGTTCGGACAGGCCGATGTATCGTGTTTTCGGGTTCCGCGTCGCGGCTTCTTCGGCCAAACGATGCACCATGTCGACCTGCTCGCGCGGATAGTGGCCCGTGAGAATCACCACGACTTTGAAGCCGAAACGGGATAACTGGTCCAGTGTCGTCTCCAGAATCGGGCGGATCTGTTCTTCGGGCAGAATGATCGTCCACTTGTAGCCGACGTGGCCGCCACCAGTCCCATAGAAAAACGGCGGAAGAACAACGCCACCGGTACGCTGTGCCACACGCTGGCTGAGTGCATACGCTTTGATGGCGTCAAAACCAATCGGTAGGTGCCAACCGTGATGTTCGTAGGTCCCCAGCGGGACAAAGGCGATTGGAGTCGCCTTCATTACGCTCTCCAATTGATCGGGACGCATCTGTTCCATAAGTCCCCAATTCGCCTCAGCGGCCTCTTCACCAAATGCTGTCTGGACGACGGTCGCAGCAACAGTCATCAGAACACCAACAAGAACATTTTTCATCGTTACACTCCCGCAGATCCTAGTCACGTTGCGTATTCGCCACCCTCGCATGTTATAGCCGAATACCTCGCTCCGCCAGCGAATGGCCGCAAGAAAGCAACCGGGAGAGTTGGCAGCGCGTCACAACCAGGTGGCGATAGCGATTGCGATGAGCCATAATAGACGCCCCGCTTTGTGCGAATCCTCCGGATCAAGTTTGCCTGACGCTCGCCGAGCGGGCGCGTGCTGCCTCGCTGGTTCAACATCAGAGAATCACCATGCCCAGCCGTTTGCTGACACCGTGGACCACTCTGGCCGTTTCGCTATTCGCAACGATCGGGCTGGCGGCGGAACAAACCGAGGCGCAACGCTACTTGATCATTCACGCGGACGATGCCGGCATGTGTCATTCGGCGAATCGTGCGACAATCGAAGCCATGGAACAAGGGATTGTTTCGTCGGCCAGCATCATGGTTCCCTGTCCCTGGTTTCCGGAAATCGCGCAATACGCCAAAGAGCATCCCGAACGCGATTTCGGGGTCCATCTGACACTGACCTCGGAATGGAAGCTCTATCGCTGGGGACCGATTACTGCGCGCGACAAGGTACCCAGCCTCGTCGACGAGCAGGGATTCCTTTGGGCCAACGTGTCCCAAGTGGCCCGCAACGTGAAAGTGGAAGAAGCCGAGATCGAGCTTCGGGCTCAAATCGACCGAGCCATCAAATTTGGTGTCCCGATCACACATCTGGATACGCACATGGGCGCGGTGGCCTCGCGTCCGGACCTTATCCGATTGTATGTGAAGATTGGAATCGAGTACGACATTCCTGTGCTCCTCTGTCGTTCAATGAAAAAGACGCTGATCGAGCAGTTTCCGCACCTGGCGACGGAAGCCGACGAAATGCTGAAGAAGCTTGATCAACACAATCTGCCCGTAATCGACTATCTCCCGATAATCCCTTCCGTCGCTGATTACGAGCTGAGGAAAGCGACATACCTGCTGGCGTTCAAACATCTTCGTCCCGGCGTGACTCAGTTCATCATCCATTGCGGGAACGACGACCCGGAACTGCAAGCGGTGACCAGTCATGCCGCGAGTCGAGATCTCGACCGCCGCGTCTTCCAAGACCCTGGCCTGAAGGCGGAGGCTGGAAAGCTCGGAATCAAAGTCATCTCTTGGAAACAACTGCGAGAAATGAACCAGACGGAGGAGGGCCCCGGCGCCAGGTCGTCTTCGATACCGTGGAACGTACTGGAAAAGCGGACGGCAGACGGAGGACTCTTGTCGGCATACCGCGGCGTGATGCGGCGACCGCTTGAGTACTTTGGGATCTCCATCTGGTCGGGTCCGGAGAAGGGCGGTGGATACATGGGCGCTTTGGCCCATCCATCAACCGTCAAGGCCGGGGGAATCAATGTCTTCGCCGAGACGGAGGTTGTAGAAACCGAAGACAACTATCGAGAGCTGGCGGACCTGGGCATCAATTTCCTGCCCTTCACGCATACGTTGTTCAGCCCCGCCGACGGCGAACTGGGCTTCTATACCTACGATGAAGTCAAGCGGATGATTGGCTTTCTTGAAAAGCATAAGGTTTCTGCCAGCGCATACTTCGGGCTGGCGAATCATCCCGGCTTTCCACTATTTACGCTCGATTACGCCCGTGAAGACCCTTCGCGCTACCAAGTGGACGCTGCCGGCAGGCCGGTCCACCGAGTCTTTCCCATGGGGCCAATCTTGAATCCCGCGCTTTCCTGGGAGCATCCGGATGTGGCCGACGGGGCTGTGCGCAGCGCGGCTCACCACGCCAAGAATTGGAAAGGCTTTGCCAACGTCCCGTTCTGGTGCCTTATGGGCGAAAACCTCTTCGCGGACAAGACAGGCGATTTTTCCGAAGCGCATCGCCGTCATTTCGCCGCGTGGCTCAAACGCCGGTACGAGTCAACAGACGCCTGGTCGAAAGCGTGGAATCTGAAGTCTCCGAAGGAGTTCGCTGACGCCCCATCGCCGACTTCGGCCGCCAGCGGTGCCTCGCCCGCCGCGCAGTTGGACATGGCCCGATTTCGACGCGAGTCGATGGCCGAACTGTACGGCGCGGTCCGACGAGCCGTGCGCGCAGAAGATCCACAGCGGCTGGCATTGGGTTTGTTCCACGGCTCGGCCGATCAGCCCGGCGAGTTGGTACGGATGGGCATCCACCCCGATCGCATCGCCCTAGCAACGGACGGAATCGCCTCCAGCCATATCCTCTGGCCCAATACAGAAGACCCGCGCAACTTGGTCAATCTCTCGCTCTTCCGTTCGCTTGGACGCCCCGTCGTTGTGCCGATCTTCGGCTTGGAGCAGGACAAGGTGATCAATGATTTCACCAGTTCGAACTATAAAGTCGAGCGGATTGCCCAAAGGGCGTACGAGCATATGGGGATGGGCGTTTGGGGATTGGCCGTCGGCTACTGGAAGGTCTGGGGTTGGACCTTGGCGCACCACGAAGAGGGCAAGCGGGAAATAGCTCGGCTTGCGGCCGAGTTGCAGCGACTCGCCCCAGAGAGTGAACTGATGCAGCCGGTTTCGCCTGCCGTGGGTTTGGTCATCGGTGCGGACGACGCTGCGTTAGATGGCATGGCGGGTGAATACAAGTCCCTCGTCGCAGCAGCCAAGAAAATCGGGCTGCCGCTGGAGTTCGTGTACGAGGAACGGCTACTGTCCGGCAGACCGCCCGTGCCTCGCGTGCTGGTTGTGGCAGGACGGCGGGGGATATCCCCATCTGGGTTTGACAAGCTCCGCGAGCATGTGCGGCAAGACGGCGCGGCCCTGTTTTGGCCTACGGGCGACGCTGCGTGGATCCCTTCCGATTTGGCCAGCCACAGCCGCGTTGACATCGTTGAGCGCGACGCCAAACAAACGGCCGCGGAGATCATCGGACGCGTGGCGAAGCTGGCCGGCGCCGGCGCAATACCAGTTTGCCACGGCGACGGATGTACCGACCTGGAATCCTTCGCTCTCACGGACGGTGTGAATGCCATGGTGATTGCCATTAACACCGCCGACCACAGACTCCAACGCGCCACAATCCAAATTTGCGAAGATCTCGTGGCAGGCGAAGCACTGTGGACTGTGTCTGTCGGGGCCGACGTGCGAGTGAAGGGCAGGCAGGTCGACTTGTCCCTCGATCCGCACGGTGTCGCCGTGCTGTTCGGCCAACTGATCGTGCCCGAAAGCTGGAATGTGCAGGGTGAATGTGCCCGATTGCAGAAAGCGCTTGACGAGGCAGCGTCAGGCGGATTCGACACGTCGAATGCACTTCAGGATATAGACGCCGCGTCCGGTCATTTGCAGGCTGGCCGAACGGCGAAGGCACTGGCCTGCCTGCTCCACGCTCGGCGGACCTTTATGGTGCGTCTTGACACCGAGACCGAGGATAATGCTCTGACCACTCACGTCCATGTTGCATCACTGGCAGATGCTCGGCCCGACGGACTCCAGGTCGAACTCCGATTGCCGGATCACGGCGACCTACCAGTGGAACTTGAACGCATGGACGAAGGCAAGTGGAAAAGTAGAATCGAGCGGGACGAACGACTGGCCGTCTACGACTATCGAGCAGGCGCCTACCGCACCGATCCGGGCCCTATCGCCGTCCGGGCCGAAGCCCGTGCGGGCGTATATGCCGGCGTCAGCCCAATCACGATGTGGGTGCGGGACAAGTGAAACGACGGATGAACACGTCGCCTCGCCAATTGGCGTGGTGCACGGTAGGACTGAAACGTGTCTTTTGATTCTTCATAGACTCTGGGAGATACCTCGATGAAAACCATGATCCGGCTAATCACAGTATTGGCGACACTTACCATTGGCGGTGCGGCTTCGGCGATCGACCAGGCGGATGACCAACGCGGGGCCGGCGCCGCGCCCAGCGAAAAACGTCCCGCCCAGGATCGCGGGGAACGCGAGTCGCGTCGTACCGAGATCTTTCCCGGCTCGCCGGACATACCAGTCGGCGTAACGGTCTTGCGAGACGTGGTTTACGGTTCACCTGGAGGCCGCGACCTGCATCTGGACGCGATCATGCGGAAAGAACTTCCAAAGGCCCCGCGGCCGGCCATAGTATTCATTCACGGCGGCTCGTGGAAGTTCGGCAACAAGAGTCAATTTCGCCGTCAGGCAGCGTGGTTGGCGGATCGTCTGGACATTTTCGGCGCGTGCGTCGAGTACCGACTCAGCGGCGAATCGCAATTCCCCGCCGCGCTGCAAGACGCCAAGTGCGCCGTCCGTTGGGTGCGATCGGTCGCCCAGAAGTATCGTATCGACCCGGAGCGAATCGCCGTCTGCGGCGGTTCGGCCGGCGGCCATCTCTCGTCGATGATGGCGGTCACCAATGGCATTGCAGAGTACGAGGGCAACGGCGGCCATGCCGACTTCTCCAGCGATGTCCAATTGGCCATTCTGTACAATGGCGAGTTCGACATGTGGGACCTGGTCGAGAAGAAGAGCCTGATTGACGCTATGAAGGCGTTCTTTGGAGGAACACCGGAGGAAGTGCCCGAGCGATACGACGAGGCTTCTTCCATCAAGCGGGTGACCAAGGATACGCCGCCGATGCTGTTCCTTCATGGCGACCAGGACCGCTGCGTGTCGCACGAACAAGCGTTGGCGATGGTCAAACGCCTGTGCGAGTTGAACGTACCTGCCGAGGCGGAGATTTATGAGGGCAAACCTCACGCGTGGTTCAACAAGGATCCCGACTGGAAGATCACCGTCCAGCGAGTGGAGCCGTTCTTGGTAGAACACTTCAAGCTCTCGACGGAAGGTGCCTTAGATCGTGAGAAAGACTGATTTGCGATGCGCAAATCCGCCGCGGTGCACAGCCGCGATCGTTCCTCATTCCAATGCCTGCCAGTTTCACGAAAGGAAAGACTCCCATGCGATGCGTCTCACCAGTGGTTCGGCCGTTGTTTGTTCTTGTCTTTGTCGTGTTGATTGCGGCTGTTTCTGTGAACGCCCGGGCCGACCTCACCGAAGAGGAATCAAAGGAAGGGTTCGTCGCCATCTTTGACGGCAAAACGCTCGAAGGCTGGCAGGGCGACACGGAGGGCTACGAGGCGAAGGATGGACTCCTGGTATGCACCAAACGTGGCGGCAGGCTGATATCGGAGAAGCAGTACGGTAACTTCATCCTCCGCTTCGGTTATAAACTTCAACCCGGCGGGAACAACGGCATCGACATCCGCGGAATGGAGATTCAAATTTTGGACGACGACGCGCCGAAACACGCCAAACTGAAGCCCTGCCAGTACCACGGATCGATCTACTGCACCGTGCCGGCCAAGCGAGGTCACCAGAAGCCGATCGGCGAGTGGAACGAGCAAGAGATCCTGGTTGACGGCAAGCATGTCAAGGTGACGCTGAACGGAGTGGTGATCGTCGACGCCGAAACGGACCACGGAGCGTTGAAGAAACCCCAAGGCCCGATCGCGTTCAAAGGCCATCACGAACACATCGAATTCCGCAATCTTCGGATCAAGGAGCTGCCGTGAAGCGAATAGTAGGTCCCGCTTGCCGAGCGGGACCTTGATTTCCGAGGTTGGTCGGCCATTGGGCCGGTCGGGAGACCGGCCCAAAACTGTCCTTTGCCCTGCTAGACGAGTTAGTGCTATGAGAACGACGAAAGAACTGCTGCTGTTCGGTGTGATCTCCTATGCCGTGGCCACTGCTATCTGCAGCGCCGCCGAACCGTTGTGCATCAGCGGGCGGTATCCCCATCTGACGATGTTCAACAAGAACAGAGAGTGTGGCCTCGGGGCCGTTGTACCGTGGGCGGACCGGTTGTGGGTGGTGACTTACGCGCCGCATCATCCCGGCGGCGGCGACGACAAGCTGTACGAAATCGACCGAAATCTGAACATGGTCATCCGCCCGGAGAGCATCGGCGGTACGCCGGCCAACCGCATGATTCACCGCGAATCGAACCAATTGATCATCGGGCCCTACTTCATCGACGCCGAACGCAACGTGCGCGCGCTCCCCTACGAGCAAGCGTACGGTCGCCCGACCGCAACCGTGCGTCACCTGACCGATCCGGCGAACAAGGTCTACTGGTACACGATGGAGGAAGGTGTGTACGAAGTCGATGTCCACACGCTGGAAGTGAAGGTGATCAACATGGACCGCCATAAAGGCGGAGCGGACATCCTACCTGGCTATCACGGCAAGGGCGGTTACAGCGGCCAGGGCCGGCTGGTTGTTTCCAACAACGGCCGACAACAAAGCTCGCACAAACGGTTCGAGGACGATTCGGGCTGCTTGGCAGAATGGGACGGCCAGGAGTGGCGCATCATCGAACCACACCAGTTCAACGAAGTGTCCGGTCCTGGCGGGATCTACGGGAACGACAACGTCTCCGACCCTGTATGGGCGACGGGCTGGGACAAGAAGTCGTTGTTGCTGATGGTGCTGGAGAACAACGAATGGCACAGATTCCGTATGCCGATCGCCGACTTCTCGTACATGGCCAGCCATGGCTGGTTCACCGAATGGCCGCGGATTCGCGAAGTGGTCCCGGCGAGCGGCAGCGAAGCGTCAAAGCTGCTGATGAACATGCACGGCGGTTGGTTTGACCTTCCGAAGACGTTTTCGGCCACCTACCCCGGTGGCCTTCGTCCGATTGGTCAGTACGTGAAGATCACCGGCGACTTCTGCCACTGGCGCGACGAGATCGTGTTTGCGTGCGACGATACGTCGCTGTTTATGAATCCGTTCGTCAACCAGGGCCAGTCAAACCTGTGGTTCACAACGTGGGACAATCTCCATCAGTGCGGCCGACCGGCAGGTTGGGGCGGCGTGTGGCTCGACGAACAAGTGACGGCCGACAATCCGTCCGATCCGTACCTGTTCGCCGGCTACAGCGAGCGCGTCGTGCATTTGGCAAACGGCGGCGAGGAGGATGTGAGTTTCACGGTCGAGATCGACGCGGCTGGCGATGGAGAATACGAAGTCTACAAAACAATCATCGTCCCGTCCGATGGTTACACCTATCACGTGTTCCCCGAGTCGACAAGCGGCCAATGGGTGCGTGTGCACACCGATCGCGACTGCCCGCAAGCCACGGCCTACTTCCACTTCGGGCCTGCTGGCGGCGTTGCGGAAAACCCGCAACTGTTCGCTGCTTTGGCCGATGCCGATTCTTCCGCGCCGCACACACTGGGCATCGTGCGTCCGCGAGGCGGCGACCTGGGCACGCTGCAGTTGCTGGCGCACAAGGTCGACCGAGCGGGCAATGCCACCGAAACCGGCTACTACGAGGCCGGCCCCGACATGAATCTGAAGCCGGTTGCGGATGCCGCGAACAGCGTCGAGTTCTTGCAGAAGACCGCGTCGCTGGGCGAGCCGCAACTTAAGGTGGACGCTGCGTCGGCGATGATCGTCGGCAACGGCGCGCGATGGCGGCTACCAAAGGCCGACGCGGCTTACGACGAACCGTTTGCCATCGGCTGGCCGCGCGACGTGCGCGAAGTGGTGACCGAGCGACGTCTGTTGAACGCACACGGAACGATCTACGTACTGCCTCACTCCGCGGCAGGCGGGCTGTCGTCCATCAAACCGGTGTGCACGCACAACAAGCGGATCATCGATTTCTGTTCATGGCGAGGCATGCTGGTGATCGCGGGCACTCGCTCCGACGCGGCCGAAGACGGGCACTACTTTGTTTCCACTGACGGCGAAACCGGGCTGTGGTTCGGCGATGTCGACGACCTATGGAAACTGGGTAAGCCTCGCGGCAAAGGCGGGCCGTGGTTGGATACGGAGGTAACCGCCGACCAGCCGTCCGACCCGTACCTGATGACCGGCTACGACCAAAAGACGCTAACCATGTCCCACGACGCCGATCGGAAGGTCAAGTTCACCGTCGAAGTCGACTTCGTCCGCAACGGCAAGTGGTGTACGTACGACGTGATCGAGGTCCCCACCGGCCAAACCGTTACGCACGAATTCCCCAACGGTTACAGCGCTCACTGGGTACGGCTAACAGCAGACCTCGACTGCAAGGCAACGGGGCAGTTTTCCTATGATTGACGCGTCGCTGTGGCCGAGTTATTCGCTTCGGCCGCTCCTCCAGCCGGCGACTCATAACGCCTTCAGCAGCAGGACGAGATAGAAGACGCCGAGGGCGAAATACAGCCCGCCCACCGGCACCATAGCCAGCGTCCAGATCAGACCACGCCGATAGGCTTGTGGCAGATAGCATCTTACCAGGTAGGCGTAGGCCGCGATCAGAACGCCCACCAAGGGTGCATCGACCGCGCCCATCCACAACACCAGTTTCAACGCATCCGGTACGAGTGCATACACGGACGCGCAGCCGATCACCATGAGCGTCATGATGATCCGACGTCCAGTCGCCGTCGCCAGACGCTTGCGCAGTGTTGGGAACACGCGTCCTAGGGGTTGGACGTACATGCGAGAGCCCCCGTCGAGAATACCGATCGTCGTGCTGATCACGGCTGCGTAGGCGCCGACGTAAAACACATTCTTCGCCCACGGTCCGGCAACCTGAGTCATCATCATACTCAGTTCCGGAGCCAGCTCTGCCCCCTTCAGTGTCACGCCGGCAGGGCGCAAAACGGCGATGCCCAGAATGAAAGTGGACATGCAAATCAGCGCACCAAGTACGTAACAGATGGTCACGTTCAGCGTGTTGACTCGTAACCATCCAAACATGTGCTTCTCTTCTTCCGACGATTTCGGTTCGATTTCGTCTCGTGTCAGTCGGTGCCCTGTACGTCGAACATGCCCGAACAGCCCCATCTGACGTTCTTCGGCCCACGCGCTGTAAAACACGGTGGTAGAACCCGACATGACGATGCCCGCCAGCGCCATTAACATCAGCCACTGTTCGTTCTCGGTGGGCAACTGGGGTACCAGGCCACTAACCAGTTCCTCGGTCGCGCGGGGAAGCACCGCCACGGCACATGTCACCAGGCACGCAGTGAACAGCAGGCTGAGTACCGTATTGACGGTTTCGGCGAGCCGATAGCCGCCTGCCAGCAGCAGACACCATACGATCACGTAATTGACCAGCGTCCAGGTGACGATGTGGTAGCGTGCGGGAAAGTCCTCGATTTGATGCAATAGCGGCAACGGGCCGAAGGCGTCGTAGCAAATGATACCCCCGATGCCGATGATGCCACCGCGCAGGAAGAAGTCCTTCAGCACGTTCACCGCATACCAGGCCCACGGCACCCACGAGACAACGGGGCCTCCGCCGGAACAGGATTCCAGAAAGCTCTGGCCCGTGACAATGCTGACCCGCCCGATCGCTTCGTTCCACAGAGCTTTGGTGACAATGATGAACAGGATGGCCCAGAACAGCGAACCTCCGTAACGGGCCGCGGTCGCTGGTTCCACCAGCAGTTCCCCCGAACCGATCGCCGTACCCAGCAGAAGAAGCATGGGCCCGATCCACGTCAGGCTGCGAAAGACTCCCTGCGGCGGCGCGGCCAAGCGGGATGTGGGCGTTTCGTGCAAGTTGGACGGGCCGCTCATGCGTTATGGTCTGTGGTAGCTAGCCTCTCGTTACCAACCAGCTTGGTAACGCGGTCTTCGTCGAGCTCTGCTTGGCCAGGCCGTTACGGTTGTTCAAAACGGGGCTTCGAGAAGCCACGTCCCCAAGCCTGAGTTCGGGAACGAGAATCGAGTGCCATGGCGACCGGATGGGCGCAGCAGGACTGGATCGCATGTCAGAATCTCCCTCTCCCCCTGCGAGAAGGTCGGCGTGAGGGTATCTCCTCAGGGCTTTCACCCCTCACCCGATCTCTCCCCTCAACGGGAGAGGAGCCCTGATATTCGCTCTGGTCCAATTCCTCTTCATCCGTGGACATCTCGGCATCGCCGGTCGCGAAAATGAGCGACCAACCGTGGAGTGCGCCGGGGCGATCGCTTTTTGCTTCGATCAGCAGCGTCCAGGTTCCGGCCGTGCTGTGACCGTAGAACTGTTTCAAACCGGGCTGTCCCTTGGCCACCTCCTCGGGCTGGAAGCTTCCAGCGAACGGTGGTCTTGCCCGAACGATCGACGTGGGTGCTTCGTTGTCCAGGATGGTGTTCTCGAAATGGTCATCCTCCCCACCAACGCCAGTGAACAGCTCCACTCGCTCGTCGGCGGGTCCGATCAAGAAGGCATTCAGATGGTCGTCATGCGTGTGTGTGATGGACAGTTGTACGTCGAGATCCTTAACGGTCTTGTCCTCCTTGACGTCGATCTCCGATCGGACAACGCCTCGGGTTGGTATCACCTCGAATTTCTGGTTCGAGTGCTTTGCACTCAGACGGTTCATCGCGGCTAAACACTCATTCGGCACGATCACTCCGTCCTCATTCAGGTCCAATCGACCAAACTTGGCGTACTCATCATCGGTCCACTCGTCGGTGAACTCGGCCATGCTAATTTGGCCGTCCTGGTCGGCATCGCGTTCTGCAAACCATGGGGGCAACTCTCGCGGCGATCCTCGTTGTCGCTGCAATTCCTGCTCGATCAACCACTGAGCAAGCTCGCTGCGGTCAATCCGTCGGTCGCCGTCGGCGTCGGCGGCCGTGGAGGTGAACCCCATATTGCGCCGCTCGGAAGAATCCAGGCGCCCATCGCCATTGAGGTCATGACGTTTCATCAAGCTCTCGGCCAAATACCAACTTCCGCGGTTCGCGCGATATCGCTCGCGACGTCTTTCGGCCTCCTCTCGCGCCTGGCGTTCTCGTTCTCGGCGCTCCTGCTCCTGCCGCGCCTGTTCCTGCGATCGGTCTGAAGAAGGACGCGATCCCGACGGAGCCGGACTCCGAGCGGCCGCTTCACGCACGCGGCGCACGGCATACCGCTGCTCCATTTCCGATCGGCTCAGGCGATTGTCGCGATTTCTATCATACTGAAACGGATCGTCGCGCCAACGTCCTCGGCTCGCTTCGCTTCGGTCGACGTATCCGTCGCGATTCGTGTCGTACTGTTTCATTCGTTCGGCCGCTCTCTGGGCGTCCTCCTGCGTCACCCTGACCGCTTGAACTGCGTCGGTGCCAAAGCCGGGGATGGGCCGAGTCCCCTCGACGTGCCCGAAACCGGGGACACTTGGCTTGTCATCAGCCGGTTGCCGTGTTGAACGGTCGTAGCCGCGTTGAGCGACGGCCGACGAAGCCATCAGTGCCAAGATCCATAGAGATGCGACACGCCCTCGAAACAGCATTGTGGATCGCATGAGTTCACCTGCCAGGGCTGGCGATCAATGACGACACACGTCGCATTGATTCGGCGATGTCGGAGTGATACGTGTTCTTCTTTAGGACAGACATGAACAAGGACCGTGTCCGCTACAGTATCTAGTCTATATAACTGCAAGTCTGTTCAACACTCTTGCCGAGCCGGAAACAGTCATATTCCCGGATTTTTTGACCAAACGGAGTTTAGGTACCGATGCGGCGGCTTTGGCTGAAGCGTTGGGATGTCGATAAACCTTTGAATTCGAAGTACACGGGATCCCGTTCAGACGGCGTCCGACGGACCGATCGCCGTCGATCAGCTAATTGGCGAGATGCAGTTCCTTGAAACAGAAACGGGCGACGAAGCAATCGCCACGCCCGGCCACGTCCGCGTTTGCCCAAGCCGGTTGCTTCCCTGCTGGGAAACCACCTGCCTCGGATCGGCCGGCCACGTAGACGCCGTGATCGGTGACTTCGAGAGTCGTGATATGAACTCGTCCTACTGCAGCCCCTCCGTCGTCCAACTGCGCGCCGCGGAGGATCGTGGAATAAGGCGTCTCGCGCAGGTCAGCGTCGAGAACGAGCAGCACGGCGTGGGTTCCGGCATCCTGCCGCTCCGGCCAGGACTGAAACGCGTTCAGCGTTGTAACCGGAGACCTGCAACTGAATCCTGCCACATAGACTTGCCCTCCGGCGTCAGTGGCGACGCAATGCAACTCGTTTGTTGACAGATACGGACTGCCTTGGCAAGGACTTGAGAAATAGCGACCAGCGATTGTCTTCCCTGTGGACACATCGACTCGACCGATCCACGAGATCTGATTCGGTCCAATGTTACCCGGGATATCTCCCATGAGCCGATAGTAATCGGAACCGTGCTGCGTGGCCAAGACGATCACATCGCCGGTTGCTGCATCGAAATGGACGGCCTTTCCCACTTGATGGCGAAAGTGGAGGCTGTCGCCCGGCTGATACAGGTTGGTCGACCAGCGCAACTCGCCGTCGCCGGAGTAACGGGCGAGAAAAACATCCCAGGGCGATGCCTGGCTATCGCCTGATCGAAAGTCAAAAAAACCAATACCGCAGACAACCAAATCGCCGCCGGGAAGTGCACATAGTCCGCCCAGCGGTTGGATGTCACGCACCCTGACTCGCACTGCGCCCGCCGGACCCTGGCCATCGAAATCGAATGGCTGCGATTCACCCTGTCGATAGAAATGCCAATATTGGCCGGGCCGATTCAGGTCCTCCGTCGAAGTGTGCAGCAGAATGCGGTCACCGTTCGGCTCCGGGCGGGCCGTCCAAGAATCCCAGGCAGAACCGTCGACAGTGTGACGGTACACGCCACCGTGTTGATTCTCATCCCGCAAAGTGGCTGCCCAGTTCGATCGGTTTTGCTGATCCACGAACAGCCCCGAAACCCGTACCTGATTAGGCCCGCCGCGTCCAATCCACATGAGTTGCGAGCCGTCACCGCTCAGCTTGACAATAGCAGTCCCGATGTTGATGCTCCGCCAATCCGCTTCATTCAGCGAGGGATTTTCTTCAAAGAACCGTGCGAGCACCTGACCACCGAGAAAGATCGATCCGTCCAGTCCTGCGGCAACATGCGTGGGCTTGAACGTATTGGTCGCAAACCGGGCAACCCATGCCACATGCTGGAGATCGGCGGATATCCGTGCGACAAACCCCATCGCGGGTCCGTGGGTATCGCCAAGCAATCGGTAGACCGGCACCCCCTTGGGAATTGCCTCCGCCGACTCGATGCTGCCGCACACGAGCACGCTGCCATCGGATAGGCCGCAGATGTCCGTAATCTCGTCGGTCATCTTGTACAGATCAGGGCCTCCGAACTGAATAATCGTCGCTTCCGCGGGCTGGTTCACATCCCAGGCTTTGGTCGGCGGACCCGCCGGTGCTACCGGGGGAAAACGGTTGGCCAGGCCGGGCGGTAATGGATGGTCGTCTGAGTCAGCCTTTGCGACGCGCCGCAGCGTCACTCGGGCACGGATGTCGTCCCGGCCTCGGACCGTGATGGAGTCACGATCGAGTTCGAATTGGTCCTCGCCACCTTGGAGGTCGAGTTCGTATTCGCCCTTTTTCAGCCGGATGGTCCAACCGTGCTCCTGGTCTGCGATCTCGACGGTCTCGCCGCCCTGTTTGACGGCGACTTGGATGTTGGGATCATCGGTTTCGATCGTTAGTGTGCCATGCTTTCCGGTGATCGATAGGATGATGCCGAAGAGTGCCAGCGCAGCCAGCCCGACGATCCCGGACGCCACGAAGGGACGCGAAGAATACCGCCTGCGGACGACGACTGGCGATGGTTCGGCGTCGCATGCCGACTTCTCGAAGCCTGAGGATACGGAATCAATAACCGGGACAACGGCGTCGCGCGATGCATCGCTTGGATCCGTGTCTTCCACCGCAGCCGACGCGTCTCCCGATGTGCTGAGCGAGGCCGGCATTTCCTGTTCCCGGCAGGGCGAGCTTTCAGAGCGAGTAAGTACAGCACCTAAGTTGGCGTCTGCGACAAAGGGGGCCAGGGCGCTGGCCACTGCAGCCGGATCGGGGTACCGATCATCCGGATCGCGTGCCAACATGCGATGCAGCACCGCTGCAAGTTCCGGCGGCACCTCATCTCGCCGCTCCTGGATAGGCGTAGGGGCCTCGCTAGTCAGCGCAACTAACTTCTTGGCCGGTGTATTGTACCGTTCGCCGCCGAATGGAGCTTCGCCCGAGAGTAGCTTATAGAGGGTCGCTCCCAAGCTGTAGATGTCCGCTCGGTGATCGACACGGTGGCTGTCATCACATTGCTCGGGAGCCATGTACTCGGGCGTGCCCATGATCTGGCCCGATCCCGTCAATTCGCCCGAAGCCTGCGCCTGCACGTCCTGCAAGAGAGCCAAGCCGAGATCCAATATCTTCACTTGGCCATGTGTGTTCAGCATCAGATTCGATGGTTTGATGTCGCGATGCACCAGTCCGCGTTGATGGGCATAGTCGAGTCCAATGGCAGCTTGTCGCACCAACTCACACGCATCGGCAATGGCCAACGCCTGGCCATCGCGCACCAGATCGGCCCAACTCGCCCCTTCAACGAACTCCATCACCAACACGGCCCGGTCTTCGATTTCACGCGCGTCGTGTGCCTGGACGATATTCGGGTGGTTCAGTCGGCCGATCGCCTGCATTTCGCGGTAGAACCGGGCGATCGCGTCCGGCTTGCGGGTCAAATCGTCAGAGATCGCTTTCAGAGCCACCAGCCTCTGCAGGTTGGTGTGCAGGGCTTTGTAGACCGTCCCCATGCCCCCCCGACCGATCCGCTCCAGAAGCTGATATTCTCCCAATGTGCCCGGCGAGTCGATTTCGGTTGCCTGCGCGCGCCCGTGGTAATCGGTTTCCGACGACGGGGCTGCGAGCGATTTTGCCCTGCCGATCGCTTCCCAGCATCGCGGTTCGTCAAGAAACGCCGCATCCGGGATCCCCTGTCGCATCTGGCGAACAAAGGAATCGGGCGACTCGTCAAGCGTATCGAACGCAGCCTGGCACGCCGCACACGTACTCAAATGCTCGATAACGCCCGATGCCAGCTCTTCTGGAGCACTTCCCACACGAAGGGCCAGCAGATCATTCTCGCTGGGACAATTGCTGCGTTCCACGATACCTGCTCCTGCAAACGACGCGCAACGGAATATATGATGGCACTACAACAAGAACGCAGAAGTTACGCGCGCATTTTAGAGAATGCGGAGGGCTGGAATAACCGTCACTCGATCAAATCACCAAATTCCTCACGGACCATCCGCATCACACGATATTTCGCGTCGTACACAGACCGGGGAGTCATCCCCAATTCCTCGGCTACGTCAGCGACGCGTTGGTCGTCTGCCAAAAGACGCCAGCAGGCCTGCCAGGTTTGCTCGCTGACCCGCGGACGAACCAACTCCAACGCGCGGCGCAGAAGGCCGCCGTCTTCGCCCAGCGGCAGGTCGGTTATCGACGTATCTCCGGTTGATTCCGGCAGTTGCGCTAAGCGGACTTGTGCGGTCGAGCCTCCTTTGGCCTGAACTTGGCGTCCTTGTTTCCGGTGGAAATCCAGTATTCTGGTGTTGGTGATCGTAGAAAACCAGCCTCGGAAACTGTCCCCCGGCCGATCGCGCCGAAACCGACCGATACTCCGCGACACGGTTAGAAAAACCTCCTGAAACACTTCGTCCGCATCCACTTCCTGGAGCCCGGCCTTGCGACACCGCTGGTAGACGATCGGACCGTACAGATCAACGAGTCGAGCCCACGCCTCGGGCTCGCTCGCCGTAACCCGCTCCAGAAGTGTCGTCGATGTCTTTTCGTCGATAGGCACGCGACTAACCGCTTCCAAGTTACGGCCCCGATGAAAACCGAGAAGACACCCGCAAACAAATAGGCATTAGACACACCGCCCAACCGTGCGGCAGGCTCGGACCACGCGTCATTTGATTCTGTCAGTACGATGGGCCTCCGAGCCCGTCGCACCGTGGTCGGCCTCGGAGGGCCAACCTACAAGAACAAACGACAGAAGGTACTAAATCGTATCATATCCCCGCCGGCGCCGCCACGCAATCGAAACGCCTCGGCCGCAAGTTATGGGTCCGTTGGAGCTTGCGTCGATGAACGTCCACTTCCCAGCACGCTCAGACCAAGTGCCGCGAACACCGAAGCCACATTTTCACAAAATCGGCGCGTAACTCTCGCGTTTTCTTTCTTGGAGGATCGGATGCCCCAGCCCGGAAGTGGATTCACACGATATTCGACGATTTCGACTGATACTTATCAAACCAGCGCGCGGGAAGAAAACGCAGTTCCGCACCACGAACCAAGAGGCCAACCCTATGCATCAGTCAACTCACAGCTATCCACATCCATGTGTGAAAGGCTTGGCCAGCGTCGAAAGCTGGAAAGCTCCCGTTCAGAGGAAAGCTCTTGCAGCATCGTTCGTCGTCGCGACCTTTTTGTTGCCAGCAAACTGCTTCGCGCAGGCGGCCGTACCGCTCTATGCAAGCACCCAATTTGATACAAAGGGCACGCCGCTGAAAGGGGACATCGGAACAGTGGGCGAAATCGTCATGTTTGGCGAGGGGACGACGATAATCCACTTTGATAGCAAAGGCCGTCTGTTGCTTTGGGATGACGCTGGGAAGCCGGTGGCAGGTTTCGTGGCAAAAGCCCACAACCCCGCCGAGCGCCGAATTACCCAGGCGTACGAATACTGGTGGACGGAGCTTAACAACAAAAGGGGCGTGTACCTTGAGCATGGTGTCGCGCGGACAGCCTTCAAACGCGGCAAGCTGGAAACAGCGGGCGCCGAGAAGACTGTCCATGTCGGATACAAAGTGGACGGACGCAAGATCACCGTCCTTTTCAAGACCATTGAGGCAAAAGTAGTCGGCGGTCGTCTTTCAAACCACCTTGTGCTCTCGTCGCCGACGGGCGAAGAATTCCGCTTCGTGATACGACCAAACTCCAACATGATCCATCTCATAGAGGACAACGGTGCGTTCGGTCGGTTCCTTGTCAGTCATGGGAGTAACGATTGACGACGCAGGCATCAGAACAATGAATGTCGTCCGCAATTCTTGGCCACAGTGGAGTCGCTCGGCCATACGTTTGTCACCACAGTCAACGGATGCGCTATTGGACTAGAACTCGCGGGGAGCATACTCATGAGATCGGCCATCGCTGCAAGCGTGCTCTTGGCCATGCAGGCTACGTCAACGGCAGCACAGGCTCCTGACGAACCAGCCACGACACTTGACGACGGCGTATCGGTCCGCGTTCTCGGGGCACGAACCTGGACACCCCCACAGCAGAAATTCCTCATACAGGAGAGTGTGCCGAAGGGCAAATACGCCATCTGGTTCGTCAGGTCCATCGGGGAGACACGTGCGGAATTCGCCCAAACGGCAGTAAACCCGGTAATGCCGAAAGGAACGTACGTGGAAATCTTGGCCGTTTTCGAAAACGCCGCAAACAAGCCTGTCACGGTGGACCTTTCGTCAAAGAGCGGCTCGCTGGATGTCCGACTCACACTCGCGGACAAGAGCACCGTTACACCGGTCGATTTCCTTCTCCCGCACACGAACTGGGGCGACCCGGCGAAGCTGAAGAGACTCCACGTCAAAGGTCTCACAATCGTGAATGAGTTCACAGGCGGGTTGAAGGTCCACCTTAGTCCAGAGCAAACGACATGGTTAATCCTACTCTTTGACGTCCCCGCCAATACGAAGCCTGGAGACTTGTGTGTGAGGGACGGAGAGGCACTTCGCATACACTCGTGAGAGCACGGACCATATCGACCTTCGGTCACCCGAACATCTGGCGAATCCAGGTCTCCGAAGGGCGCGCAGAACTGGCATTTCGTCGCTTGAGGCTCACGGATTCTTCGTCGTCGGAACTTCACGTTTCAACGACAGAAGAGCCCGCGCGAATCAGCGGAAGCCACGCCGCACCTCTTTCCTTGAATTCGCCCTCACAGCTTCTCCGCATCACAGCCTCAGACGCGTAACAGATGTGCGTTGATAAGGGCCGAAACCCATCTTCCAGCCCGTCGCGAAAAAAATCCGCGCGTAGCTCCCGCGTTCTATCCAGTGGGGGAGAAGGACTAAGACGTTGCAGCCGACGCACGCGGGCGCCGGACGTATCAGCGTCGATTGCTTCGATTACGTGTTTAGTTGTTCAAGCGTCGCCGCCATAAGCCTACGCGGCTGAACTCAACGTGCGGCGACGGAATGGGAGGACGGTATGCATCTCGAAACTGTCAAAACTTGGGGACGGGAAACGTTGATGGCAGAAGGACTCATTCTCAGGGCGTTCTTAAATTGGCTCGGGCTGATGATCGCGGGTACCGTCGCTCTGCCCATTCTCCCGTTTCTTCTCCTTTTCGGCGTTGCTCCGCGAATCGTACAGGCGGTGTATTCCGCTTTCGTCATCATTCCAGTTTTGCTTCTCTTACAGCTCAACGCGCTCCTTTACCTCATCCTCGCGGTCTGTGATGTATCGCTCAACTACGACCGCGCCTTCTACGGCGCCGTGAAGTGGATAGAGGAGAAGAAGTTGTATGACGCCATCGACTCGGGAACGAAAATGGAGACGCCCTTGCACCCGTACAGCGGCGAGAAGGAATGCCCCAGGGACCACGGCCCACTCAAAGAGTGGAGCGGAGAAATGCGATGTTGGAGTTGCGGTTGGCCGTACAAGTGAACAGCAGAAGGCCCGTTCATCCTCAGGGATCACCAAGTGGTCGGGTATACCTTGGCTGGTCAGCATGCATTTCGTCATGCCGTCGCCCCAAGGCACTAACACGCCCGGCGAGGCGGGAGTGCAATGACTGGGTGAAGTTGAAAGCAGGAAGTGACACCAATCACAGTGCCCCAAACCCTTTGGTAACTACAAAGTCAAAAAGAAGAATTGAGGTTCGCTGTCCAATTACGATCAAGGAGCCGAAAATGCAACCATCAAACAGTCATCACGTCACACGGTACGTCGCGGCCATTTGGGCGACGTTGGTCTTTGGGGCAATGTCGCCGCAAATCGCCGCGGACGATAAGGAGCCACCTGAAGCCGAGCAGTTTCTCTCCATGATAGAAAAGGAAGGCATTGGTGATCGCATGTTGATCAACGTCGGTGGAGCTGAACTCGGTGCGGAAGAAAGAAAGCTTGGAATGCCACACCAGAATACGACTCCGAACTGGCGTGTGAAGCTCAAGTCGGTTGGCAATAAAGGCGAATACGTCGGTACTGGCGGTGTGCCGATCGCGTTCAATCCGCGGACCGGGAAGGTCGTGAACGGCCTCCCTCTTGGCAGAGGTACAGTGTTCGAGGTCAGCGGCAAAGGTCAAATGGTTTGGACAATGGGTGGAAGCTAAAGAGGGCCACAAAGCGCTGTTCGTGGTACTCGGCTTGAAAGATCGCAAAATCCAGATTGTTCACGTGGCAGGAGAAATCGTGTCAGCGGTAGGGAAGGAGCCCGGCGAGGAAGTCAGGAACTGACTCAAATCGACGAGTCCGACGGGAAAACGCAAACCTCAATCCGTTGTAGGGACGTAAGCCATTTTCGAGTTCCAGGAGCATAACATGCAACGTGTACTAATCGCCTCCGGTGTTGCTCTGGCGGCCTTCTTCTCATTGCGAGGGGACTTGCCTGCGGCCGATGCGGTAGACCAGGTTCTGTGGGGCTACGTCGATGCAAACGGAAAGGTCGTCATCCCCACGATCTACGAACATGCGGATGAATTCAAGGAGGGCCGGGCGCGGGTGCGGAAGAATCGGAAGTACGGCTTCGTGGACAAGCACGGCGTTGCTGTGGTCCAGCCAGAGTACGACATAGCCGAATCGTTCTGCGAGGGATTGGCTGCAGTCGCCTCCGGAGACCGTCGGGGTTTCATAGATCCTTCCGGAGCGGTTGTCGTCCCGCTGCGATTCGACGCGGCAAGAAGCTTCCGAGGCGGCCGTGCCGCGGTCAATCAGGAAGGGAAGTGGGGCTTCATAGACAAAACGGGGAAACTCACCGTCCATCCGCGTTTTCGCCAGGCATACAGTTTCCAGCAGGGGCTCGCCGCGGTCAAAGACGATCGAAAATGGGGTTTCATTGACCCAACCGGCCGGGTTGTGATTGCTCCACAGTTTGACGATGCCCACGGTTTTTCGGATGGACTGGCGGCGGTTAGGGTTGGCTCCAAGTGGGGCTACGTGGATGTGACAGGCAAGTTTGTCGTTCCCTGCCGCTGGACATCGGCCCGCCCCTTCGAGAATGGCATAGCGTCGGTAGAACTCTACGGTAAGTACGGCCTAATTGACCGGAACGGGGCTATCGTTGTGGAACCTCGATTCGAGGCGATACTCTCGTTTCGTGAGGGGTTGGCACCGGTGGAGCACAAGGGCAAGTGGGGATTCGTCAACGCACATGGAGCGCTCGCCATAAAACGCCGTTTTGACTATGCCGGAGAGTTCAGCGGGGGGAGGGCCGCCGTCAAGATCGGAGGCAAGTACGGCTTCGTTGATCCGCTGGGCAAGTTCGTCATCAAACCGCAATTTGCGCAGGCACAACACTTCAGCGAAGGTCTGGCGGCTGTTGGGCAGAGCGTCGCAAATGTGCAGATTCCCTTCGCCGTCACGCTCGATGAAATCGGTGTTGCGCTCATTGGTAGAGTTGCCCGGGCGCAGTGTGCGAAAGGGCACGAATTTCTGGTAGTCGCAATTGCGCGCGTTCCTAAGGGCAAGATGATCCCATCCGGCGACATGAGCCGAACCGTGATTGGTGCCAACGGGGCAAGATACGAACCAGTGGGTTTCGGCGGGCCTCCTCATCCCGCCTGGGTCGAGCCCTTCCACATGCTCGGACTCTCGATCAACGGCGACGTAACCAACGACAATCCCGGACCAGCTCTGCTCGTCTATTTCTACGTCGTCCCCAAAGGCTTGAAAGGCTGGTCTCTCGCCACGGAAAACGGTCCCCCCATGCCCTTGAGAACCTTGCCGCAGCCCAACGGCTTCGGCCATCTGAACATCTTGGGGCTGAAGGGCAACGGATCCACCAAGTTGGGTACCCCGAGGGCGGGGCAGAACTGGCACATCGCCCTTTGAGCCTCACATAACCTTCGTCGTGGGAGCTTCAGCTTTCTACGGCAGAGAAGTTCGCGCTACTCTGCCAGAGCGATGCCGCGCGTTCCGTGGAAACTGCCTCGATAGCTTCTCTGCGCCACAGGCTCAGCCGCATAACAGACGTGCCCATGGAGTGTGTTGTCGTCGAGCTGTTCAAGGTCCTGCCCGTGACGGTCTCTGTACGAACTCCCAATCTCGGCGCATATCCGAAAAAGCCTGTCGCCAAGAAAACCGCGCGGAAGTCCCGCGTTCTATCCAGTAGGGACGAAGAACTACAGCGTTCGGCCACAGACCCTAGGAATGAATCGGCAACGCGAATGGTACGTGTGCCGCTCATTGAACCTTGTGTGAACAAGAGATGGAGGAATTGCGTCGTGACCACCAACCCGCACATCGCGACTGTCCTGAGCACGTTTCTGCCCTTGATCATTTGCTCTTGCGCACAAACGGACAACGAACTGACGGCTGCCGCGGGAGGGAAAAAGGACACGCGCCCGCAGCGATTGGAGAACCCGACTGAGTCAGCGACACCACCGCGGAAGGTGGATCGCGAGACGCCCCCGACACCAGCGCCAGACGCCGCAGCGAAGCAGCCGTGGTCCGTCGGCACCGTCCGTGCCTCCATCACTAGCGAGATTCAGGCATACGGACAGAAACTTGTCGCGGAAAAGAATGGGCAAATCGTGGTTGTTACCGCTACCGTGTCACACGCCAATACAAAGCCCCCAGTCGTTTCCCGGAAGGAAGTCACGTTCTCGTGCGGCATCAAGGGCCGGAAGGGGATGTTCAGTCACCAACCCGCAGCGATTGGCTGGGTTCATGCGCGCGAGAGTCGCACGCAGTACCTAATGTGGTCCGGCATGGTCCGGGGGCGTCTCGGTGTCGTCAACCCGGATTCCGGGGAGAACGAGATCGAGGTCTCGCGTGAAAAGGGAGGGCAACCCGTGAACTTCACGATAAACAGTAGCCCGACCCGTATCGCCTTCGCGTTCCCCGTTTCGAAAGAAGCGAGGGGGCCGTTCGAATTCAAATTCGCCGAGATCAAGAAACTCCTTGAGATCACCGCGAAATGAAGCCGACAAGATCTGGCGAACACAACCCAATTCGTTCTGCACAGGAGATGACAATGGCTAACAAAGAGGTTCGATGCCGCAAATGCGGCAACGTAGTCGCCCGGTTCAGTCAAGCCGATGACACTGAAGAAAGTCGCCGTGAAATGCGAGAAGCGTTTTACGAAACCGCTGGCATTGATCCGAAGGACGTGATACGCGATCCACCTGCGCTCAGTGTTCCTATTGGGGCGTGGAAGGGAAGGATGTGCCGCCAATGCCACAAAGTGATCTGCGAGGATTGCATTGGTTACAGTTGGGATGCAATGAGCAAGTGCGGTGCCTGTGGCGGAAGGCTCGGAGCAGTCACCACAGATGCTCGCGAAGAATGAAAGAGGAGTCGCATCCGTTCACGCTTGTCAAGGACGATGTACGCTAGGCAAACGTTTTCGTTGTCGTTCGACCTAATTGCACGAAAGGAGCAAGGTCATGGATACGCAGAGCTTCCTCGAAGAGATGAACGCCCTGAAAGACCGTCCAGATGCACAGGACATAGAGAATGTCCCTGCCGTTCTTGAGGCGAACCGCCTCGCCTGGAATGCAAGTACCCGGTCCCAGGGGATCAAGGCGTTGGCACAACTTGTTCAACAATTCCCAGCATCCGGAAACATCTGTGCTCTGTACATGCAGGCTCTCGCTTGGGACAACCGCGTCGATGAGGCGTTAGGATTGGCCAGTGAAAGACTCGATCACGTGACAATGAAGAGCGAAATCGCGAGCGGGGCAGGAGTGATCAACCTTCAACTTGGCAGGCTGCGAGAAGCTGTCCTCTGGTTTCTCCGGTCGGCGGCGGCCCAAGGCGGAGGTCATATCGAAAATGAGCATCTCGCGTTGGAATTGAGTGTCATCTTTCGTGCTGTCGGCACGCGATCGTCCAACTCGTCACTTCTGGCGGCAAGTAACGAACTAGACAGAATCGTCGCTGGTCGAATCCGCCATTCAAATGAGGGCAAATTGTCCCATCTCGCTTCGCAAGCAGACGAAGAACTAGTGTCGCTCATGGTGGGTGCGGCCCAGCAGTTGGGTTGGATTCCCAAATAATGCCAGGCTCACACAGTTTGCTCTCTCGACTCCGGTCGTGTTGGGAGGGCGGTCTCTCGGCGCATTCTGCTTGAACCATGGGACAGACGTTCTCAGAGGCAGAGCGGGAAAGCTGCGAATTGTGAAGCCACCAGTATCCGACGAGGACAACCAGTCGTAGACGTCCAGCGTTCACGGCGACGGAGATCGATTTGCCTCGGAGATTTGAACAGAAGCGAACAGAGGTCGCGGAGACAATTCCCCGCCTTTGTTCGTTCTCGCTCCTCCTGCTACTAATCCGTCCACCACGGGTAGCCCCAGGCGAATCCGTCGTGGGGCAAGAAAAAGACCCGTGCGTAACTGCTGCGTTATTCCAGTAGCACGGTTTTGTGCGGAGGCGGCCCGGCCAATAGCGATACGTTAGGAGAATTGCAATGGCAAACAACTCTCTTACCAAACCAAGGTCGCCTTCGTGCCTTTCGTGCGGCTCGGAGAAAGTCCGGAAGAAGACGCCGGTCGTCTCCTGGGTTTTCTACGTGTTTGCCGCACTGGTCGTCGCCATGTGCCTAACCGACCGGTCACAAATGTCCTCACCCGTTCACTATCGGCACGACCCCGTGGGGTACTTCGTGACGGCGGGGCTCGTCTTTGCGACGTGGTTGGGCCTTGGTCGGGCTTTCGAGCATATCAAGTGGAAGAGACGAAAAATGGTCTGTCTGAAAGCGCCGGGATAAACCGGCATGGAGTTGCAGATGAAAGAGCTGTACGAGGAAGGAGTAACGACCCACCTCGGCCCCGAGTCATGCGCCGGCGATGGTAACATCACGGGCGAAGCGTTGACAGGGGTACACGCAGGCTTAGCTATTGAGCTCCGAAATCACCCTTTGAGCGTGCCGACCCAGTGGACAGTACGGGAAGGCAACATCCCATGCGGCGTTAGCGTGAGCCGTATGGGGACGCTCCGGAGTCGCGGGAACTGAGCATGTGTGGAAACTCCATGCACGAGAACCGGGAGATCCCCGATGTACCCTCGCACGGCGGTGAGGGTCGGCTGGTGAAGGCTTGTAGCCGCACGATCGGCATGTACGCAACGGGGAAGTCAGACGAACCCGTAGTACCAGTGAAGCGGGCGAACAAATCGATCTGTGATTGTCGAGGCGGAGTCTGTGGAGGAAAGGGGTTCGGCCGAGGGGAAGACGCAATAGAACGGGATATCCCGGACTCAGAGCCGGCCGCGACCGGTACACTCCAGTCGCCGATGTCGCCAGGTCTAGAGCGTCTACGAGAAGCAATCGTCCGAGGCACAATGGACGCGTTTGCCTCGAAACGCTTCTACGTCTACCCGAGGCAGGAGCCGTATGACTTAATGTGTCACGTACGGATCTGTGCGGGGGGCCGCCCGCAAGGGCGGTTCCTACCGCGTTCGACTGCAGCAATCGCTTCCGGTTCGACGAGGTGGCAGCACTTAGAGTCTCCCGTTCGGCCGGCCCATGGAGATACTCGCGCGTAGGCCGAACTCTTGGCGTCGTCGCCGCGCTAATGGGTGCGGGTTTGACGTGCCTTTTGGCCCGTGGCGCATTCGTCGTCATGGAAGGCGGCTTAACGTCCTGGGTGTGCTGGGTGGTGTTTGTCCTGCTGAGTCTTTCTTTCGCCTACTGGGGTGTTTGGATCGCGCTCGCGAGGAGCGAGGCTTGACCGGCTGGCGGCATCGCCGTTTGCCCTTTTGGTTCTTTGAAATTCCAGATAGGAGGACGAAATCAAGCCGAGCAAGAAAACCGTGCGTAACTGCCGCGTTCTTACTTCAGAGGCGAGTCATGGCACGGGCGTTGTCAGGCGATGACGGCTGCATCCAGAAGGGAAAAGGGGGAAACTCGGATAACGCCAATACGTGCGCGATTTCCATCTGCGCGATACCTAAAGAAGGGAAGAGCTGGCCATATCGCCTTTTCCGTCCCATCCAGAAACACCTTGCCGAGAATGGAGACCACTAGTCGTGGTTTTCAAGCGCAAAGCCGGTGTTTCTTTGAAACTACGTTGTGGAGGTTTACATCATGAAGAAATGCTGTTCCTGTAACGCTGAAGTTGAGCGACTGCGGCCTGTCTGCCCCAATTGTGGCGGGCGGCTGTTCTTCGATGCGATGACGCCAACGGATTATGCCGAGTGGTCCAAAACCGGGCGGACCGCCGTCGAAGCACGGAAACATGTCGATCGTGGTGCCAGGCTGTTCATGCAGGGGCGATATGACGAGGCGAAAGCGGAATACCAGAAGGCCATCCAGATCAACCCTCTTAACGCGACGGCCTACGGCAACCTCGCCCACGCGCTTGAGAAGCAGGGAAAACGCGGCGAGGCCATCCCGTACCTTGAGAAAGCGCTCGAGCTCAATCCGCATCTCGAAGGAGTGCCAGAGGCTTTGGCCCGCCTCAAAAGACTGGAACGGGCAACCAGAGGTTCCGCCACTTAGCCGAGTGGCCGGGCGACGGAAGATGCGACAGGGAAGTAGGCGGCGGCTTCGTAGAGGAACTCGAACACCCAGCGGTCTTGATGTTGGCGGTAGCAGTCTTCGATGAACGGATGCCGTCATGTCGTTTTTCGGCACTGAGACAGAAACCCATCAAACAGAGGAGCATATCAAATGAGTACGCTGAGCATTGAAACGATACGGCGTCTGTACCCAGGGCATTCAGACGTTCAGGCTACCCAAGCATACGCTAAAGAGCACGGCTGTCTCGCAATCGTGCGCTACAGGTGCTCAGAGACCGCTGAGCATTACACCGATATTGGCACGTGCGAGACGGACGAAGAGGTTCGCGCCTATTTGCGCAGTCCATTCTGCCACGACGCGGAGGTGGTCTACGATCGCAGAACATCGGCAGCACCTGAGCATACAGAGAAAGAGAATTGCGTGATTCCAACGCACCGCTTGGACGAAGCTCTGGCCGTTCCCGAACACGCAGGCAAATGCGGCCCATTCGAGAACGTACCAACGGAAGGAAGGACGTTCGTCGAAGCGCAAGAACATGGACTGCGCATGCGCGGTGCGCCTGCAGGGGCGACAATCCGGCAGGTTATTTCATTCGAAGAGTTGGCCCGAAGTGTTGGTGGACTCGACGCATGCAACTTCTACGTCTTGGACGGAGTCACCCATGCCGTTTTCAGGATGGCAGCAACGAGGCAGAGCGGTTGGGTCGCCGCCATTAGTGACAGTGTAGGCGAGGGAAAAGCTCTGATGGACTGTGTCTTTCGGGCGATGCCCACCTTCCCGATACTCGGACTCATGTTCAAGTTCCCAACCGCGCGACGGATGCAGTACTACGAGGCCATTCCAACAATAACCAACGCCGATGTAAAGGAATCACTGATCAATCTCTGCGAAAACGGGTTCGGCAAGATACTCCTTTTTCTTGACCCGCCATGCAGGCTTATGGCCCAGGGGCTTTTCCATTTGAAGTCGCCCGAAGAGTTCCGTCGCTGCTTAGATCAGGCCGCTCGCCACTACTTTCAGCTTCCCCCGACCTCTTTGAATTTCGCTCTCGCTGCAAATAGATATCGAGAGACCGTGCCGATGCCCGACGATGAATGACACCGTAATCACGAACGATAGTCCGTCTTGCCCAGGATGCCACCTCACTTTGTTTTCCACGTTTTCCTTTTGGCAAAGGAGAGAAGCGATGAGACTGAAGCACTTTGGCAGCGTCTGTATTCTGTTCTTACTCGTGTTTCCGCAGGTTCCATATTTGGCGGGAGCATCTGATCGCAGGGAATACTACAACATCCTTCCGACCGAGGACTGGAGCAATCCCATGTTCCTGGAAGACTGGCAGCGACAGCAAGCCAAACTGGGGAAGAGCATCGGCCTCACCGACTACTTCAAGTATCTGGAACAGCATGCTTGGATTGGTAAGAAACTCGTGGAGAAGTTCGATCGTGAAGGGATGGGTGACTGTTTCGTACTTGAAGTGGATGCGAACACGTTGGAAAGTGAGCAATTGCACGCGGCAAACGGCGCGAGGGCCCTGTACCACCCGCGGCACCGCTTCAATCGGACCGTCATCATCTCCGGGACGTCGCAACCGGACAAATACAAGATTGAAGCAATAGTCGCCGGAATTGCGCCTACTGGGGAGCCTACGCTTTACAATCTCCCGTTCGGTCCAGGATGCGTCTACAAGATTACGGGCCAAGTGAGGATTCTAGGCACCACTTTCAAGGCGCCGACGGTCTCCCCGTTGTACTTCGTCGTCTACAAGGATCGCAGGTTCGTTCATGTGCGCGGTGCTGGACTAATTCTGACCAAGGACGGCCGGGAGAAAAAGCTGGGAGTGCCGAAACCGTGACGAGTCGCCACTGTCGGGCAGTCGTGCCGACCTGCTCTGGGCGGTGAACAAGGCTGGCGGACGCAGTAATTCGGGCCAGATGCGCGCGTCAAGCCGCGAACAGCGGCTGGGCAGTGAAGGCGCAGCACAGCGTGCTCTATTAGCAGAAGGATTACGAGACCATGCAATGCCCAGTCTGCGGCAGTAACAAGGTCCGACGCACCGCAACGGCTCACGTCCAGCCCGTCAAGAACAGACGCTGCAAACACTGTGGAACGATCTGGCGGCCCGCCACGCCCGTTTGGCTGGCCATCGTCTTCCTTCTGCTTGGGACGCCTGTATTCCTGGTTGGATGCTACCCGCTCCTGGATGCGGTCAACTGTCTTTCTTCTCGCGTGTCGGGACTGCCCCATCGCGTCACTTGGAACGGCGACATGCTTCCGGTATTCGCTTTCTTCTGGTTCCTTGGCGCGTTCTGCTTGAACCACGGAGCTGCAGTGCTTCGAGGCCAAGCTGGAAAGCTGCGAATCGTGAAGCCACCAGTATCCAACGAGGGCAAGAGGTCGTAGATGTCCAGCGATCACAGCGACAGAGGTCGAAGTGCTCAGGAGATTTCAACACGAGAAAGCAGAGGTCACGGAGAAAATGTGCCGCCTCGGTTTCCCGGTGTCATAGCACTCCGTGATCGAACCTCCAAAGAAACGTGCGTAACTGATGCGTTCTCACAGTAGAGCCGAACCAACAACGACCAACGCGGAAGACCATGACGATCCCCGATCAGTGAGAGTCGACCGATGTGCGGGCGAGTCAAACCCGAATGATCGTACGGTTTCCACCCTGGTTCTTTGAAACGGGAGAACAGAAAGATGCTTGTTTCCACCACTTTTTTCCCATTTCCCCCGGACCTTATTGTACCCGGGGCGATCCTTTTTCTCGTGATATGTCTTCTGCTTCGCCTCACCAGAAGCAGACAGGATTAGGGCCGCCGTACGAAAGCGCAGTGTGTCGAGATCGCTGACGTTGAGCGGGCGATCTTGCGAATCAACCGCGGGCTGAGAAGAACCGCATATGAGGGCAACTAGGCGAAATCCGGAAAAGGTTCTGGCTCAGCCAAATGGGAAAAATCAGCTAACGAATGGTGACGTCCGTGGGGCAACCCTTGCAGTGGCTCGGCCCTGCTGGCGTCGGTAGGACTCTCTTGTTTGGTTGCGAACGGCGCAGCGCAGCGCCGGGCTATACTCACTATCACTCAACACTTACTGAAGGAGGAAATCCATGTCTACACACGTCACATCCAAGTCGGTCGGCCCGCGGCGGCGCCTGGTCGGATGCCTGTCGTTACTGGCGGCGGCCCTGCTGGTGACTATCGGTGCTTCGACCGCCCGGGCTCAGTTGGGCATGCCACTTACGTTCCAATCCCAGATGCGGACTCAGAGTTACAATCGATCGCTGCAGGGGCGGAACAACGCAAGCTATGCGGCCATTTCGAGGTCGAGGCGTTTCCTAACACAACGGTCTTCCGCCATCAACAGCGGACGCTCGCCGAGGTACTCGGTGTGGCAGCCTCAGTGGCGTGCGCGCCGCGGCTGGGGCCGACGCTATCGGTAGGGCGCAGCCCGCGCCGCTGCCAGCGAACCGGCGAATCGGCAGCGCAACGGACGCGATGACTTCGTTGCAGCGGGGCGCCGGTTCGCGGCAGCGCTCTTGCTGAGCACTCTTGCGGTCATGTCTTTATCACCTGCTGGTCGAATGTGATCACGCTGGAGGTGCAGGGGGGTGAGTTCACTCTGTTCGGCAGTGCGACCGCAACCACGATCACGGTAAGCGGTGGTAAGTGCTACTACGCATCGAGCGGTACGCTGACGACGGCGAATGTCTCGAATGGGGGGGTGCTGGACTTCCAGAGGGATAACAGCTCGCGGGGAAGAAAAGGGAAGAAAAGCTGCCATGTGGGAATCGAGCTATTGTAACTCGGCGCGTACGGGTAGCGCCGCCGCGTTTTGCGGTTTTTGAAAGAGACCTGGGTCGAGGCGGCTTGTCGCTCACGAGCGATCTCTGTCGATGAAATGAGGCTGTTCTCGCCAACCTGGTAATACGGGGCTCGGGCCCCACGGTGCCTTATCCGACGTTCAACCTCCGACAGAGCGCCATACTTTTCGACGGGCTTGGCACAAACCGGTCTCCCAGCCTGGCACTACCCATGGGGTCAACGACGTTATCCGGTGCTCGCGTCGGACGAAGACGCGTCAGGACCCTGAGCCTCCAAATCGGATTCTAATCCCGTGATGCCGTAGCGGGCCAGTACGGCCAGCAAGATCTCGCTGATGGCTTGCGGGCCAGTGCGGCGGCTTCGACGGGCACGTTCGCATTTTTCTTGCAACGGAACCGCTTCCGCTGCCCACTCATATTTCGGAATTTGGTCCGCCGCGTGCGCCATATCGCGCAGTATCACGTGCGGCGGCGTGTGGTGCTTTTGATGGAACTCCAGCAGCTTGTCGAGTACGTATTGCCGATCCAGACGGCTGGGGTGGTGATACAGACGCCGGCCGCTGACCATTTGAAACACGGTTCGCACAGCGCGGTTGGCCACGCGACAACGGATGTCACGCGCATCGACGCCACGCTGCTTCCACCAGGCCGACTTCCCGCGGAAGTGAGCGTTGCACTTGATCAAATTGTCGGCCACTCGCATCCAGGCCGCTCGCAGCCGTGCATTGCGGAGATGGGCCAGGGGGCCGTCGGCGCGATCCACTCCTTCGCTTTGATACCGAGAAGGGAACAACCCGGCACGGCCCGTAATCGCCTTGGCATGCGCGTAATGTTCGATGGGCCCCATTTCTCCGGCCAGTTCGCTGGCACTGATCACGTTGACGGCCGCGAAGGGCAACGTTATCTATCATGTGCGGCTGCAAGGGTAACCGTCCGCCGAGCCTGGGAATGCACGGAAGCCGCAGATCGGCCGTGCTGATCGTGGTCAGCGTTCTGAGAGTAGGACAGAAAGGAGATGTTGATGACAACCTTTAGCTTCTCAAACCATCGCTGTACGGACCTGCTGACCTGCTTGCTGCTGTTTGCTTCGTGGGTCCATCTGGGTACTCCATGCCGAGGGCAGCGACCGATGCAAGCAAGAACACGATTTTAACCTTTGAAGACGTGAGAAAGGCCAACGACGTTGTTGAATGGCAGATTCAAGATCGCAACGGGAAGACAATCCGCAAGGGCGTCCTGGCATTCCCAATTGCTTCTGCTGCTCCCGGGCTGGTCGAGTACGTGGTGACGATTGTCCCACCCGAGGCAAAGCAGGAGACTTGTTCACGGCAATAGAGAATCTCGACGTGAGAACCAAGTCGCCGGCCATCGACTAGTCTGCCACGCGGCGAAGATGGACGGCGTCGGCAATGACGAGTCCTTTCGATCCTTCGGCGAGGATTTCGACGAAGCCATCCGTGCCTTCGTCAAAGTCGAACGTGCCGATTGTCTGCGACTTGGACGGCACAACTCTCACGATCGAATCCCCGTCACGGTGGCGCACTCGCACTCCGAATTCGGTGCCAAGCCGAAATGGAGTCTCGTCGGCCAATGCCACTTCGTATCGGCCGCTGAGCAGATCAGGGGTGAATCGAACGAATTCGCCAGCCGCTGACCTGCTGCCGTTGGTCAGATAGAAACTCCCGTGGCCTCGCTTGCCTTTCGGGCATCGGCAGAACCGGTGCCCGACCCAGAAGTACGGCGTTGCGTAGCAGGCATCGTCGCGATCGTCGATCGTTACCTGCGCGGCCGGACCAGCAGACGGGACGCGGAGCACGATGCGAAAACTCTGTGGCGAGTTGACCGCTCCGGAGCAGACGACGTTGACCTCCGCCGTGTACCCTCCTTCGCTTAGGCCAGTTGCATCTACACGAACGCTTAGCGATTGGCCGTTTCCTTTGCCGGACGGTTCGATCATGAGCCAGTCAGCGCCCTCCAGATACACGATCGACGGACTCTTCATCGCCGGCAGCGTGCCTCCGCCGAGGTTCTCCAGGCGGATAGTCTTCGTTCGTGGCACCGGTTGCGTCGATCGCGCAACAAACTCTAGAGCGTGAGGTACCGGCCGCGGCACCGTACCATACACGTCGGCGACGGGCACCGGACGACGCCGAAAGGCGATTTCGTCAGGAGCCGACAGGGCGAGTACGGGCTCGACGACGGATTCGCCGTTTACCGTGATGTGTTGGGTACTGGTGGCTTGGTTCGTTCCGTCGTCTACGACCAGCGTCGCGGGATACACACCGGAACGCGCGAACGCATGCTGTGGCTTCGGGCCGATGGCGAAACCACCGTCGCCGAACGTCCAGTAGTACGACAACTCTGCGCCGTTGGCCCCCGGACGCGAACCGCCGGGCGAGAACGTGACTAGTTGGCCCGTTTGGCACGAGGAAAGCGGAGCGATTGTCGCGCGAATCTTACCATCACGAGACTTCCGATCTTCGAAGATCTGCCAGAAGACGATCCACGGATCCAAGTGCAGAACCTCGGGGCGCTCTTGGGCCAGTTCCGACTGATCGTCGAAGTCGATCGGAAACGCAATGGATGATGTAGGCTGAGAAGTCCCTTTTCCCCCTGGGAGAAGGTTAGGATGAGGGTCTTCTGTTCGAGACGGGCCCTCACCCCGGCCCTCTCCCAGAGGGAGAGGGGGCAAGACGGAGCGGCGTGGCCGGCCCACTTTGAATTCGAAGTGTGTGTGCTCGTGGCTGCCCACGTGTACTCCAGCCGTTGTCGCATACTCGGTGCCGACGGAAAGAGATGTATCCTCAGGAACCAACAGCTTGATCAAGTGATGTGTCTGCAGAGCCCATACGTCGCCGTTGGGCCAGCGGCGGATGCCTCGCCAGCGGTTGTTGTTGTGGCCAGCCTTCAGGCTGTTGAAGTAGGCATGAGTGTCGAAACTGATCGGCGCGAACAGCAGGCTGCCTTTCGGATGATTGATGTCCATTCCCACGTGGCAGGCCTGACCGAGGTACGGTCCCAAGTAGCAGTCGTCGCCGTTGTAGCATCGGCTCACATCGACGTAGTTCTGCCGCTCGTCCAGCCATGGTCGCGTTTCTTCCGGGCAAATCCGCAACGTGGCGTCATGGATCGCAAAGCGAGCGTCCTTTCGCGGGACGCATTGCAGATTGCCTTTCTTCGGATAGCGAACGGGAATCAAGTCGAACACGTCTTTCACGATGTCCGGCCAGATTCGCATACCGTTCACAACGTAGGGCTCGTAGAAACACTCCTGACTGCACGCGTAGCGGCGCATTGTCAGTGGCTGGCCGTCGACCTGAATGCGACAATCGAACCGATAGACAATGCCGCCCGGTTCGACTCGTTCGACGATGGCTGCCGAAGTGTCCAAAAGCACCAGCGTCCGCGTCTGCCCGTTGCGCAGCGCAAACCGGCAGGTATCGCCGTGGTTCATCTCCAGGGCGGTGATCGTGTCTTTCGCCTGAAGCTCGATCACCTCGGCCGCGTTGGCCTGGCCGTGCATGCAGGTGGCCAGAACAATTGTGCATGCCAGACGAACGGGCAACAGGGCCGACGCCGTCCGACGGTTCCGTTTAACCGCAAGCCGGAGGCGTGCGCGTCTGCTCGGGCGACACATGGCAATAGTCTCCAGGGAACCACGTAGGTGCCTTTCGTGCCAATGTGTCACGGCTGCGCTGCGTTGTCAAGCTCGCGCGAACACGACCACACGAGGGGCACGATTCCATCGTGCCAAGGTACGTTGGAAACGAATTGCTGTGAACACCTCGCCACTGGTGGACAAGTCGCGGAAAACACACTGGTTACGGAACTCTGCCTCGCAAGAGCCGGCTGAGCCGGCAAGACAGTACGTTCCCAGGCCGGAGCCTGGGAGCGAGGTCTCGTCAAGGCCCGACGATTTTCAAGTACACGGGACGATCGGCGACGGGAAGCTCCACGGCCGCCCAGCCGTCGGCGATGGTCTTCGACTTGCCGGCCCAGTTCTTCTTGTCGCCCGATACCTGGATTTGCCGCCCCCGAAGGGAAAGCGTGACGGGCACGTCAGCGTTCACCTCGTAAATGCCGCTTTCAGCCCGCCGCAGGGACACCGACGTACTCTGCCGCACGACGTCTCCTACGCCGCATTCCCAGAGTCGCAACACGCCCGTTTCGCCAAACGCATCTCGATTGACCGCCGGGCCATCGTCCAATCGGAATCGGCCTTCGCCCAGGTACGTGGCACGCCAGAACGTTTGACACATCTCGTCCGACGCGACCCAGCCGGCGCGGTTGTGGTCCAGGTATTCCACGAGCGGACGAAGCGTGGTCGTGACCGTAGACTCGGCGGCGTTGACTTCCTCGATTTGACTGCGGAAGTAGTCGGCGCCTCGCTTGAGCGTCAGCATGCCGCCGGCTCCCGTGGGCTCTATCGACGTGGCGGTGTAGGTTGTCCAATGATCCGGCACGCCGACTTCGAAAACGCAGGCACCTTGCCGTTTGGGCCAAGGCTGGTCGATCCACATTTTCCGAGCTTCGTAGTCGATCCGGGTGACGGTGCCGCGGCGCTCGGCGGCATCCGCGGAGATCCTCACCAACGGACTGTCAAGCGTTCGGCCTCCCACCAACGTCGCTTGTCGCAGTCCCGCATCGTCGGTCGAGTAGAATGCGAACTCGCCCGCGATCTTGAGCTTGGATTCGGGAATGTGTCGCAGGCGACCCGAGCGGCCGTCGGCGAAACACACGTCGGTGTGACCATTATGGGTCTTCACCTCCACAGCTACCGATCGTCGCGCGTCAGCCTCGTTTTGGGTCACGCGCAATTGCCGACGGCTGGCAATGAACGGTTTGCCCACATACGGTTCGATTAGAGCGACGAACACCCTGGGCGTCGACACGGACGCCTCTGCTGTGCGGACCATCAAATTTGTGAAATGGTATTTCCATTGGCGGCACACGAACTCGCCTCGAAGAGCCCGCATTCCGCCGGCGCCGAGTAGATGCAATCGCGTGTACTTTCGCGGCGAGTTGGGATCGTAGTTCTTTCGCAACAGCTCCTTCTCACCGGCTCCGGGTCCGTCGACCTCGCGAATCAACTGCCAGGTCGCCTCCAACGTGTCCGGCGCGTCGCCTGCAGAATTCAATTCGGGCATCAACTTGAATCGGCTTAAGTACTCGGCCTCGTCGGTGCCTTCAGCCGGTGGCTTCACCTTCGTCGCATTCCAAGTGAAATCGTCGTTCAGCGGTCCGTGGAAGCAGTAGGTATGCCGCTGACCGCCGCCAACGCGGAACACATCGAGCACGTACGAGTTCGGCGTCGTCACGTCGCCGGGCAACTCCGCGGTCGGAAGCTGCCCCGCGGGCGGCAACTTCTCTGACCCGTCGCCTTCGTCCACATCTACCAGGGCAATTTGCCGTCGAAACAAACCTACGCCTTCCGGCGGCGCAACGTTGGCCGCCAGGTATCGTGCACCGGCATGATCGGCCAACGCGGTGGCCCACGAATGGCGAAACGCCGTATGGCCGTCCACTTGGACGAGATTGTGTACACGCGTCGTCCGATCGCTTGGCACCGAGTAACCTGGACGCTGGCCACCATCAATCGTCATCGGCAGTCCGTGAGCGGCCACTTGCAGGTCCAGCGAATCGTAGTGTTCGTGTCCCACGCCAAAGCCTAGCCGCAAGTACGCGGCGCGGCGAAAGCGATAATCGTCGTGCTGGTGCCCGGTCTCCAGGACGCCGGCCCACATGGGCAGGACGCGCGAGCGGCTTTCCAGCCAGGGCGCACGCGCCTGCCGCTCGGCAGCCTTCTCGATCTCGGACCATTGCTGGTCAGTCTCGTCGGCGCGGTCCAAATAATGCCGCGTGACGAAGGCGAACTTCGGGTCTTGCGTCCATCGCCATCCGTTCCGGGCGAAGCCCAAGTCGCGAAGCGTGTGGCCAGGTACTTTGTCCGGACCGCAAACATCGCCGATGCGCAAGAAATCGCCCCCGGCAACGACGTTGTCCAGTCGCCAATAGCAGTGCGCGGCCGGTTTGGGATAACGGCGCGAGTCCGACAGGTCGAACTTCGAGCTACCGCCTGTTTTCAAGTACATATCCAACGATGAAGCGACGCGCAACGCGCCTTCGCCTTGAGCGTAATAGGTCGATCCGACGACCTCGGTCCCTTCTCGCGTACAACCACTGATCATCGCATCTTGAACACCGGCGACCGGCAACGGGTAGATGAACGTACGCGAGAACAGCCATTCCATCCACGGATCGGTTACCTGGCGGTTACCAACCACAGTTGCCAGATTGGCGATGTCCACGACGTCCGTGTGGTAGTGATAACGCATAATCCGCTTGGCCACGGTCTGAACCAAGTAGACGTCGATCAAGCGAATCACATCCTCGGGTGTCTTCACCCATGGCACGAACCGTCCGACCGATTCGGCCAACAACCGGTTGTCGCGAATGAAATCGAACAGCTCGTCGTACTGGAACATGATCGGCTTGACGTACAGCGGGTAGTGCGGCAGGAAGTTGGCCAATGTGAAACGGCGGCGACAGCTTGCGTCGCGGTTGAACGGGCCGGGGTCGTGGACCGTGTTGCTCGAGTACTCGGAGAAATCGAGCGTTGGGAAGGCATAGGCGTAGCGGACCAGCGCGAGCGCCGCGTCGTGAGCGTCGTCCCGATTACCTCGCTGCTTGTACAGTTTGAGAGACCGACCGACATTCTGGTAGTATCCGCGATTCAACTCATGTACGCGGTTTCCGATGGGCGACCACACGGCTCCCTCCTCGGGCTTGGCCGCGTCCGGGAAGTACAATCCGGCGCCATCGTCTTTCAACGGATACGGGTCGGGAAGCGGCCGGTTGTTGTGCAGGTCGTCTGCGGTGTAGACAAGGTTCAGCTTTGGGTTTGCCAGGAACACGTCGCCTTCGCGCCAGTCGTCCCGTTTTCGCATCTCGCCCGCCTTTTCCGGCGGGACCCAGCCTCCGTATTGTTCGATGATCTGCTCGCCGGTCAGCCGATCCGAACCTGCCCGAACACCACGGATCGAGCCATAGCCACCGTGCCCTACGCGGACGGTGCTGCCTTGAGCGTTCGTCGGCGGGAACCCTCGCCATACGTCGGCATCGCGTTGGAGCCGTTGCTCGTGGCTCAGCGGGTCCGGCAGAGTACGACCTTGCTTTTTGGCTTCGGTCAGTGCCGCTTTTGCCGCAGGTTCGGCGCTGCTGACAGTCGTGCGTGTCTTTATCGCCTGACGCGCGGCACCGGCCAAGGCGTCGTCCAAGCTGACATTGTGTACCAGTAAATCGACCGTCGATCCTCGATCCACGGCCAACTCGGCCTGGTACCGGCGTTTGGTCGGCGCGTGGAAGTAGAACTCCGCAACACTGTACAACTCGTCGCAGTAGCCGAGTCGCAGTCGGTACTGCGAGGTCTCCCCTTCGACGCCGTCGTTGACGGTCATTCGCATGAACAGCGGCGCCCGAAAAGGGCGCAGCTTCTTTGTCTCCACGGCGCCGATCACACGCACGGCGTACAATCCTTGGTCGAGTTGGCCGAGGTCAAGCTTCAGCACCGGATCGTCGACCTTCATCCGTACCACCGGCACGGGTTCAAGAAAACGGCCCGTCAGCCGCGGCTGTTGATGACGCGGCACCCAGTAAATCGGGGCGGCATATTGTTCGCTCTGTGCCCCACGGGCGCCGGGCAAGTCGGGGGCCACGAAGTTCTTCAGTTGGCTCTGACGATCGAAGAAACTGCGGATGGGCATATACTTGAACATGTAGCCTCGCCAGTGTTCGACCGATCCGTCGTAAAGCTGCCACTCGGGCGCCTGCCCCTGCGGTCCCCAATCGCGATAGGCATGGCCCATGTCGTCGAAGGCCTCGCCCTCTTCCATCAGCTCAGGGATACACCCCGGATATCCGGGCTCCTCGCCGTGCTGGCCGACATACAGCGGCAATTTTACTCCGGCCAACGGTCCGCCGATTTCGTACTCCTCCGCAGCGATCAGACCGGAGACAGAAGGCAATGTGAAGACGAGACCCGCGAGAGACATAGAAACGAATGTGTGCTGTTTCATCATGAAAGTCTCCTTCGGCTGGGTAGGTCCCGCTTGCCGAGCGGGACCTTGGGGCGTGTGGCTGGCTCCAGCATATTCTGGGGTCGTCGAAGACCAGTTGCAAGCTCATGGAAACAGTTAGTCGAAGATTGCACACGCCGTCGCCGCGCGCGATAATCAGCCTCATTTCCGTCGCCCGACTGCACGAAAGCAACTTGGCGATCGGGAGTATCGAGCAGAGTGCCGATGCCGGTCGAAGCGGCGATGGCGACTGTGGTGGTTATAGATTAGTGGTTATAGATAGTAAAACGAGACAAAGACGTCTGCGATTCCATTTCGGTTCTTCATCTATAACCACCAATTTATAACCAGCCAGGAGAATCAGGATTTCCAGATGACACATCGGAGGAACACGATCATGAAGCGGACACTCGAACTCGCGGCGGTCCCACTCGCCTGCGTACTCATGCTGACGGCCGTTCGTTTCGTGGACGCGAACGAACCTCCCACGCGTGGTGAGGCCGTCGCTGTAAATTTAGAGGCCGGACCGCCCGTGGACGGAACGATGAACGATCCGGCGTGGAAACGCTGCCCACCGTGGCCCACGGGTGCGTGTACTTCCGAGAATCGTCAGGAATTCGAAACATGGGCCAAGGTGCTATTCGATGGCACCTACGTGTACGTTGGTGTCTACTGCGCCGAGCCGGACACTGATGGCATGGCAATCCGAGCGGCCAAACGAGACGACGCTGTTTGGGGCGACGATTCGGTCGAGGTCTTCTTGCGGCCGGATCCACAGAAGCCGTACTGCCAGTTTGCCGTCAATCCTCGCGGCACCCTGTACGACGCGTGCGACAGACAACGCGAATGGAACAGTTCGGCGGAGGTGAAAACCTCGGTCGTGAAAGGGCGTTCGTGGACGGCCGTGCTGAAGATCCCCATGAAAGAGATAGACGCCTACGTGGGCGAGGACCAAATGTGGACCATGAACATTTACCGGTCACGTAACGCGCGCGGCGGCGATCCGTCGATGCAATACTCGTGGTCGATCATGACCGGCGACGACTACCACGCGGCTCGTGAATTCGGCATCGTCACGGGCGTGAACGTGCCTCGCCGTGCAGACGGCGTCAGGCGAGTCCGCGCTACTCCGGCGCCCAAGCCCATTGTGCCCAACCGCGGGAAAGAACTCGGTGGCGTGACG
>JACKQG010000827.1_pt1 | contig 43690 bp, 36 predicted proteins | sample 8237621 | NCBI WGS metagenome assembly JACKQG01 (sample SAMN15677084, study PRJNA649215) | marine metagenome | biome: marine; feature: Black Sea; material: saline water; isolation source: suspended particulate matter (SPM) from the Black Sea western gyre | collected 2013-06-09/2013-06-10 | depth... | reverse complement strand
CCCCTTATCACCCATATCTGTTTCTCCTTGTTTGAAAGTGAATTGTGCCGGACTGGCACAGTTTGTTGGCGGTGTCCAGCCTGATGACGATCCCTTGCGGAAATCGACTTCCTTGCGCAGGTTAAGAATAACAAACAGGGAAAGAATGATCAAGTTGTAAGGTGGGATTAACCTTCTTTAACCCGCCGTAAAATTATTTTTTCTACTTTTAAATCGCTTATTAGAGCGCCTGAGAAGGTAATTGGCCGGGACCGGAATAGCCATTAATTAAAGCAGAAGGTACGGACTTTGGATGTTGCGGCCCGGAGAATTTTTAAAAGATGTTTGAGAAGATGAGCAAATGCTGTCCGGGTCAAGGCGATGCCCCTGATTTTTCCGCCATGAAGGGCGCCATGATGAAAAACATGATGGGAATGTGCTGTGCGCCAAAATCAACCGATACTAAAGGGGAGACGGAATCCACTGAAAAGGTTCAATAAAGTTCTCGGCAATTAATCCCTGGGCGACCCGGCGCACGCCCGGTCATCAGGAGCGCACGATGTCCCATGTGGCAGCTTCTCCGACTGCTTGGACGACCGTACCGGCACCGAAGACAATATGGCCTGCCGTGGCAAAGGAAAATTGTATGGGTTTATTCGATCCAGTTTAAGGTTCGCTCAACGGCCTTTTTCCAACCGGCGATGCCCTTAGCGCGTTGTCCCGACGCCATCTGGGGCTGCCAGGTCTTGTCCATGGCCCAATTGCTTTTTAGTTCGTCCCAACCACTCACAAAACCGCTGGCCAGGGCAGCGGCCGAGGCGGCGCCTAAGGCGGTGGTTTCCGTAATTTTCGGGCGCACGACCTGGACGCCCAAAATGTCGGCCTGAAATTGCATCAGCAGTTCATTGGCCACCATGCCGCCATCCACACGCAGACTGCTCAGTGGGACGCTGGAATCTTTCTGCATGGCCTCGACCACATCCAGTGTCTGGTAGGCAACAGCTTCCAAGGCAGCGCGGGCAATATGGTTGCGGTTAATGAAACGGGTCAACCCAACGATTACCCCCCGTGCGTCCGAGCGCCAGTAGGGCGCAAACAGACCGGAAAAGGCCGGTACGATGTAAGCGCCGCCATTGTCCTCTACAGTGCGCGCCAGGGGTTCGATTTCAGCCGCGTGCCGTATGAATCCGAGGTTGTCTCGCAGCCATTGCACCAGGGCGCCGGCAATAGCGATGGAACCTTCCAGGCAATAGATCGGCTTTTCCCCGCGCATCTGATAGGCGACCGTGGTGAGCATGCCGTGGCGGCTGGACACCGCCTCCTCGCCGGTGTTGAGCAGCAAAAAGCATCCTGTGCCATACGTGTTCTTTGCTTCTCCGACTTCGAAGCAGGCTTGCCCGACCAATGCGGCCTGCTGATCTCCCAGCGCCCCGCACACCGGCACTTCAGCACCGAGGGGGCCATCCTTGCGGGTGGTGCCCCATGTGTCGGAGTCGATGGAGGGTACGATGCCAGGTAATATCTGGGCCGGAATCTTGAGGGTTTTACAAATCTTTTCATCCCAGGCGAGGGTGTGCAAATCCATCAACAATGTACGGCTGGCGTTGGTCACGTCCGTAACATGCGCACCGCCATCCGGGCCGCCGGTGAGCCACCAGATAATCCAGGTCTCGATGGTGCCGAACAGGGCGTCACCCGTTTCAGTACCATAGCGCGCAGTCTCGACATTTTCTAAAATCCAGCGCACTTTGGGACCGGAAAAATAAGTGGCGACGGGCAGGCCCGTTTTGGCTCGAAAGCGATCCTGGCCGCCCTCTTTGGCCAAATTGCGACATATCTCATCGGTGCGGGTACACTGCCAGACAATGGCGTTCATATACGGCCGGCCGGTGCGTTTGTCCCACATGACCGTGGTTTCACGCTGGTTGGTGATACCGATGGCCACAATGTCGTTGCCGGTCAAGCCGGTTTTGGCCAACGCCCGGCGGATGACCTCGCCGGTGTTGTGCCAAATCTCCATAGGATCGTGCTCCACCCAGCCGGCCTGGGGAAAAATTTGCGCATGCTCTTTCTGAGACTCCCCGACGATGCGGCCGCGTCGGTCGAAAATGATAAAACGGTTGCTGGTGGTTCCCAAATCCAATGCACCGATATATTCGCTCATAGATGTCTCCTTTCCTTTGATACGTTGGCCCGTTATATCCTTAAGCCCGTCTGCCCCAGCGCCTCGCCCGGCAATCCGAGCGCAACGCCCAACAGCTGGGACACCAATACGGCCGGCAGGTCGTTGTTAGCCGCCGTGTCTGACAGGAGTTCACTGCGGACCGGCCCGAACTGAAGCTGGCAGTAAGTACACGCTGTAATCAACGCCTGGGCGCCCGATTCACGGGCATCGGCCAGTTTTTGTTGCATGAGCGCCAAGGACAATTGGTTGTTCTTCTCCCATAGCGGATAGCCGCAGCAATCCAGGCGCAGCGGCCACTCAACCACAGTTGCCCCGGTGGCCGCGACAACGGATTCAAAAATAGTCGGCGCCAGCGGGTTGTCGAATTGGGTTACATCACCGGGTCTGAGGGCATGGCAGCCGTAGTGCGCCGCTGCCCGGTAGCCGTGCAACGGATGTTTGACTCTGGCCTGCACATGGACAAGTCCCAGATCCTCTGTCAATGCAGTCAGCAAGTGGCGAACGACCACATCCTTGGACCATTGCAGGCCGTCCTCTTGAAGCAGACCATTGACCCGTTCACGCAGTTCGGCATTGCGATGCATCCAAAAATGGGCATGCTTGAGGTTGCCGTAACAACATTTGCAGGGGGTGAGCACGGGCAAACCCTTGCGGGCGGCCATGGCCAGGATGCGAGCGCCGGAGAGCATGGCTGCCGTGAAATCTACGTGGCGCACCGGGTAGCCGCAGCAGTTCAGCTCGGTCTCCTCCAACCCGACATCAAGGGTCGACAGCACGGCCCGCGTGGCGCGATCATACTCTGGCAGAAACGGTTTTATTTTGCAACCGGGGAAGTATAGGTAGCGCAATTTGGCCATGGGGTTAGGCTCCATTTTTTTGTGCTCCCGAATCGGTCGCCAAAATATGTTGTTCAGAACCGGGGTCCGAGGCTTGTACTGCAGGGGTCAGGCGCCGGCAGGCCTCGTTGCGCAACTCGTAGAGCACATCGGCCACACGAACTCCTTGGGGACAATGCTCCTGGCACTTGTAGCAAGTCACGCAATCCCAGACCATGCGGCTGCCGATGGCCGTCTCTTTGAGCTGCAGGCGCATCAGGTTCATTACCTGCTGGGGGGTCAGCTCCAAATCGCGCAGAGGATCTTCCGAGACGGCGACGACGGGACACACATTGGTGCAGGTGGAGCATTGGACACAGGCCCAAAAAGTGTCTGGATTGTCTGTGAGTCGCAAAGGCGTTTCGCGTAATGGAGCCTGCTCGCCCGAAGTATCCGGGCACGTCTTGAGGATCTCCGCCCACTGGGGGGCTGAATGGCGACGCATCCAGCCGTGGACCTGAGGATAGCCGCTGCGATTCAAATCAGATATTGACGCAGCCCACATATCCTGCAAGTCGATGCCGGACGGACACCACGCGGTACATCGACCGCAGGCAGTGCAGATAAAGCTGCCCTCGGATAAACGTGCTTGGGCGTGGGCACTGCTGCGACCTGCCGCCATCCGGGCGACGCTGTGCAGCTTTTCCGACGGCAGAATATCAGAATTGGGGATGACTTGGAAAATCGGGCCCACGGCGCAATGCAGCGTACACACCCCGCAATGGGTGCAGGCGTCCAGCCCCAAGGCGCGCCGGGTCGGACGGTTCACAGGTCGATCGGTGGCAGCGCTGCCCAACGCGCGGCTCACCAAGCTGAACGGAGTGGACACCAAATGGAACGATTTGCTAAACGGCAGCAGGGCCAGGGCCAGGCAGCCGATCAGATAGTGGGCGTACCTTAAGGCTGTTTCCAGCCCGATATCGGTGATCCGAGCAGAAAACGGCTTGAGGGCCAAGGCCAGGGGATAGGAGAGCACGGCCGAACCCGGTCGCGAATGGCATACCGCACAATACTCTTCATGCAGGCTGCGGCCTTCGTCCAACAGCTCGGGATCGTCTGTAGACGGCATCGGTGCAAATGCTACATCGAATTTGGCAGCCCAATAGGCCTTCAAGGGGGCGATCTCTTCCGGATCATTGCTGTCCATGTAGTCGACCACCATTTCATCGAACAGAGTCGGTGAAATGATCTGGACCGCCTCCAGTGCCGCGCCGGTGAGGATGATGCCGGAAAGCAACACCAACAACCAATGATCCGCACCGCGCGTGGTACGCCGCAGCGTCCGGTCCGCCCGGCGACGCACCCAAGCAATTATCACTCCAACCATGACCAGCACACCCAGTAGATCGCGCAAAAACATGAACGGATTGAGGGTTGAGGCGTAATCGGGAAAAAGGCGGGCCGTGATCCGATCGTCGAAGACATGCATCAACAGCAGCAAGAGCATGCCGTAGAACAGGGCCATGTGCATGACCCAGCGTCTTGGATCCTGGCGCAGGATGTGGATTTGCAGGATCACTTCCATAAGCAAGGTTCTTAAAAGGGCGATCAGACCCCTTGGCTGCAACAACGCCTTGGCCACAGCACCGAGGGCGCCCAAGGCGCGCTTTGCCAAAGCGGTATCTTCGGCCTCCGGCCCGAGGGGCAAAACCAGCCAACGCCCCATGCGATACCCGATGCCGACCAGGCAGATGATCAAGGCACCATATGCACAGTAAGTCAGGAACATGTTTGTTTCCCCTTCAGTCCAGCATGCGTGTGCACGCTCGGACAGCCCCATAGGCTGTGGCAATGGCCAATCCGCTGCCGCATTTCTGGCGCTTCCAATCCTGATGGGCCAGAATGGAGCCCGCGGCAAAAAGATTGGGGTAAAGCATTTGTCTGTTTGCATCCACCGGATGGAATTGGCCGTCCACAGCCACGCCGGCCCGGTTGATCGGATGGCCCTCACGGTGCAGCAAATCCTTATGGTGCCAGGCTGCGCGATCCTTGGGCTGTACGACGGGCAAGTCGAAAATGGTTTCACGAATACCGTGCCTGTCGGCATGCAATCCTTTGCCGAAAAAACGCCCGCTGCACATGATGGCGCTGCGTGCCGTGATTCGAAAATCAATGTCGGTCCGCCCCACGTCAAACCGCCATTGCCCGTCAGCCAAGCGCTGGGCGTCCATGACACGCTGTTGGAAAAAGAGGCGGATTCCCATAGCCGGTAAGCGTTGCTCAAAGATCTCTCGTAAACGCAAACCGGTGACGGCCGGCAGCATGGTGGGAATTTCAAAGACAGGTACGCCCAATCCTTGCTGCAAATCTTCCATGACGCGGACGGTGCGGTACATGCCAAGCACGGCCGGCAAGCCGACGACCTCGGCAGTGCCGATATGCGGACGGATGGCGGCAACGAGCTTTTCTCGACTATCAGCGACATCCAGCGCCCGCGCCATATGCTCGGTGTACAACTCGCCTTTGGCATCAGGGAAACCGATGCGTACCGGATGCAGCTCCGGCCAGCGCTCGGCCAGACTCAAGGCGATTTGCCGTGCACTGTAACCTTTCAGGCCGTCAAAGTCCACCAGCAGGCACGATGAGCGATCCGCCAGAGCCGAAGGCCCGCGACGCATGGTGTGCGGCACGGCATAGGTGGGTTTTAGCGTGCCGGCCGGGGTTAGAACCTCCATGTTTCTTTGTAAAAGTGTAAAATGCGGGTAACCACTTGTTGTTAAAAAAGCCAAAACAATATCCAGAGACTCGCGGATCGAGGCAATATCGAGGAGAGCATAGGGATGCAAAGGTTCGTCCCGGCAGAGCCGGGTGATACCTTGCCAGGGATCGTCCAGCACCTTTCCCTGGGCCACCGGATGCACACCGAGCAGATCTATTAAGCCGCTGGCAAATCCGAGTTCGCCGATGAGTCCCACCTGCACCGTATCGATGCCTTGTCGGGCGGCAAACAGGGCCGCGGCCATGCCGGCCATGCCGGTACCGATGATCATCAAATCGCAGGTGGTCTCTTTATTATTGGTGTTCATGGCATTACCGACTAATGATGCATGAGCTCAAAGCAGTGAATCGTATATCGCACAGACTGAACATCGAACATCGAACGTCCAACGTTGAACATCGAATAATGATGTCGCTTCAGGCTTCGCCTTCGGCTACGACCCGACAGGCCGCTCCGCAATGTAATTTCATTCGTTTTTTTATTCACCATTCGATGTTGGACGTTCGACGTTCGATGTTTATCTTTCAAGTAAATTTCTCCCAGCCCTCGGCCTTCAACTCAAGACAAAACAGCCCGCAATGCATGGCCTCCAGCAGTTCGGCCTGGGCCAGCGGCAAATCCCACAGCAGGGGCTGCTGTCCGCGCCAGCGTTCGCGCAAAAAGGCCCGCATTTCCGAGGGCCCCCGGCGATTATCCAAATGCTGCCGGTCATACAGGTAGGCCGCTAAACGCTGGCTGCAGAAGGTTCCCTGACAGGGGCCTTTGCCAATGCGGCTGCGCAGCCCGATCGCCTTGAAGCCAGGCCGGCCATCCAGTTCGCGTATAGTGCCCACTATCTCTTCGACCACGCTTTGCGGTACCATTTCACATTCGCAGAGCAACACGTCGTTGGGCGCATTGTTGCGCAGCCACATATTGGGCGCCAGTCCGGGTTCGGTCCAGCGGGCATCCACTGTGTCGGGCAGCGGTTCCAGATGGGTCCGGCAGGGCGCATGGACCCCCAGGCGCCCACACACCAGATCGGCTGTTTTCTCGGCCATCAAGCGATAGGTGGTCAACTTGCCGCTGGTAATGGTGATGAAATTGGCAAGTTTTTCCGGTTCCCGGGCGTGATCGATCAGCGCGAATCCGCGGCTCACCGTCCGGTCGTCATCCCCTTGCGCCTTTTGGCTGCCGCCGCCCAACAAAGGGCGTATACCGCAGAAGGCACGGATGTATCTGGTGGCCGCCAGTTCGGGTATCATAGCGGCACATTCGTCGATAATATGGTCGATTTCATGAATTTCAGGGTAGTACAAGTCCGGTGATTCGGTACGCTCGGAAGTGGTGCCAAGAATGGAGACGGTCCCTCCGGGCACAAGTATGTCTCCGTCAGTGGGGTGACGCAGCCTGTTTACGACCCGTTGGGTGATCCGGGTATTGGTGACCAACATGCTGCCCTTGGAATAAAGCATGCTTATCCGGGCTCCGGCCAGGGCGGCAACCTCACTGGCCCATGCACCTGAGGCATTAACGATAATTTCAGGTTCGATGGACATCTTCTTCCCGGTCATCCTGTTCAGCAGAAGAACAGACCGGATCTTACCATTGATAATCTTGAAATCCACTGCTTGCGTGAAACGCAGCAAGCGAGTGCTCAGTTGTTGGGCGTGGGCGATATTGCCAAGGGATAGTCTGAAAGGATCGATTGTGGCATCTTCAACGTGGAAAGCGGCTATAATTTGATCCGACAGGGCAGGCTCCATCTCCCGAGCATCTTGGATATCCAGGAAGTGGGCCGGAATTCCGTATTGGGTACACTTTTGAGGAAAATCTGCGATATAAGTTTCATCATCACCGGCTACGGCCACGAACAGGCCGCCCGTATCTTCAATACAATGGGCCGCCAGTTTTTTAAGCAGCCGGCCTTCTCGCCGGCACTCCACGGCTGCGCTCGGATCGGAGGCAATGTAACGGGCGCCGCTGTGCAAGAGCCCCTGGTTGCCTCCCGAAGCACCGGCGTTAATATCCTGTTTTTCCGCCAAAACGCAGTGGATACCGCGCAGGGCCAAATCCCTTGCCAGACCTGTGCCGATAGCACCGCCGCCGATGATCAACACCTGGGTCTTCAAGGGGCGCCTCCTTGGCAAACGATCAACATATTAGGTTCCAAATACTTAAATTCGGCCATTTGTTTATTTCACTTGCGAAAAAAATCATGAGGTGCTAAAGGGTTGTGAACGAAATAAATCATATAAATTACGTTTATACGCATTCATTAGCAGAACTGAATCATTTTGTCACCAAAAATTTTCTTTTAACAACACATTGCGGCATTAGTTTTCTATTTCGAACATTTGTAACATATAAGTCAGGCAGGAAGCATGAATACAGAAAACAGCAAGAGAGATGAAACATCTTCCGGTACCAACGGCAATGACAGCCCAGGAACAAACGGATATAATGGAAAGATTGGACCGGTGCGCCAACGGCATGATAAGATCCGACAACTGGTTCAAAATAACGGTTTTGTAACGATCGAATATCTGGCACAAGAGTTCGGAGTAACGCCTCAGACTATTCGGCGTGACATAAATATTCTTAGTGAAAACGGGTTGATTAACCGGTACCACGGCGGAGCAGGAATAGCAACCAGCACCGAAAACGTCGCATATACAAAACGTAAAGTGCTGTGTTTTAAAGAGAAACAAAAAATTGCACAGATGGTCGCCGAAAACATCCCGGATCACGCCTCGCTTTTTCTTAATATCGGCACCACCACCGAGGAGGTTGCCAACGCGCTGTCCGATCACCGACGCCTCAAGGTGATTACGAACAACCTCAATGTTGCCTCAATTTTGGGCAGGAACGAAAATTTTGAGGTCATTGTGGCGGGCGGGTTGGTGAGGCCTCGCGATTGTGGGATTATCGGCCCTCTAACGATCGATTTTATTGAGCAGTTTCGGGTCGACTATGGCATTATCGGGATTAGCGGTATTGATCTGGACGGAACATTGCTCGATTTTGATTATCGAGAAGTCATGGTCGCACGCGCCATTATCGATAATTCCCGTAAAGTGTTTCTGGTCGCTGATCATACCAAATTCGGCCGTAACGCCATGGTGCGGCTTGGCAACATCACGGAGATTGATGCGCTGTTTACTGATCAGACGCCGCCATCGGTGTGGACCGAGCTTATTAACAGCGCAGGTGTTCGATTGTTTTCAGCAAATCCATAAGCGCAATACGAACCCGGGCCTGGCCAAACGCAGCCGCCATTTTCACGAGATTCGGAATAATGGAGTCTCTTGCCGGAGATTCAGGTTGAAAAGAAAATTAAGCCTGCATGCTGGAAAAAGAACAATAAATATATATAAATTTTCATTTGCGAAAACTATTTAAAGGATGATATGGGAATTTGCATAATCGCTGCCTATGGTTAGGCATCTGCTTTCCTGTACAACATCCGGATGCGCCGTTACACCCAGAATTTTGAAATAGGAGACAGTTAATGGGCTTGTCACTACAAAACATTGACAAGATTGTTAACCGAGAAATCCATCTCAAAGATATCAGCCTTGAATTTGAATCCGGTTCCCGCAATGTGATACTTGGCCGCACACTGGCCGGCAAGACCTCCCTGCTGCGTATCATGGCCGGCCTGGATCGCCCAACTCACGGCAATATATTTGTAGGCGGTAACGACGTCACCGGCACCCCGGTGCGCAAGCGAAGTGTCGCTATGGTCTATCAGCAGTTCATTAATTACCCGTCCTTAACCGTTTTTAAAAATATTGCCTCCCCCCTGAAGACAATTGGTCTGAATAAAAAAGAAATAGACCGGCGCGTGCGCGAAACCGCCGAAATACTGCACTTAGAGAGTCTGTTGAATCGCTTGCCCTCCGAGCTTTCCGGCGGACAGCAGCAGCGCACCGCCATCGCCCGGGCCCTGGTAAAAGACGCCGATTTGCTTCTGCTGGACGAGCCTCTGGTGAACCTGGACTATAAACTACGCGAAGAGCTGCGGGTTGAGCTTCAGGAGATTTTCAAGCAGCGCAGGGCGATCGTCGTGTACACCACCACGGAACCGACCGAGGCCCTGATGTTGGGAGGCAATATTGTGGTAATCGATGAGGGCCGCGTTCTGCAAACCGGCTCCACTGCGGAAGTGTACCACAACCCGACGACCCTCAAGGTGGCCGAAGTATTCAGCGACCCGCCCATTAACTACATTGGCGGCACAGTCCAGGGGAGCACGGCCCGACTGGGGCATGATATAGAAATTCCATTAGACGGCCATATGAAATCCTTGCCGGCCGGGAAATATAAATTCGGTGTACGCTCCCATCGTTTATTTCTATCAAGGACCAGTGAGAAGGATAGCGAAATTCAGGCCAGAGTAGAATTGTCGGAGATAAACGGGTCGGAAACGTTCATTCATATCAGCTACAACAATGCTCGGCTGGTGGTTCAGGAAACCGGGATTCAGCCTCTCAGGATCGGCGCCGAAATATCGATATATGTCAACCCGAGTTGTTTCTTTGTGTACGATGAGGCCGGAACCCTGGTGGCGGCACCGTAGCGGGACACCATTAAAAATGGCTGAAGTAGGAGACGGTTATGGCACAAATCGAGTTAAATGAAATTTCCCACAGCTATATCCGCAACCCGAAAAAAGAGTCGGATTATGCCCTGAAACGGATTCACAATACCTGGGAGGATGGGGGTGCCTATGCCCTGCTGGGACCTTCAGGCTGTGGTAAAACCACATTGCTGAACGTCATTTCAGGTTTGCTGACCCCCAGCAGCGGCCGGGTGTTTTACAACGGTGAGGACGTCTCCGGATTGCCGCCGGAAAAACGCAACATTGCCCAGGTCTTTCAGTTTCCTGTTTTGTACGACACCATGACGGTGTTTGGAAATCTGGCCTTTCCTTTGCGAAATCGAGGCGTTCAGAGTAGCGAAATCACCCAACGGGTACACGAGGTGGCCGAAATCCTTGACTTGACCCCTTTTCTTGCAATGCGAGCGTCCGGGTTGACTGCCGACGCCAAACAGAAGGTTTCGTTGGGCCGGGGGTTGGTCCGCAGTGATGTGGCGGCCATTTTGTTTGATGAACCGCTGACCGTGATCGATCCGCAACTGAAATGGGACCTGCGGCGAAAACTCAAAGAGATCCACGAACAGCTTAAGCTGACCTTTATATATGTCACCCACGATCAGGTGGAAGCCTTAACTTTTGCCGACAAAGTGGTGGTCATGTATGAAGGTGAAATCGTACAAAGCGGCACTCCCCAGGAGCTTTTTGAAAACCCGGAACATACTTTCGTGGGATATTTCATCGGCAGTCCCGGGATGAACTTTTTGGAGTGTACTTTAGACGGAAATGAGGCGCGAGTTGATGGCGCCGGCATAACCTTGGACGAGGAAACGGCGGCAAAGGGACGCAAGGCCCAGGGAAAGCTGGAAGTGGGGATTCGGCCGATGTATCTGGAATTGAGCTCGGAGCCGGTGGAAAGCGGCGTACCGGCGCAGGTTCAGGCTATTGAAGATCAGGGCAGTTACATGATTGTGGTGCTTAAACTGGCCGGCAAAACCTTGCGGGCCAGACTGCCGGTAGACACGCCGATTTCCGAAGGCCAGGTTTGGCTTGTTTTTCCGCCGCAAAAGATCAAGTTATTTGCCGATGGGTGGCTGATCAGTTAGTAAGGATTATCTCTATGGAAAAGTGGGAAAACAACAAGGCCTGGTTTCTGGTTCTACCGGTTTTTATCATCGTTGCCTTCAGCGCCATCATTCCTCTGATGACCGTGGTCAATTATTCGTTCCAGGACATCTGGGGGCCGGGCCAGAGCGTCTTCGTCGGCACCGAGTGGTTCAAGGAAATGTTGGCCGACAAGCGCCTGCACGACGCCCTATGGCGTCAATTCCTGTTCTCCGGGCTCGTGCTGTTGATCGAGATGCCGCTCGGCATACTTATTGCCCTGGCAATGCCGAAACGTGGTTGGGCAGCTTCCGCCTGTCTGGTTACAATTGCGATACCTCTGCTCGTTCCCTGGAATACGATCGGGACCATTTGGATCATCTTTACACGGCCGGATATCGGTTTATTCGGGGCCGCCGTCAACAAATTCGTAGCATTCGATCATACCGCCCGGCCACTGGATGCCTGGATAACCCTGATGCTGATGGAAGTCTGGCATTGGACCCCGCTGGTTGCCCTGCTGGCCTATGCGGGGCTGCGCGCGATTCCCGAGGCTTACTACCAGGCGGCCAAGATCGACGGCGCGTCGGCCTGGTCGATATTCTGGTACATCCAGCTGCCGAAGATGCGCGGCGTACTCACCATCGCCTTTTTACTGCGCTTCATGGACAGTTTCCTGATCTACGCTGAGCCCTTTGTGCTGACAGGCGGCGGTCCCGGTAATTCGACCACATTCCTCTCCATTTATCTGGTCAAGATCGCCCTTTTGCAATTCGACTTAGGACCTGGCGGGGCCTTCTCGCTCATCTACTTTGTCATCGTACTGCTGTTTAGTTTCATATTTTACCAGGCACTTCAGAGAGTCGGAAAAGGAGAGCAGGTATGAAAGTAAATAAAAAAACGATCGGCCTTACCATATACTTAATGCTGCTGCTGCTTCCGATCTACTGGATGCTCAACATGTCCTTGAGGTCAAACGCCGATATCCTCGCGTCCTTCGCCCTGTACCCCAAAGGCATTACATTTAAGAACTATATGAAGATATTTACGGATTCATCCTGGTACATGGGGTATGTCAATTCCATGATCTTTGTCACCATGAACACCGTTATCTCGTTGTTCGTGGCACTGCCTGCCGCCTACGCCTTTTCACGCTACCGGTTCCTCGGTGACAAACACATGTTTTTCTGGTTGCTCACCAACCGTATGGCGCCGGCGGCAGTTTTCGCGCTCCCCTTTTTCCAGCTGTATTCCACCATCGGCCTGTTGGATACGCATATTGCGGTGGCACTTGCCCATTGTCTGTTCAACGTGCCGTTGGCGGTGTGGATATTGGAAGGCTTCATGTCCGGGGTCCCCCGTGAGATCGATGAAACCGCATTTATCGACGGGTACGGCTTTCCGCGCTTCTTTATTACCATCTTTATCCCGCTGATCAGGGCCGGGGTCGGTGTGACGGCCTTTTTCTGTTTTATGTTTTCCTGGGTTGAGCTGCTTTTAGCCCGAACACTGACGGTAACGAATGCGAAACCCATCGGGGCAATCATGACACGCACAATCAGCGCGTCCGGTCTTGACTATGGCCTGCTGGCCGCGGCCGGTATGCTCACGATTATACCGGGTATGATGGTGATCTGGTTTGTACGCAATTATTTGGCCAAGGGCTTTGCCATGGGCCGTGTGTAAAAGGAAACAGCAATGACCCTGACTATGCAATGGATGGAATGGACCTTGCCGACGGCAGTTTTCTTTGTCGTCATTTTCCTGATACTGGTTGCCATGACCATATGGCAGGCAGTATCACCTTCCGTCGAACGCCGCGGTTTCCTGCCGATTCCTACCACACCCGGTGATCGGCTCTTTATAGGGTTGTTGGGCAGCGCCTATATTTTCCTGGCATGGATCGGATTGACCGATCTTACCCTTTGGATCATGCTTGCCATTGGCGTGTGCTGGATTATTTTTGTGATGCGTTGGGGATAGAGAGGATGCCGATTTTGGCTCCTGAACCGAGATTCAAAGGAGACATGAAAATCGGGAAAATGCATATGGTGACCCGAATCGTCTTGAAAGGAGGTGGCAACAACCGCGAGTAGATGGGGCTGAGCGAGTATAGCCTCTGGTTTGCATTGCTGATTTCCCCGCCGGGGGAGACCCAATGAACAACTTAAGTCGGCAAAATGTGTGCGATTAACCGAATAGATTTGAAAGGAGGCAACGACAATGAACAAGAAGAGATTACTGTTTTGCGGGATCGTAGTCTTTGCGCTTATTTTTTCCGGCGTTCCCTGCTGGTCTTCGCAGCAGATGGATGCCGCCAAGAAATGGGTGGATAGCGAGTTTCAACCGTCTACGCTAACCAAAGCCGAACAAATGAAAGAGATGGAATGGTTCATCAACGCGGCAAAACCCTTTAAAGGGATGCATATAAAGGTCGTCTCCGAGACCATTCCGACCCATGAGTATGAATCAAAGGTGCTGGCCAAGGCCTTCGAAGAGATTACCGGTATCAAGGTCTCCCATGACCTGATTCAGGAAGGTGACGTCATCGAAAAGCTTCAGACCCAGTGGGCGTCCGGTAAAAACATCTATGACGGTTGGATTAACGATTCCGATCTCATCGGTACACACTCCCGTTACGGCTATGTGGTTCCCTTGTCTGACTTTATGAAGGGCGAAGGTAAGGATGTGACACTGCCGACCCTCGACGTAGACGATTTCATGGGTAAATCCTTCACCACCGGCCCGGACGGCAAACTCTATCAGCTTCCGGATCAGCAGTTCGCCAACCTGTATTGGTTCCGTTACGACTGGTTTAACCGTTCGGATTTTAAAGAGAAGTTCAAGAAAATCTACGGTTATGAGCTGGGCGTACCGGTCAACTGGTCGGCCTACGAAGATATTGCCGAGTTCTTCAGCGAGACTATCCAGGAAATCGATGGGAAAGCCATTTACGGTCACGCCGACTACGGCAAGAAGGCCCCGGATCTGGGCTGGCGTTTTACCGATGCCTGGCTGTCCATGGCCGGTGCCGGCGACAAAGGGATTCCCAATGGCAAGCCGGTGGACGAATGGGGCATCCGAGTAGATGAGAACAATCGCCCCGTAGGTGCAAGCGTCGCCCGTGGTGGTGCCGCCAACGGTCCGGCAGCCAAGTACTCCCTGCGCAAGTACATGGAATGGCTCCGGAAATACGCCCCTCCGGGTTCCCTGGGGATGGATTTCTACACGTCCCTGCCGGTTTTGGCCAAGGGGAATGTGGCCCAGCAGATCTTCTGGTACACGGCATTCCTCCCGGCCATGGTCGAACCGGGCCCGACGGTCAACGCGGACGGGACCCCGAAATGGCGCATGGCCCCTTCGCCCCATGGCCCCTATTGGGAAGAGGGGATGAAGCTGGGCTATCAGGATTGCGGGTCCTGGACGTTTATGAAGAGCACACCGCTCGAACGCCGTAAGGCCGCATGGCTCTATGCGCAGTTCTGCGTGGCCAAAACCACGTCGTTGAAGAAGACCCACGTGGGCCTGACGCCCATCCGCGACAGCGACATCCGTGATAAGTCCTTTACCGAGCGTGCGCCGAAACTCGGCGGCTTAGTTGAGTTTTACCGCAGCCCGGCGCGTATTGCCTGGACGCCAACCGGGACCAACGTGCCTGATTATCCGAAGCTGGCACAGCTGTGGTGGCAAAATATCGGCGAGGCGGTTTCCGGTGAGGTGACCGTATCTGCGGCAATGAATAATCTCGCCGCAGAGCAGGATAAAGTGCTGGAGCGCATAGCGCGCGCAGGCGTACAGGGCAAATTAGGTCCAAAGCTGAACGAAAAGAGGGACGAATCCTACTGGCTGAACAAGCCCGGCTCGCCCAAAGCTAAGGTCAACGAGAAACCGCAAGGTGAGACGGTCAACTACGACAAGCTCCTTCAGGCCTGGCGAGAGGGTCGCGTGAAATAGCAGCATTGTTGTGATGCCTTATGGCTCTTACCCTCCCTGAGCTATGAGGTCGAGTACTCCGGCAAAGGGCGGCCATTTAGGCCGCCCTTTTTTATTGTTTTCTAAGAATGCGTTAATTTTGCGGTAACTATGAACTGCAAAGCGAGCGCATTCCCCGCAGCTTGTCGCAGCGCAGCGAAAGTCCCGCCTACCGGCGTTGGAGCGTAGCGAAAATCACGCTCCAGCGGGGCTGCAGGGAGCTTAAATAGATTCTGCCCTTTAATGAGTGCTTCTACTTGTTTTTAACGAATTCAGAGGATTTCTGCTTGACGGTTAATGATACCGCAGTTCGATTATGGTTGGTATAAAGCCATAAAACTTAAGTTTTTTAAAGGGTTGCCGATATATATTTTGATAGCACATTAATTTTATTCTAAATTCGACTTTTTGCTAAATCATCAAACTAAAGATTTCGATATATCAACGATGGAAGACGCTGAAATAATACGACATAAAGACAAGCTCGATATTTTTAAGCAGCTGCAAAATGATAAAATGCTGATTAAGATGTACGTGCTGGGCAAGCAGTATGAGCGCTTAACTTTCGTTACCGGCACCCACTTAAAAAAACACAATCCTTATTTTATTATAGATTGCCCCGAAGATTTCATGGAAACCATCACTGATGTTGATAGCTGTCGCATGCTTTTCGAATTTGTCGGCAATGATAATCTCTTTTATAATTTCAAAACAACCGGTAAGGAGATAACTCGTGGCGAAATATTCATACGATTGCCGGAAGTCGTATATCGCATGCAGAGAAGAAAAAATTTTAGAATGACACCTCCCCTTGGGACGAAAATATGTATCAATAATAACTTCGGCAGGCTGGAAATGAATGTTCTTAACATTAGCCGGGGAGGAGTCCTTGTACTGCCTGTCAATCTCGACCAGGAATATCCGGACGTTTCCGAATTGAAAGCCGGGAGTAAGCTGAGTAATATTGAACTTACCTTTCCATTTGAAGAGAAAATTGTCAAAATGTATGTTGAAGAGGCGCTGGTACTTAGGCGGAGTAAACACCCTGTAACCAAACAAGATAATTTTGGTCTTCAGTTCACCGACATGGAAAAAAGCCAGGAAAAAATATTGATGGAGTTCATCTTTAGTTTCCAGCGAAATACTCTCCGAAAAAGACTGTAACCCCTTCGAAACGCTAATTTTGCATCGCCCTGAAAAGCTACGGGGAATTCCAGTCAAGGCGATAAAAGAAAAAATATTAAAGAATTCCAAGTTTTTGCCCGATATAAATATGAAATTACGGGATAGGGTAAAAAATGGATTATATAAAATATTTATCTAGATCAATCAGATTGGCTATCGGGATTGTTTTATTGAGCGGCTATGGTCTGGTGTTTTATGGCAGTCCAAAAGCAAATGCCGAGCAGATAAAAGAGAAAAATGTTTCCTTCAAGTGGGCATTCGGCGCAATGGTGGGCGGCGAAAGCGGTCCAAGAGTGGTTTCCATTACACGCAGCGCAACCCTTAAAACCGGTGATAAATTAAAAATACTCTTGCAACCACAGACAAGTTGCCATGTTTATTTAATTTACCATAGCGCAGATGATGAGCTCTTAAGGTTGTTTCCTTATCAATTTAACCGGATTGCCCAAGATTTTAAACCTTCCGAAAAGTATTATATCCCCCAGGGGAGGCAGTGGTTTGAACTGGATGAAAAGGTCGGTAAAGAAACGTTTTACTTACTGGCTTCATCCGAGCGATTGGACCATCTGGAAGCCCTCTTGAGCAGATATGAAGCAGCGGAGTTCCCCAAAAAAGGGGAAGCCGTCCGGGAAATCCTTTCTGAAATCCGCAATCTAAGAAAGCGTAATAAAAAATTTACGGCAACTGCCGAGCGCCCGATCTCAATTGGCGGCTCCATGAGGGGCATCAGCAGGGAAAAGCAGACAGGTTTTCCTGAAATTGACGCCCTTGCGGTTGAGGTCTCTGCAACCAATTTCTACTACAGGACCTATACGATTGATCACCAATAAAAAACGAAACCTGAGAGCAACGGCATTATTGGTATTGGGTTCTTTTATTGCAGCACACCTCTGTTTTCACCTTCTGCCCCATCTTTTTGATACGTGGAATTTAAAAGCTGTTGATCGGCTTTTTTTATTCCGGTCATCCTCAGAGTCTTTTCGGCCTCCTTACGATGAAACCATTGTTCATGTTGACCTGACGGACACCACGATGGTGCGGCTTAATAATTTCTACTTGGACCGATCACACTACGCCGGAGTCATCCGCAATTTGACTGCCATGAACACCTCTGCCATTTTATGCGACACGATTTTTGCAGCAAAAAAAGGGGATGAAAAGGACGATGCGCTGATTGAAGCTTCCGCGCGGGCCGGCAATGTATATTTTGGGCTTGCCTTTGAATTGGCAAGCAATGAGGATTCCCGGCAGCAGTATGCTAAGGATTCAAAAAGAGAACTTTACCTGCGCAGGAATAAATGGCAGGTGACAGTTAAAGGAGACCCAAGGCATTTCTATACCGGGACAAAACCGGTGGCCACCTTTCCTGTTCTGGCTTCCGCCTCCAGGGGTTTGGGGTATTTAAGCGTCAAATTTGATCGTGACGGCGTATTTCGCCGTTTACCACTTCTAGTTCGATATGATGGTGCTTATTACCCCAGCTTTTCTTTTATGGCAATCTGCGACTATCTTGGGGTGCCCCCTGAAAAGATCACCATCAGGCCGGGAAGATCGATTACGCTGAAGGATGCCCTGCGTCCCGGAGAAAAAGAGCCGCATGATATCATCATCCCCATTGACCGCTTCGGCCACATGCTGATCAACTTCATCGGTCCGTGGGAGAGGATGAAACATTATAATTTCGCTGATATTCTGCTTGCCTCCAAAGATCCGGATGATATGGATTTGTGGAACGATGAACTTGCAGGAAAGATTGCGGTAGTGGCGGAAGTCTCTACAGGCTCATCTGATGTGGGCCCGGTGCCGACCGATACAAACCTTCCATTAGCCGGACTGCATGCAAACGCGATGCACACGATCCTCACAGAGTCGTTTATTCGGGAACTTTCCGACTATGAAATGCTCTCAGTCGAGTTATTGTTATTGACCGGCCTTTTTATCATTTCCCTTGGATTTTCCTCTCCTTATTTCGCACTCGGAACATTTGCGATGTCCCTGTTTTACGTTTGCGTTGCAAGCACAGCCTTTTTATACGGGAACCTTATTTTCCATTTTGTCCGTCCTTTGCTTATGATTACTTTTGCCACACTTTTCATCGTCATTTATCGCTATATCAATGAGGAGAGGGAACGCGCTTTTATTCGCGCTACTTTCGGCCGTTACCTCAGCAAAGAAGTGGTCGAAGAATTGCTCGATTCACCCGACGGCCTGAAACTGAGCGGGGAGATGCGAGAAGTTACTTTCCTGGTATCGGATCTGCGCGGTTTTACGGCGCTTTCATCCAGTCTATCCCCTGCTGAGGTGATCAAAGTAATCAACCGTTACCTGGAATGTATGGTGGATATCATTGGCAATTACCGCGGGACCGTGAACGAAATAGAGGGGGATGGCATCCTGACTTTTTTCGGTGCACCATTGGCCGGCAGCGATGATGCAGAGCGGGCGGTAGCGTGTGCCATTGCGATGCAGAGAAAAATGGAAGAATTCAACAAAGAGCAGCAGCGGCTGAATATACCCGAACTCATGATGGGTATCGGCATTGACACCGGTGAAGTGGTTGTGGGAAATATCGGGTCGGAAAAGCGCACAAAATACGCCGCAATGGGCAGCCCGGTCAATACGGCCTATCGTATCGAATCTTCCACGGTGGGCGGGCAGGTGCTGATCAGCGCAAGCACCTTTGAAAAGGTGCGATCCATACTGAAGGTAGATAGAATTCTCAAAGTACCTTTTAAAGGGCTGGCAAAACCTGTAACCCTTTATGAAGTTAAGGGCATAGATGGTAACTACCCGCTTTCTATGCCAAAGAAAAAATCTGATGCATTCATAAAACTTGAAACCCCGTTAACTGTCTCCTGCTTTCCTCTGGAAGGCAAAACCGTTGCAGAAAAGTCCATCCAGGGTCACATTACATCTCTTGGGAAATCTTCCGCCGAAGTGTTGTTGTCCGAGCAGGTGGATGTCTATTCAAACTTAAAGATCCTGCTGGATCTCCAAAAGGCTCCCGGAGCCAATGAAATATACGCCAAGGTCGTGTCTCTCGATAAGTCGGACTCATTCGCGTCAAGGCACATGGCAAGGTTGGAATTCACCTATTTGTCTGAAGATGTTAAGGTTTTTTTAGAAGAAAGACGTTCAGGGAAGTGAGTCCGTCTCCATCCTGTAAAAGGGGTGGCTTGATTGGTATCCTTAAAGGGTCGATGATCTGACACAAAGTTCGCGAAGATTACACAGCCAAACCCACAAATTATTATGACAATCCCCGGATTTGCCAGCGGTTTCTTTTACAATCAAAGATAAAGGTTTTCCATAAAAATGCCGATAAGTTAAAAAGGAGTTGTCAGTCGTGCAGCGTCATAGAAACGAGATCTCTGCAAGGCTGCGGTAAGCAGCGGAGAATCAGAGTTCAGAATACGAAATTCAGAAGCCGGCAGAAAATTCCATTTTGCAAAAAAATCGATCAACTTAGGCAAAGATACCCAAGAGCAAATGATGCAGTCAGTTCCAAAACAATACTTTCTACATTTTTCACTCCATAGATTCCCTGTTCATATGGCGGTTTTCATTATTATAGCCCTCCTCTTGTTTGCGGGCTGCGTAAAGCAAAGGATGTCACTGAAGGAAGCAAAACAGGTCACGGTTTCCATGGATTGGAAATCCTTTAGTCCGCCGCCCCGCCGCATTGACGACATCCTGGCGATGCTTGAGCAGCCGGGGCGCTTCGATCCTTCAATCGCAAAGAAACTTAAAGCGGATGCCGATTCATCTCCTCCGCATAAAGGGGATAATGAAACACTTAAGGCTTTTTTTCATCATAGAGGGGACGCTGCATTTTATCTCGGTCGTTTTAAACAGGCCCTTGAAGATTATCGAACCGCTCTTCACTATGCTGAAAGCATGGGCAAAACGGACCACAATCTAATTAGGCATCTCGGCATTACAGAAAAAGTATGCGGTAATTTCAAAAGGGCTATTGAACTTCAAAAACAGAGCCTGAGCCTTAAAAAGCATTCAACCGCATATGCTCAACTATTAGTATTATATGCCAATGTCGGAGATCTGGAATCCGCAGAGAGGGTCAAAAACAGGGGCGTTGCGTTTTCCAACAAAAAATTGTCCCGACTAAAGGACAAAAAGCCTTTCGTGGCTGCTTTGATTAAGTTTCAAATTGCAAAAATGGAAGCCGTCCTTTTAGAGGCCCGGGGGAAATATGCAGAGGCTGAAAAATATTACAGAAATAATTTTGAGAACCTCTCCCCGGCAATAAAGCGTGAGAAACCCATCATGCACCTCATGAATATGATGCATTTATCTATAAACCTGATAAAGCAGGGACGTTTAGTTGAAAGTGAACTCATTGCCCGCCAAGCCTTGACAGAGGCCCTTGGGGTTGCAAAGAAGGATTCAGAGATTGTCGGGACCATTATCAGCGGCCTGGGAGTAATCTATCAACAGCAGGGCCGGTTGCAGGATGCAGAAAGGCTTATGCGCGCTTCTATCCGAATTTTTGAGCAATCTAATATTCCTCCCGATTCCTACTTAATGGGTCAAGCCAGGATGAAACTCGGCGATGTTCTGACTGTCCAGTGTGAATATGCGGAAGCCATGAAGGAGTTTGACCAGGCAAGGAAAGGGATGCAGGAGAATCAATATTTTTATGAGGCACGTTTTGCACGTAATCCTCTTTTGATTCTATCCCTTTTGATGACACATCGTACAGAAGAAGCAATGAAGATCATTTCGACCGTTTATGCAAAAAACAAAAATTCATATGGGGAAAACCATTATGCGACCAAGGAGATATTGGGCCTGCGCGGCCTTGCGAATTTAAAAGCTTTAAAACCCGAACAGGCTTTCGAGGATTTTTCCAATGCCGTGCCGCTTTTAATTGAAAGCAATAGTGACGAATCTGTTGATTATTCCAAGAACTTCAGATTGAAAATCATTGGTGAAGCCTATATGGACCTGTTGGTCCAAAACAGCGGGAGCGTACTTGAGAAAAAGGCGGGGATTAATGCTTGTCAGACGGCTTTCAAACTTGCCGATTCGATCCGCGGGCGCGCCGTCCTTAAGGCCCTTGGCAAAAGCAGCGCGCGCGCGGCGGCTGATGATCCGGAGCTTGCCGACTTTGTTAGAAGGGAACAGGATGCCCAGAAATATATTAATGAACTTCAGACGACACTTTCCAATCTACTTTCAGCACCAGTGGAACAACAACTTCCGACCGTAATGAAGACCCTGAAATTAAAAATCAATACCCTAAGCAAGGCTCGTATGGCCCTGCTTGATGAAATCGGAATACGTTTCCCGAAATTCAATGATTTTACAGAACCGCAGCCGGCAACATTTTCTGATATACAAAATCATCTGCGCCCCAAAGAGGCCATGATTTCCATTTATACTTCCGGCCGTCAAACCCATGTATGGGCTATTCCCCACCAAGGAGAGGTTCAATTTTCATCTATTCCGTTTTCCGCACAAGATTTTAAAAAAACCGTGGTCCATTTGCGTAAGGCACTGGACCCGAGACCGAAAACCTTTGGAGATATTCCCGAATATGATCTTTCTGCTGCCTATAAGCTCTACAGCAGGTTACTAAAACCTGTTGAAAAGGGGTGGAAAGATTCTGAAAATTTACTGGTAATTGCCCCCGGGCCTTTAGGGCAAATACCCTTTTCGGTTTTGCCGACGGCTCTCGTCAAATTCGGAAAGGAAAGACGTGAGCTGTTCGCTGAATACCGTTCTATTCCGTGGCTCATCAGGGATGTATCAATAACGAGACTGCCTTCAGCCTCTGCATTTGTTACCTTGAGGGAATTGCCCGAGGGTGATCCAGGCCGCAAGGCCTTTGCAGGATTTGGGGATCCTGTTTTCAACCATGCACAGCTCGCCCGGGCGAGTATTGAAAAAGACAAGAGCTTAACAAACCGCTCCGGCCCCGGAAGGAACTTGTCTGTGCGAGGAATACGTCGAACGGAGAGTGTCAACCTTGATAATAGAAATGTTTCATCAGCCCGGCTTGAAAATCTGAACCGTCTTCCCGATACAATGGAAGAAATATTAAGTATTGCCGGCATTCTGGGGGCTGACCCGGCCAAAGATGTCTTTTTAGGAAAGCTGGCGTCCGAGAGTAAAATTAAAATCATGGATTTGTCGAACCGCAGAGTGATCGCGTTTGCATCGCACGCGCTTCTACCCGGCGATTTAGATGGTCTGGAACAGCCGGCGATTGCCCTCTCCTCTCCATCCGTTACAGGAGAGAGTGAGGACGGACTACTAACTATGGGAGAGATTTTTAAATTGAAGTTGAATGCGGACTGGATCGTCCTATCAGCATGCAACACCGGGGCTTCCGACGGCGCAGGGGCTGAAGCGGCATCAGGTTTGGGGCGTGCCTTCTTCTATGCCGGGACACGGGCAATTCTGGCGAGCATGTGGCCGGTTGAGACGACTTCCGCAAAACAAATAACGACGGGACTTTTTCGGTATTACAAAGAGGATGCCAGCCTGTCGCGGGCAAGAGCACATCAAAAATCCATGCTGGCGCTGATCGACGGTTCCGGCATGAAAGACAGAGCCACCGGAGAAATCATATCCAGTTATGCCCATCCTTTCTTCTGGGCGCCATTTATTGTGGTAGGAGATGGTGGATAAGGCGTTCAACGGGCGTACCAATTATTTCAAAGGTTTCGGGTCGACCGACTCGCAAGAGGGCCGTCTTTTCTCCACACCCAGCATGTATCAACAAGATAATCTTTCACTATAGCCGGTGAAACCACATCGCCGCTTGGTTTTCCGGCATTAAAAATCCAGAAACCCTGCATTACTGCCGGTGCTATGGCAAACAAAAGTGTTGCCAAATGTGAACATTTCTTGCTTTCACTTAAAATTTTTTTCACTTTCCGTGTAAAACCGGGTGCTATTTTCAAACCTTTGATCGCGTCGAGACTGTTGGATGTTTCCTGGCACCAATCGTAAGGAATACCAGGCATTTCAACCTTTATTTCCTTAATGGTAAGCGACGAACACTCAATGACCATCTGCACAACCATATGGTGCACTGTGTGAGGAGGGCGCTTTTTCCCGGAAACATAGATAGGTGTCAAAGTATCCTCCTTGAGTTGCCCCTCAACAAGAATATTTTTTTCACCGTATTCATAAGTGGAGATTTCAATATTTCTGGTGTGAATTTTTTTACCTTTACGCTGATTATCCAAGCTCATAATTTCCTCCAATAGTATGTAATTTTAATCGGTATCGTAAAGGATTGGTTGTAAAATGTCAATTAATTCTGGTGATTTAAGAAAGGGGACGTTATCAAAAGGTCTTGCTATCGAAATTGGCAGAGGACCACGGGTGTGAGCCCGTGGGTGCATGCCAAAGCTAAAATTGGCCGATTCAATTTTTTTAAGTGCCACGGCGTAAGCCTTTGGGAATCTACGTGATTTGCCGGATATCTTTACTCAACTCAGCTAATTCTTCGATTAATTTGTTCCGCTTAACAATTAACGTGGCTTTTTTAAAAGAAATCACAGAATCTTTTGGCATGTATGGGTTGCTTGGGTCTGATAAAATTGTTGATATTTCATTCCAGCATTCTTTTGAAAAATTTTTTTCTTCAAAAAACAGATCCGGTTTATGTCTATAAATATCCACGATTTCTTTTTCGTGTCTGATATTATACTTTTCACATACTTGAAGCAGAATCTTTCCGGTTTCTTTGCTAATGGGAAAAGTTTCTATAAATGTCTGCATAAGCCTGCCTGTATTTTATAATTTTAGAACTGGTTTTAAAACCAACTGTTATAGTACTCCAGTCAGGTTTTCGGCGTTGAGATTGTGCACCTGCGACGGGTTTTGATTTTGGGCTTCAGCTTCCTCATAAAGACTTGTCTTGATATCTTCAAGCAACTTAAGAGCCTCATCATGGTCTGTAAGAGTAGCCTTATTTGATCCCATGGCTTCCGAACGCTTACTTGCAATTTTCACCTTGTCTGTTTGATCGATAGCAGTTTCAGTATTGTTAGCATTTAACTGTTCAAGGTTCCCGGTGGTTTTATCCAAGGTTTTTGAAGCATCTTTTCGAGCCGGATTGCGAGCTTCCGTACGTTCCAAGCTCTGAAAAGTGTTATTGATGGAGTTCACCATATTTATTCTCCTTTTTAAAGCGTCTGTCACTCCTCTTTTGTTAGTTTCCAAACTAAAAAACCCGCTTCCAAAAGGGAGACGGGTAATCGAATATTTACTTTGCAATTCCGCTATCTTATTCCGCACTGCGGAACTTAGACCGGCAACTTTGCGTCCCATCCTTTCAGAAGGTTTGCCCCTGAGCTTATAAATTATTTTCTTTATGTATATCGGAAAGTCTATGCATAACTTTAGCTTTTTTTTATTTTTGTTAATTTCGATGATCTCGTAAGTGGCAGATTATCTATAATAAGATTTTTTTCTTTTCGAGGCTAAACCAAGAAAAAACCCTAAAAGAAGCACTCCAGCTCCGACGAGGAAAAATTGGATCCTTTTTGTTTTTGGATTACTATTAAGATCTTGTTTAAGGTTATCAACTTCGATATTTAACTCTGTATTTATTGCCTTTAGCTTGTCACGTTCACCTGTCAGGGTAGCTGTCTTTGTTTTAGACTCTTTAAGGAGGTTGTTGTATTTCTCGGTGAACTGTTTAATTTTTAATTTATCATCCTGACTGCTAGCCCTGATTTCATTTAGGTCAGCATCTCGATTATTTTCAAATTCTTCAAGTTTGGACTTTAATTGGCTTATTTCATTTTTCATCTCTTTAATAATTATAGCTTTGGGCTTATCTGCAGTTATAAAATTCTTTTGAACCCATCCTTCCAGCCCCTCTTTTGTGCGTATTCTCATAAAACGGTCGCCCGCTTCAAGTATTTCTACCGGGTCGGCAGTCTTCAGATTACCTAATATATTCGCATCTTTGTCCGGGTTATCACGGATTGTAAGTACCAGCATGTCAGAGACATATTGAGTATCGGCATGGGCTGCAACAACAAATCCAACAGGTATTGTTAACAGCAGGAATAAAAAGATAAGATTTGATTTCATTATGCCGGTGTTTCTCATAATAGTCCCCGTTAAATATATAAAAGATTGACGAATCCAAACATATTAAAATTACACATAATGCATCGATTGTGTCAAGAAATTAAATGTGTTATGGGTATTCGAGGTCAGTAGAAAGAGAAGCTTGATGGAAATTTGATCTCAATGAACCTTAATTTGCTGCACAGCGACCAGGGAAACTATACTCAAAATCGCACCACATACAAAGGGGATACGGTAATCAACGATCCACAGCAATCCCCCTATTGCAGGCAGTACAACTGCTGCAATATGGTTGATAGTAAAACCTACAGCCATGCTCGGTGCGATATCTCTGGGGTCTCCCACTTTTTGAAAATAAGTGCGAATGGCAATGGCGAAATTAAAAAAGATGTGGTCAAGAATATAAAGTATTGCCACGAGCGTTTTTGATTCCACAGTGGCATAAGCCAGAAAAATGAAAATCAGGCTGAAATATTCTAAAGAGAGTATCTTTCTTTCTCCAAATCGGATGATGCCTTTGCCGACGAGAGGGCTCAAAAAATAGTTGGCCAGATTATTGATTACGAAAAGGATGGTAATTTCCTGAACCGTAAATTGAAACTTTTTGACCAACAGAAAGACTGCAAATGCTACAAAAATCTGGCGCCGGGCACCCGACATAAAAGTGAGAAAATAAAAAAGCCAATATTTTTTACGGAAAATCATTTTTTTGTGCTGGGGAACAATATTGCGGTCAACCGGATTTTGAAAAAAACCCCAGCAGCCGGCAGCTATAATAAAGCCTCCGATGAGCAGGTAAATTTGTGCAAAGGGCAAGATGGGTGCGATGAAATAGATTATGATGCCTATTGTGATATTCGAAGCTGCAGCCTGACTGCGCAATTTGCCGAAAACCCATGGGGAAGTTTGTTTGTCAAAGTGTTGAAGCGTTAGCGATTGATTGGTGGTTTCATAATAATGGAACCCGAAACTCATGATCAGGGTGGTAAATAGAAGGCCGGAATAAGAAGGAAACAGGCCGGTTACCGCTACGCCAATTCCAAGAACCAAGATAGATAATGCTGACAGGCGATGTTCTTTAATCAGCATTATGGCAAAAACGGCAAGTAATGCTAAAAATCCGGGGATTTCACGCACAGATTGAATCACGCCGATGTGATTTCCATCCAGGCCGGCAGCTTTTACAGCAAAATTATCGAATAATGTTCGCCATGTCTGAAGCCCTATGGACGAACTAATAGTAAGTACCATAAGGAAGCGATACATGGGGTTTTGTTGAATTGCTTTCAGTTGAGACATACTTTGCTGCGTTTACAACGCCAACATCCTTTCCACCGCCAAAAGAGCCTTTTGCCTTATATTTTCCGGGATTTCAATCTTAGGTTTTAACTCCTCCATAGCCCAGAGGACCTTTTCCAAAGTGATGCGCTTCATATTGGGGCACAGGCTCCGCTCGGTAACAGGCACATATTCCACGGCTGGATTCTCTTTGCCAAGTCGATGAAGTATGCCGGTCTCTGTTCCAACAATTAAAGTTTTTTTCTTGTATGCTCGCGCATAGCGAATTATCCCTCCGGTACTCAGGGCTTCGTCGGCAGCATCGATCACATCCGGGCGGCACTCGGGATGCACCACAATTTTAGCGTCCGGATAACGCTTCTTTTGTCGGGCAATATCGTCTACTCCAATTTTCATATGAGTTGGGCAGTATCCGGGCCAAAAGTGCATCTTTGTTCCTGACGAGCGCATGGCAAAGAGGCCCAGATACTGGTCCGGAATAAAGAGAACGGGCCGGTCCGCATCCATGGCCTGCACCACTTTGACCGCATTTGCAGACGTGCAGCAGATGTCGGAATCCGCCTTGACCGCGGCGCTGGAGTTGACATAGCAGACTACTTGAACGCCGGGATACTTCTTTTTCTCTTGGGCCAATTGCTCCGCAGTGATCATGTCGGCCATGGGGCAGCCGGCATTCTCGTCGGGAAGCAGCACGGTCTTTTCAGGTGAGAGAATTTTGGCGGTCTCTGCCATAAAGTGCACTCCACAAAAGACAATCACGTCAGCACCGGTTTCAGCAGCCTTGCGGCTCAATTCAAGAGAATCACCGGTATAATCAGCAATATCCTGTACTTCCGGACGTTGGTAGTTGTGGGCCAGGATAATTGCGTTAATCTTTCTTTTTAAAGTGCCAATCTTTTCTATCAGACTTTTGCTCATTATAACTCCTTTTGCTACAACTCCAATTGAGCTAAAAACGCTCAATGGGGGTCTGTCAATGTTGATGAATTCTTAAAAAATTGCACTGCAACAGCGAGCGCAATCCCCGCAGCTTGCCGTAGCGTAGCCGAAGATCCCGCCCAGCGGGGCTGCGGGGTTAGCGAGCGAATATTAAATTAGCAGAATTCCTTACAGTCGCTGCGAAGCACTGCCGCACGGCAGAACATTCCCTGCAAGCTAGCTTGATGGAGCGTAGCGGAAATCCCGCTCAGCGGGGCTGCAGGGAGCTTCCATTCATCACGTTTCAGGTGTCAGGCTGTAATTTGTGGTTTGCCATACAATATAAATAACTTTATGTCAAAAAGTAACCATGTAGCCATCTATAGTTTAATCCGTGACTTTTTACGAGATCATCAACCATTATTGTCATTAAATAGACAAATACGTCAAAATTTCCTCTTGTTAGCAACCTCCATGCGGTTTTATTTACTTTCTACAACCCCCGTTATCCATCTGTTTAGATATCCATTAAATCTTGCAATTTAAGCATGTTAAAGTCTTTAAAATCGGTATATCTGTAGACCACACCTGGAGCAACTATATTTTTGGCACACTAATTGCTAAATATAAATACTGATAAATGACAAAGACCAATGATATTTACCGGTTAGTGGATCTTTTATTAAAATGACCGATAAGCTACTTAAAAACAGGCCGTTAAAAAAAACTATCTTGGGAGCCGTGGACAACCTTCCGCCCATGCCTAATGTCTTGCACAAGGCCCGAGCGATTATCGCAGATCCCAATTCCAGCTTTAAGGACTTAGAAAAATTAATCATTAATGACCAGGCGTTTGCCGTCAAAATTCTCAAAATTGCCAATTCATCATACTATGGCCGCGTAAAAAAGGTATCATCGATACAGGATGCGACAGTAATTATCGGAATGAAAAACCTGTCTGAACTCATCACAATAGCAAGTGCTTCCTCGCTCTTCAAAAAAACTTTGATTGGATATGAACTTCCGGCCCAAGCTATATGGCGGCATTCCATTGGCGTTGCCTTTGGGGCAAAAATCATTGCAGGCATGAAATATCCTGCCCTGGCCGATGATGCCTTTTCGGCTGGACTTATTCATGATGTGGGCAAACTCATATTAGACGAATATGTTTATGAGCGCAAAGAGGCTTTCCAGGAATTTATGTACGACGGCCAACAGACTTTTCTGGAGGCTGAAAAAGAGATTCTCGGATTCGAACACGCGGAAATAGCCGCTAAAGTCTGTAAAAAATGGAATTTTCCAAAATCAATCACTGTCGCTATTCGCTATCATCATCAACCCTCGCGTCTCATGAGTAATAAGCTGGCACACATTATTCATGTTGCGGACCAGATTACTGAATCGACCGGTATGGATATCGACGGGATTACACTTGAAAGCTCTGACAATTCTTTGGAGGTAGTAGGCTTTCAGATAGATGAAATTGCACAGCTTATGGATGAAATCACAGAGTATGTTGACCAGGTTGGCGATACTGTGGGGGGTAGTTAAAGCTTATGGATTTAGGATCTGTTGTCGGAAGTATTTCCGGCATCTTTCTCATTATAGCCGCCATATTTATTGCGGGAGATATTCATAATTTTTGGAATATTCCAGGGTTGATGATCGTGCTGGGTGGTACGGTTTCTACTACTCTGCTCACCTTTCAATTTAAAGACGTTGTTACAGCGTTTAGGGCGGCATATTTTGCTTTTACTATGGACAAGAAGGATCCCAACAGTATGGTTGCGACTATGATTAAGTTGTCCGAAATAAGTCGGCGGCAGGGGATACTCGGTCTAAGTAGTATAAAGACAAAATCACGTTTTTTAAAAAAGGCCTGCGCACTTATTGCCGATGGCTCTGAAGAGGAAACGATAAGATCGGCATTAAGAACCGAGATTGAATCATTAAAAATGAGACACTTTATCGTTCAGGACATATTCCGCAAAATGGGGCTGTATTCACCCGCCTTTGGCATGCTCGGGACATTGATCGGCCTTATTCAAATGTTAAGCAAGCTTCAGGATCCTTCCCAAATCGGTTCCTCTATGGCCATAGCCATACTGACAACATTTTATGGTTCTTTACTCTCCACGCTGTTCTGCTTGCCCATTGCCGGAAAACTCAAAGCCAGAACTGTTCATGAGGTGATAAATCTTGAAATTGTTTTCGAAGGAGCGATCGGTATCCTCGACAACAACAACCCAATTATTGTTTACGAGAGACTATCATCCTTTATACCTGCGGCAAAGCGAAGATCATTATCATCTATGAGGACAAGATAACATGAAACTAAGCAGACCCGATATCTTAGATCTAATTGAAGATGAAGATGAAGTCACCTGGATTGTGACATATGCCGATCTGATGACCCTGCTTCTGGTCTTTTTTATTTTAATGTATGCCATATCGTCCCTAAATCTAATCAAGTTCAAACGTGTCATATCTTCTATACAGGTCAATCTTGGTGAAAAAAATCCTGGAATAGGTCTTTTGGAAATCGTTAAGGTGCCTGAACGCCTCGACCAGAAAGTCAGCCTGGCGGATTTGTCAGGGCTAAAATCCAGAGAAAATGAGATGTTGGGTGATATTGATGATTTGATCCAAGAAAAGAAACTGGGTCAACATATCATAGCCCAAATATCCGATGGCAAGATACACATTCAAATCCGGGGTAAAGTCCTCTTTGACTCCGGTGCCGCCCAACTGAACGAAGATGCAAAACCGATTTTAGATAAAATAACCGGCATTATACAAGATTACGAAGAATTTAATGTAAATATCAAGGGACATACGGATGACACCCCTATTTCTACAGCCCAATTTGCTTCAAATTGGGAACTATCTGCCATCCGGGCCACCACAGTTCTGAAGTATCTCATTGATGGCGAGGTTAGCCCCATGCGTCTCACGGCCACCGGTTATGGAGATCTTCTTCCTTTGGTTGCCAATGACTCCGCCGAAAACAGGGCGATTAACAGGAGGGTTGAATTTGTTCTGGAAAGAGAAACAAAATAATTCTGAGATATTTTCTTTTGAATCCAATGACAGGCGTTCATCCTATAGGGTCCTCCCGCCCGCAAATGCTCCCATAGTCTTTAAGTGCGGTGGAGAAAAAGTGCAGATGGTCAATATTAGCGCAGGCGGCCTTGCGTTTAAAAACAAGGGTTTTAAAAGCGGAGACACTCAGACAATAGAATTGCTGCTGCCCTATCAGAATGTAACCTTGGCGCCTATTTTGGAGATCAATACCATAGACGATCAAAATGTTTGTCATTGCCGATTTCGTGAAATTGGAGAGGATGAAGTTGAAGCGATTCACAAATATGTTCTGAAAAGGCAAAAAGAGGTAATGCAGTCACAAAAAGCAAGCAAGAATGTAACATCATGAAAAGAGACCTTTAAACTGCACAGCGAGCGCATTCCCTGCAGCTTTCTGCAGGGTTCTTCAAACCCCATCCACAGCATCCCGACTTTGGCGGGATTGCACTTCCACTCAAAATACTCATCCATCTACCAGCGGGACTTTGCTTTTCGCCGTAGTGTTCCCGAATATCGGTATTTAGCAAAGCTCAACTTGTCCTTGAACATGATCTGAGATTTTATAACAATTTCTATGCAAGTAGGCGTATCAATTTGACAAAGTTAAATTGATTGATGTATACCTTAGCTTCTTTGAACCAGGATAGAAAAAGTAGCTTTACCTGTTTAAGATACCAGACATGTTGTTTTTACAACGCTAGGGTGAAATGAATTTTAAATTCAACAAAGCACTGGTCACCGGCGGCGCAGGGTTTATCGGATCTCATCTTGTTGATGCCTTGATATCTGAGGGGTGCGAAGTTAGGGTGATTGATGACCTTTCGACCGGCAGTCTGTCAAACATAGAGCATATTAGAGAGCATATTACTTTTTATCAAGGTGATATTCGGGACCAAGAATTATTAATGCAGGCAGCCGCAGACTGCGATATAATATTCCACCAGGCCGCCGTGGTTTCGGTTCCGCAGACAGTGGTAAATCCGGTTGAATCCGCCACGATAAACGCAATGGGGACACTTTATGTGCTTGAAGCCGCCCGCAAAAACAATGTCAAACGCGTCGTGATTGCCGGCTCATGTGCAGTTTACGGCGACGACCCGGAATTGCCGAAGCATGAAAATATGAACCCAAAACCGCAAAGTCCTTATGCTGTGCAAAAGCTTGCCGGAGAGTTATATGCCCGTCTGTATCATGACCTTTACAAGCTTGAAACGGTTTGCCTGCGCTATTTTAATGTTTACGGACCCAGACAGGACCCATCATCCCCATACTCCGGGGTCATGTCAATTTTCATGACCAAAGCTGCCGCTGACTCGACTCCCGTTATTTACGGGGATGGCAATCAGTACCGGGATTTTGTATATGTAAAAGATGTTGTCAGAGCCAATCTGCTTGCGGCAAATGCACACAAAGCCGGCGGGAAAACATATAACATCGGTACAGGAAAAGCTTTCCGCATCAATGAGCTATGGGAAATGATCAGTAAACTGGCCGGCAAAAAGATCAGGCCTGAGTATGAACCGTCACGGCCCGGAGAGATTCGCGAGTCTGTGGCAGATATCGATTGCGCTAAAGAAGCTCTTGGATATGAACCGGAGTATTCCTTTGAAAATGGCCTTAAAGAGACCTTTGAATATTATCTTTCGACAGAGCTTATAAGGTGATAATAAATGAAATTTAAATTCACCAAGGTATTGGTCACCGGCGCGGCCGGTTTTATCGGTTATCACCTGTCAAAGCGCCTTTTACAAAATGGCTGTTATGTTACCGGTATAGACAACCTCAATCCATACTATGATGTCCGTCTTAAAGCAGCCCGTCTTGACAAGCTGACACCTTTTGAAAACTTTTCCTTTTCCAAAATTGACCTTTCCGACAAAAAGGCTTTGGAGAAAATTTTTGACGATACACAATGTGATGTTGTTGTTAATCTAGCCGCCCAGGCCGGTGTCAGGTATTCACTTGAAAATCCTCAAGCTTATGTAGATGCGAACATTGTAGGCTTTGTTAATATTCTGGAATGTTGCCGGTACAACGATATTCAGCATCTGGTATTTGCCTCATCCAGCTCTGTTTACGGGGCCAATACCAAAATGCCTTTTTCAGTTCACCACAATGTAGATCACCCTGTGTCCCTGTATGCTGCTACAAAAAAAGCAAATGAACTCATGGCACACACTTACAGCCACCTGTTCGGACTTGCCTGCACCGGCCTTAGGTTTTTTACGGTTTACGGGCCCTGGGGACGACCTGACATGGCCCTTTTTCTTTTTACCAGGGCCATTCTGGAAGAACAATCGATAAAAGTATTTAATCACGGCAGGATGCAGCGAGATTTTACCTACATCGACGATATCATCGAGGGTGTTGTAAGGGTAATGGGTCAACGCCCGGAACCGAATCCGACCTGGAGCGGAGACAATCCAGACCCCGGAACATCGTATACCCGCTATAAAATTTATAATATCGGAAACAATAATCCGGTTGAATTAATGGATTTTATTGCGGCCATCGAAGATGCCCTTGGCCGCCGGGCTAAAAAAGAATTCCTTGATCTTCAGCCGGGTGATATACCTGCAACGTATGCTGATATTGACGACCTGATAGAAGATGTCGGTTTTAAACCCGGCATCTCCATCGATACCGGGATCCAACGCTTTGTAGCTTGGTTTAAAGAGTATTATGGCTACAAATAGCGTTACGTTAACAGATCATTAACAACAGACACAGAGCAACAGAGTTTTTGTTTTTTATCCAATCGGGCGAACGACGATTGTATAAAAGAAAAGATTCTTTATCACGAAAACACGAAAGTACGAAAACACGAAAAAGATGATTATAAAATTTCGTGTTTTCCCTATTTCGTGCTTTCGTGATTGATTTTATTTTTTGCCATAAAAAGCAAAAAAATCATAACTAAGGAATTAATTCGTCAGACTATATTTTCAAGGGTGATTTGAATGAAACTAGCTATTATCGGAACAGGATATGTGGGGCTTGTTAACGGAGCCGGATTTGCAGACCTTGGTAACGACGTGATCTGCCTTGATATTGACAAGGCCAAGATAGATCAGCTCTCAGACGGGGTAATGACGATTTATGAGCCCGGTCTGGAGGAAATCTGCCAAAGAAATCTTAAAACCGGCAGGCTCACCTTTACAACCGACGGCATAAAAGCGGTCCAGGAGTCTGATATTATTTTTATCTGCGTCGGCACCCCTGAAAACGAGCAGCAGGAAGCGGACCTGACCGCAGTGCAAGCAGCCGCACAAACTATTGGCAGATATATGAATAGTTATAAGATTGTGGTCAATAAAAGTACGGTGCCGGTAGGAACTGCCGATCTGGTCAAAAAAATAATTGACCAAAACCAGCAGGAAAAAATGGAATTCGATGTTGTATCCAACCCTGAATTTTTGAGAGAGGGTGCTGCTGTAAAAGATTTTGAAAACCCGGACAGGATTGTGATCGGTACGGATAGCAAGAAAGCCGAAGAAATTATGACTTCGTTATACCGTTCGCGTGCAAGAACCGATCGGCCGATTATGGTTACCGGCATAAGGAGTGCCGAGATTATCAAATATGCCAGTAATGCCATGCTGGCAACCCGGATAAGCTTTATGAACCAGATTGCTTATCTATGTGAAAAAACCGGTGCAGATATTAAGGAAGTTGCCAAGGGCATGGGTTTTGACGGCAGAATTGGACCCCGCTTTCTGCAGGCAGGCGTCGGTTTTGGCGGCAGCTGTTTTCCGAAAGACGTTAAGGCGCTTATAGGAACGCTGAAACAAAACGATTGTGATGCCGACCTGTTTGAAGCAGTAGCCAGGATTAACGAGACCCAGAAAAACATTGCAGTAGAAAAACTCAAGTCTGTAATGGAGATTAAGGATCGTACCATAGCTGTCTGGGGAATTTCGTTCAAGCCCAAAACAGATGATATAAGAGCAGCGCCTGCACTGATTATCATAAGAGCTTTACAGAAGCTGGGAGCAAAAGTCCACGCTTGTGATCCGGTCGCAATTGAGAACGCCAAAAAACAATTAGACGAAGTCAAGTTCTTTGAAAATCCTTATGAATCCATCCGCGATTGTGATGCTTTAATAATTGCCACCGAATGGAATGAGTTCCGCAATTTAGATATGCGGGCAGTAAAAATTCTTTTAAAAAATCCGATTATCATTGACGGTAGAAACATCTATGATCCCAAAGAAATGAGAGCACTTGGATTCGAGTATATGGGAATCGGCAGATAAAGAGGTTCAGGGTTCAGAGGTTCAAAGGTTCAGGGGTTAATGCAGAACGCTGAACCTAGAACGCTGAATCCGAACCTAATAATCAATTGTTAATTATTAATTGTTAACCATTATTTCCTGAACCTTTGAACCTTTGAACCCGGAACCCAGAACCGATAAAGGAGCAACTATGCCCAAGTTACAATCCAGCGGTAAAGATGAAAACGCTGCTCAGAATGTACATTCTCTAACATCCGTCTGTCCGTCAGGGGAAGCCTTTCCGCTGCCGGAAGATAAAGACTTTCAAGAAGAATTCGACCGTTTACAGAGCCTTGTCGAGGAACAGCGTCTTATGGGGCGGGAAATCGTGGTGGTCATGGGTGTCGGCTTTGTCGGTGCCGTGATGGCAGGGGTTGTTGCCGATTCAGTTGATAAAAAGAAGGGGGAACCCATAAAATTCGTCATCGGGATGCAGCGCCCCTCGACAAGATCTTACTGGAAAATTCCGTATCTCAACCGCGGCCTTGCTCCCGTAGAAGCGGAGGATCCGGAAGTGGCACCAATGATTTACCGCTGTGTCAAGGAAAAGAGAACTTTAACAGCCAGTTTCACCTATGATGCTCTGACACTTGCTGATGTGGTGGTTGTGGATGTGCAGTGTGATTATAACAAAGAAGCTATTGGGGATGTTAAGCAGGGCAATGCCGACATCGCTGCCCTGGAAAAAAGCCTGAAAATCATTGGTGAAAAGATCAACCCTGAGTGCCTGGTATTGATTGAAACTACAGTACCGCCCGGAACAACCGAGTATGTGGCTTATCCCATTATCAAAAAGGCGTTTGAAAAGCGTGGCCTCCAGGATACTGAACCACTATTGGCCCATTCGTTTGAACGCGTCATGCCGGGGCGGGATTACGTGGCGTCCATTCGTGATTTTTGGCGTGTATGCAGCGGTATCAATGAAACAGCCCGTGAGCGCGTCACAGCATTCCTTTCGGATGTTTTAAACGTGGATAAATTTCCTCTTACAGTGCTTGATCGACCCATTGAAAGTGAAACCTGCAAGATAGTGGAAAACTCATACCGGGCCACAATTCTTGCTTTTCTAGATGAGTGGAGCCTGTTTTCCGAACGCAACGGGGTGGATCTGATTAAAGTCATAGAAGCTATTAAAGTGCGGCCGACGCACTCCAATATTATCTTTCCAGGACCGGGTATCGGAGGCTACTGCTTGCCCAAGGATGGCGGTTTGGGTGTCTGGGCATATCATACCCTTATGGGGTTTGAAGATGATATTTTCAAGATAACGCCGGCAGCCATTGATATTAACGACACCCGTGGTTTTCGGGCCGCCCAGCTGGCGCGCGATGCCCTTAGAAATATGGGAAAGATTGTTGCAGCTTCCAGGATCGCCGTCCTGGGAGTCTCTTATCGGGAAGATGTAGGTGATACCCGTTACAGCGGCTCGGAAATTATAGTCCGAAAATTAGCGGAGATGGGAGCAGAACTAGTCGTCCACGACCCCTATGTTCGTCATTGGTGGGAGCTTGAAAAGCAGGACACCTATCCCGCGGTAGGACACTCCATAGCAAGGTTTTTCAGGAACCAGGAGAATCTCAGTGATATCCGTGTGCATAAAGATCTACAAGAAACCTTACAGTTTGCCGATGCTGTGTTGATAGCTGTCAGGCATCAGGATTATCTTGAACTGAATCCTGATGATATTGTGGCAATGACAGGCCGGCCGGCAGCAATCATCGACTGCTTCGGCGTACTTGATGATCAAAAGATACGCCGTTATTTTGAATTAGGCTGCGAAGTCAAAGGACTGGGTCGCGGGCATGTAAAACGGATCAAAGATGAAGTTAGAAATGCATAAGGAGTCCATTAAGAAATGAAAAACATTTTGATTGTCGGGGGTGCGGGTTACATTGGATCCTACATGTGTAAATATCTGGCCAAAAACGGATATCATCCTATTGTTTTAGACAACCTTGTTTACGGCCACCGGCAGGCGGTAAAATGGGGGCCGTTTATAGCAGGACAAATGGCCGACACAAAGCTGCTGGATCAAATATTTAAAGAGCATTCGATAGCGGTTGTCATGCATTTCGCAGCTTTTTGTTACGTGGGAGAGTCAGTTGAGGATCCCGGAAAATACTATCAAAATAATGTTGCGGCAACAATTACTTTACTTGAAGAAATGTTAAAGAAAAATATTAAAAACTTTATCTTTTCTTCCTCATGCGCTGTTTATGGCGAACCTGTAGAAATTCCCATCACGGAACAGCATCCGTACAACCCAATTAATCCGTATGGCAGAAGTAAATTAATGGTTGAGCAGATTCTTCAAGATTTCAGAGCGGCATACGGGCTGGAATATGTTGCTTTGCGTTATTTTAATGCTGCAGGTGCTGATCCGGAGGGCGAAATAGGAGAGGAGCACAATCCGGAGACTCATCTTATTCCCCTTGTGCTTAAAACCGCTTTAGGGCAGAGGGAAACAATAAATATTTTTGGAGATGACTATGCGACCAAAGATGGAACCTGCATTCGGGATTATATTCATATAGATGATTTGGCTCAGGCCCATCTGCTTGCCCTGAACAGACTGCTGAACGGTTTGCCGGGAGGGCAATATAACCTTGGAAACGGTGATGGGTACTCGGTCAAAGAAGTTATAGAGGTTGCCCGGAATATTACAAGCAAACAAATTCCAGCAAAGATTGTGGAAAGACGGCCAGGTGATCCGGCGGTACTCATAGGTTCAAGCGAAAAGGCCTTTAAAGAACTTGGATGGAAACCACAATTTGCAGATCTCAATGCTATCGTCGAAACAGCCTGGCAATGGCATAAAACGCATCCTAATGGTTATCCTTCTAACTAATTATGAGGATAGGCGTGAGACAGTCGCCTTTATGAGATAGATGCTGGATGCTTGATGCTAGATGCTGGTCGAAGATCCCGTCTTTAGCGGGGATATTCAGGAATGCTCTAATAGTGAAGTCCAAAAACATCCAGTATCCCTTGGCACGGCGAAGCACTGCGTAGACGGCAGGAACCAGTATCCCTTGGCACGACGTAGCTTTAGCGTAGGCGGCAGAATCAGCCAGTACTGGCAATGGTTTTCGTTGTAACAGCCTATATCGAACACATAATTTTATGCAAGTATAGGGTAGAGTCATCGCGGCCTGAAAGGTAATGTCCAAATCTCTTTTTGCTGCCGGACAAGGACATCATCTTTATTTATCTGTGTCACAATATAGCTGCCGACTCTATCACCCTGGCGCACAATACTGTTGTTGATCACCGCCAGGCGTTTTCCCGGATTTTCAGACCAGGAGATGGCCTGCAGCTTCACGTTCACGTCATTTAGTATTTTTGTATCTGCAGTCCCATCGGGTTTTGATGATTCCGAAATTTTAAGAACGGAAGCTTCTTTTCCGGTTTGGGTATCTTTGCCAGGCTGTAAACTTGAAAAAGATTTCAAAGATTTTATTGCAGCCTGCGGCCTTACAGGCTGCTGCAACGGAACCACGGAAGTTTTGGCGGCTGGGCTCAGTACTTTGGCTTGTTTGCTTGTACGTAAAACTTGGCCTGTTTCCTTGGCCGATCGAGTGCTTGGTAAATTTTGCTTTTCTGTTCGCTGGGCATAGAATAACTTGGGTTTAGAGCTTCCCTCCGGAGTTGAGGCCAAAGGAGCCTGTGCTCTTTTTTGCAGGGAAGGTGCCGGTATCACGGCTTCAACCTGCTGCTTTTCGGCCAGCAGGGGTGCAGCGGTTTTTTTAAAATAACCAGTTTTAAAGATTATGGCTGCACTTACAATAAAAGTCAGCAGAACTGCGGCGCAAATAACATACCTTTGCCGATATGTAGTCAAGCTTCCTTTGAGACGATCAAAAAAAGCCTCTTTTTCATCAATGTCTTTGAGCCAAGGTTGATCATATCCTGAAGATGGATATTCGTTTTCAAGTTTCTTCAGAGCTTTGAGAATGGAACTCAACTTTTATTTCCTTACATTTTGATAAATTACCATTTTTCAAAGGGTTTGTTTGGCAATGCTCCTGTCTTGACGGGAACAGGCCGGGCGGTGAATATTATCTTACGGGTCCGCCCAGGTGTGGAATCTTTAGTGACTTTTTTTGGTTGTACAAAACGATTTTGGTCATAGACCCCACAACACCGTCAACCGGCAGATTATAGCCTGCCTGAATTTTGGTGATTGCTTTGCGGGTTTCTTCATCATATTCCGGACTCAGCTCAATATCGCTGAATCCTAAATCCTTTAGAAGCAGTTTTAAGGTAATGATGGACTCTCCCTTAGCATCCCCGGGAATTGTACCGGTTAAAGCAAAGTAATTTTTCCACGGAATATAGGCAATCCCCGACCAGTGTGTCCTTAACTCGTAAGGCGATGAGATGATCACATCACTGGTGCTCGTATTTTTCAGTGAAAGCTTTTCCCCTTCAATTTTAAACAAAACAAGATAGGCGGGAATCTTGCCTTCAGCCCTATGAAATTGCATGATTGCCGGGAGGCTCAATTTAAAAATCAGCTCAAGATCGCTCTCAACACGGTAAACGGCAAATCGGTTCTGGTTTGCCGCCAGCAGAAAAAATGAGAAATCATCCACCGTATCTTCCACATACATAGTCGAGTCAGCATTAACATCCCACAACTCCATGACCGCCTTAAAGGCCTCTGCTCTGAAAGCACGGTGTGATTTAATTTTAAGAAAATCCCTTAAACCGAACTCAGCCATGGCTCCCTGCTCCGGGTCTCCGGAGCTGAACTCGGCCATTTTTTTGGATTCATGCTCCATGTTTTCGACATTAGGTTCCTGGATCTTCCTGGTATCAGGTTCCACGCTTTCGAAACCGGGCACCTGGTTCCTGTCCGATTCAGTTTCAACTTTGTCGGCCGGCTTGGTATCTTGGTGGGAAGCAGCTTGTTGAGAGGCTTCTTTGACTGTAATCCTTTGGGTATTTTGATTTTCAACACGCTTAGAAACATCAATAATTCCGAAAGCATATAATATAATCAGTAAAGTTGCTGAAAGCGCGCAAGCGACCGCGGCCGTCGTTTTTTTGTTGACTCCCAAATCCAAGCGTTTTTCCCTATCGCGTTTGCCGAGTTCTTTGAGGGCGATAGCGGCAATTTTGTTGCTGATGTTTTTCTGATCATGACCGTAGGCTGTAAGAAGGGCTCGATCGCAGGCAATGTTGATCAGCCGGGGTATCCCCCGTGAATATTGGTAAACTCTCCGGACGGCTTCCCGAGAAAACATCGTTATCTGTTTTCCGGAAGCGATACTGAGGCGATGTTTGATATAATCCTCAGTCTCTTTGTATGTCAGCGGCTGAAGGCGGCAGCTTAATGTTATGCGCTGACTAAGCTGCCTGAGATCGTGGGAACCGAGGAATGTAGCGAGTTCCGGCTGTCCTACCAGAACGATTTGTAAAAGCTTGCTCTGCGTGGTTTCAAGATTGGAAATCAGTCGAATTTGTTCCAGCACGTCCCGGGTTAAGTTTTGAGCCTCATCAATGAGGAGGAGCACGTCTTTGCCTTGGGCCTTTTTTTCGATCAGAAAGTTGTTCAGAGTATCCATAAGCTCTTTGGTGGTATTACCCTCTGAAGGGATCCCGAACTCATCAATGATGGCTCTGATAAACTCTTCCGGATCAAGGACAGGGTTGAAGATAAAAGCTACTTCCGTTTTTTGGTCCAGATGTTCGAGAAATGCACGGCAAAGTGTGGTCTTGCCCGTGCCCACTTCTCCGGTCAGTTCCACAAAACCGTCCCCGGCACCGACCGCATAAACAAGATGCGCCATGGCTTCCTGGTGGCTTTTGCTCAGGAATAGATAGGCCGGATTTGGTACGAGCTTAAACGGTCTTTCTTTGAATCCGAAAAAATGATTGTACATTTTTCAAAGGTCTCAGACAATTAGGTTCTGGGCGGTCATTTCTTCCGGTGTATCCAGACCGAGCAAGAAAAGAACGGTGGGAGCAATATCCGCAAGCTTGCCGTGTTTAAGAAGCGACTTTCCCTTTGAATCGCCGGCAACATAAATAAATTCGACAGGATTGAGGGTATGACTGGTTTTGGTCATGTGGGTCTGATAGTCGATCATTTGTTCGGAGTTGCCGTGGTCAGCGGTAATCAGGATATGCGCATCGAGTTCGAGCAGCCGATTGACAACCTTACCCACACATGCGTCCACAACTTCGATTGCTTTTTTAGCAGCCTCCATATTCCCTGTATGGCCAACCATGTCGCCATTGGCATAGTTCACAACTATAAATTGGTATGGGTTGTCCCGGAGGCGTTCAAGGAGTTCGGCGGTGACGTTATCTGCCTCCATTTCGGGGTGGCTGGCAAAGGTGGCCGGGTCGAAGCGACCGGGGATGTCGATTTGGTCCTCGTTCTCATATGGTGTTGTGGACTTACCGTTGAAAAAGCTGGTTACATGCCTGAATTTTTGTGTTTCGGCAATGCGCAGTTGCCGCAGGCCTGCCCTGGAAATGACCTCGCCGAGCAGATTCTCCATGCAGCCGGCAGCATCCATTGCTCCCAGCATATATTCGGTAAACTCATCCCAGTAGCGCGTCAGTCCGACATAGGTCACGGTCGGTTTGGTCTTTGGTTTTCCGGGATAATTTGGGTCGATAAACGCCATGGATAGCTGGATCGCGCGGTCCTGGCGGTAATTAGTGTGCAGAATACAGTCGCCATCCCTAACGCCGTCATAGTTGCTCAATACATGCGGGTAAACATATTCATCAAACATATCTACGTTGTCCGGGGTTTTGTCATGCTCATACGATTTTTTAACCGCAGTCTCGTAATCAGGGGACTTGCGTCCTTGGCAAGAAACAATACAATCATAGGCAATATCAGTAAGTCCCCAATTGCTGGAGCGGTCCATGCCATAGTAACGGCCCATTAGCGTACCGATGGTGCAGCCGCCGACTTTTTCCATCACCTGTTTTAGCCTGGCAAGGTATTCCAGGCAGCTGCGCGGCGGGGTATCGCGTCCGTCCAGAAAAGGGTGGATGATGATGGGTCCTGCTGGAAATTCTTGTCGCGCCCGGCGCATAATTTTGAAAAGATGCTCCTGATGGGCATGCACCCCTTCGTCCTGAAGCAGACCCAAAAGGTGCAGGCGGCTCTGTTTTTCCTTCCAATTGGATACAAGATTTTGCCACCTCTCTGCCTTAAAAAGCTCGCCCGTGCGCAGCCCGTCGTCAATGCGTTTGAGTTCTTGAATGACGATCCGCCCGGCGCCCATGTTGAGGTGCCCCACTTCGGACGAACCCTGATAACCATCCGGGAGTCCCACAGGTTCACCGGCACAATCTAAAAGTGTCCACGGATAATTGTCCTTGTAAAAGTCTATATTAGTGGTTTTGGCGGCGAGCACGGCGTTGCCTTCTTTGATTTCACTATACCCCCATCCGTCGCGAATTATCAAACATACAGGCCGCATGATTTTTCCTTTTTGCTTATGGATGGAAACTAGTTCGTAACTTCTCAATAAGTTAGGGTTTAGAAAATTGTCGGGCTTCAGAATTTTTCAAAAAAGGCGCTATCAAATACGCTATTTAAGGGTGACCCAATATTTATGATTTGTCAAATTATTCGAGAAGTTGTAAAACGTTTCGGCAGCAATCATAAATATTTGGTCACCGTGAGATGCCATGGCAGACGACCAGGATATCACCTTTTTTGAAAAACCCTGAAGCCCTTTTCCCCGAGGTTGTTGAGAAATTACACTAGTTCAGCATAGATGCTTTAATATATAGTCAATACGTTCATCTACAGACAGCAGTGGAACGCGGATGACACTGTATCCCAGTATTTGATAGCTTTCTGTTAAGAGGCGATCCAGCTTGGCTGCAATCTTGTCATCTTCCGAACGCACCCGGTCTTTTTCAAATTTAAGTCTTTCGAAGAAAAAAATTTTTTTATACTGGGTCAGCTTGCTCTTCTTGGTGGGATAATCCGGGCTTAATCCTTCCAAAATATAATACGCGATACTGTCCGGTACTCCCCGATCAAAAAAAATAAGCATATCATCTGGAAGTGATTTTTCAATCGACAGCTTTGTATCTATAATATGCCGTTCAAAGGATAATATATCGGCCTTGATTTGGGCGATATCTTTCCCCTTTTGCAATTCTTCATCGATAAATGCACGGGCAACTTCATGAACAACCCGGTACCCTAGTTGTTCAAGTCCGCCTATAACCGCGCTTTTGCCGGAACACGGTGCCCCGGTTATGACATACCAATTAGTTGTGCGCATGAAGATACTTTTTGTAATAAAATCGTTTTACGATTTTATTACAGGAAAAAATTGTGGATTGCCACCTTTAATTTTGAAAGGATAATTAGTTTCCATCCATAAATGGCTATTTTTCCGATGAGCGGCGTTCTCCGCGGGTTTCCGCCCTCGACGTACTAAAGTACGCCTC
>JACKQG010000826.1_pt1 | contig 43704 bp, 43 predicted proteins | sample 8237621 | NCBI WGS metagenome assembly JACKQG01 (sample SAMN15677084, study PRJNA649215) | marine metagenome | biome: marine; feature: Black Sea; material: saline water; isolation source: suspended particulate matter (SPM) from the Black Sea western gyre | collected 2013-06-09/2013-06-10 | depth... | reverse complement strand
TGGATTCTCAAGAGAAATAACATTATCCTTACTCATGGTGGTGCCTCCTTTGTTTGAATTGCTTTTTTCACAGAAAACAATTTTACAACAAAGGGGACGCCGCCTCCTCATTCCTCATACACCAGAAATGAGCATAACTCATTTGTCTTAAACAATCCCTTCACTATAATATACAAGTTTAGCGCCATTTTTTAACGACTACTACCCATAACAGCTTTTATTAACCAACTTGACACATTTCTCTCGTATTTCAATCAAGCTCAGAAATTGGTACAGGTCTTGCTCTTATTGACCGATAAGGTAAGCATTGACAGGTTTTTGACAGGAGAGATATCATGGAAGATATAGCATACACTCAAGAAACAACCAAACCTCAGGCTGAGGATCATTCAGAGTTTAGTTTTGAAGATGAGTTAAAAAGGCAAAATATCAATACTATCCTTGAAATTTACGGTGAAGAGTATCTGAAGAAAATTGGCATTCTGACACGGTAAAAACTCGCCGTTAATTCGTGGTGGCAGAAATGACACAATAGTTAACGCAGAGAAGAAAGAGGGCTCTTCTCATTTCCGGCTTTGCGGGACTGCTCAGACCGTCGGTACCATTTCGCCGCCTCGTCCAGATCTTCCTCAACACCGTTGCCATTGACATACATCCACCCCAGGCTTCCCTGAGCCATGGCGTGCCCCTGATCTGCCGCAAACCGATAGAGCTTGGCCGCTTTTTCCACATCTTTTTCGACACCATCCCCTTCTTCATACATCATACCTAAGCGGAACTGAGCTTCAGCATCACCTTTTTTGGCAGCCAACCGGAACCAACTGGCAGCTTTAGAGTAACTTTGGTGAGCCCCTCTTCCTTCACTATAAAACACTCCCAGATTAAACTGCGCCAGAACATTGCCCTGCCCCGCAGCGAGCCGGTACCATTTAACAGCATCACGATAGCTCTGCTCGACCCCAATGCCTCGGCTATACATGTAGCCCAAATTAAACTGGGCGGTTTCGTTACCCTGGTCGGCCGCGAGTTTGTACCACTTCACAGCTTCCTTGGGGCTTTTTGTAACGCCTCTGCCTTTTTCAAACAGGTTGCCAAGCCTAAACTGCGCTAACGCATTGTCATTTTTTGCCGCGAGCTTATACCACCGCACAGCTTTTTTAAAATCCTGAGTAACCCTTTCTCCAGACTCGTACAATTGACCAAGGTTGAATTGGGCCTGAGCGTTATTTTGCTGCGCGGCCAAACGGTACCATTTGATCGCTCTTTTGTAGTCAGGCGTCACACCCTCCCCAATATCATACATCAGCCCCAGGTTAAGCTGGGCTGAGACGTTGCCCTGCTTGGCGGCCCGAACATAAAACATTAAAGCCCTTTTAAAGCTCTGCCGAACCCCCTTGCCCTTGCTATAAAGTGCTCCCAAATTAAACTGGGCTGAGGCAACTCCCTGTTTGGCAGCAAGCTTGTACCACTTCACTGCTTTTTTATAATTGCGTTTAACCCCTTCACCCTTGTCATACATCAGCCCCAGATTAAATTGAGCCAGGGCACTTCCTCTTTTTGCCAAAGGTTCCCATTTGTCAAAGGCTGTTGCAAAATCTCCCCGGGTGGCGGCATCCAGGCCATCCTGAAAGTCATCGGCAAATACAGGGACAGCAAACTGAGCGAGAATTAAGACAATAAAGGCTATGAAAAATTTCTTCATTTGTGAATCAGCAGGAAAAAATGCCGGATTGCTATTGGGTTTATTTTTGTTTCCATAGTATTATTCATTTCGGACTAATTCGAGGAAACCATGAAAGAAAAAGAGGAACCGGAAAAACGAAAAGAAAACCCTATTTTCACGATTTGGGTCCATACCGGTTATGTGGTTCTCGTTCTTTCCATGATTGGATGGATGGTCTACATGGAGTTTTTTATGTAGGCTCCAATTCTGAAATCAGATCCACTGCTAAAACCCATTGAAACTTGTTGTTTTTAGAATACATTCTCAGAGGCGTGTATCTGGGCGAGACTGGAAACCCTTGAATATTTTAATCTGTCCAGAAATCCATATCCAGAATAAAGCACATGAGTATTTTATCCTTTTAACAAAAACAATCAAACCTAAAGATAAACCATGGCAAACGAAGAGCACCTTAAACTCGTTAAAGAAGGGATTAACAATTGGAATGAATGGCGGGAAAGAACCCCTGAGATACACCCGGATTTATCCCAGGCTGATTTAAGAGGAGCCACACTACAAAAAATCAATCTCGGTAGCAGCAATCTCAAGGAATGCAAACTCCAGTTTTCAAACTTAACGGGAGCCAATCTGGAAGGGGCAAACCTGACCAAGGCCAAATTACAAGAGGCCTGCCTGCAAAGCACTCATATGAAAAACTGTGACCTGTCAGGAGCAGGGATGCTGGAATCCAACCTTCAATATGCCGACCTTGAAAATGCCAACCTTGAAGGTGCCCAGTTTAATGAAGACACCCTGTTCAATCAAACCAATCTTAATGGTGCCAACCTCACCTCGGCAACCGGCTTGAGCTCTGCCCAATTAAGCCAGGCTCTCACAGATAAACAAACGCGTTTGCCCGATTATCTCGAAGAAGAAATGGACGATGACTTCCTCCTGCAATTTTAAATATCTACAGACGAACTCCAGCAAACTTGTCGGTCAACGATTCATAAGCCCAAGGAACTACAAAACCAACCAGCCTCCAAACACTTGACGCGGCCAGAGCTTTCGCGTCCTTATAAATGCATATATTTATTTACAGGTTATTCGCGGAAAGTAAAAATATGGCTACAATTATTCGATAAAGCTCGCGTTACTCATAGGCCAGGATTCTCATCCTGGCTTTTCAACAACACCAAAATATCAGCATAACTTGTTTTTTTTTAAATAGTTATAAAGCGTCCCTTATGAGCATAAATTTACCATCCCTTTATTTATAATTTGTGGCATCCATTTTGCTCTATAAATACTACAGGGCTCATTTAAGGACTTCTATTACTTCAAACATTTCGAGCCTTGGGTTAAAACTCAAAAACCTGAATGGCTGAATTAACCACACTGCGAGCGTTCGATGCTAGATAAAAGTGATATTTTAAAAGCCAAGATCCTGATAGTGGATGACGAAAGCTCAAATATCATGGTTCTGGAGACGGCGTTAAAACAGGCCAAATACACCTCGGTCACCAGCACAACGGACCCCAGAGAAGTCGCCTTTTTATATCAGGAATTGCGGCCGGATATTGTTCTACTCGATTTGAGAATGCCGCACTTTGATGGTTTTGAGGTGATTGAGCAAATCAAGCATATCGAAGGAGAGTCTTATGCGCCCATTCTGGTATTGACCGCAGAATCTGACCCCGCCATCCGTCTAAAGGCCCTGCAAGTCGGTGCGCGGGATTTTCTATCCAAACCTCTTGATCTGTCGGAAGTGCTTTGCAGAATTCGAAATATTCTTGAAGTGCATTTGCTGAATAAAAGTCTTGAAGCTCAAAAAGATTTTATTGAGCAGAGGGTTCATCAAAGAACCATCGATTTAAGACAAGCCAATCAACAACTTAAAAAAGAAATCGCAGAACGAAAACGTTCGGAAGAAGAATTACAAAAAGTAAATCAACAACTTTTACACGCCGAAAAACTTTCGGCCCTGGGCCAACTGGCCGCAAGCATCGCACATGAGTTCAACAATCCGCTTATGGGAATTCGTAATACCCTGGAGCAGGTTCAGCGGGGAACTCACCTTGAAGACTCTCTGGCAGAACTGGTTGAGCTTTCCATTAACGAAAGCAATCGCGTCATGAACCTGGCTCTACAACTTAAGGATTTTTATCGTCCCTCATCAGGCACCCGTCACCCCTTGAACCTTCATCACGCCATTGATGACATGCTCATGCTCAAGAAAAACGAGTTCAACAAAGAAAACATACAGGTGATAAAGGAATATTCGAATTGTTTACCCGATGTGAGCGTGGTGGAAGACCAGATCAAACAGGTTATCTTAAACCTCTTGCAGAACGCCAATGAAGCATGCCCAAGAGGGGGAGCACTCACCATCCGCACCAGGAACTTGGACTCCGCCGTTGAAGTGGAAATTGAAGATACCGGGCAAGGAATACAACAGGAATACATGGAAAAAATTTTTGACCCCTTCTTCACAACCAAGGGCGAAGTTAAAGGCACCGGTCTGGGCCTATCGGTCAGTTATGGAATCATTAAAAGGCATGGAGGGGATATAAACGTAAGCAGCAACAAGGGAAAAGGATCCAAATTCACAATCACCCTGCCTTTCAAAGAAAATGGGCAAGATCCAACTTGAAAATAAGCTTTTTAGAAACCATGAATTTCGAGAATAATTAAGATGACTTCTGAAGAAAAAATTTTTTTAGTGGATGACGAAAAAGTTGTTCGGCTATCCCTCAAAAGAGAACTTCAAAACAAAAACTATGCGGTGGAAGATTTTGAATCGGCAAAAGATGCTCTTGCGCTCATCTCAGAAGATTGGCCAGGCGTACTGGTGAGTGATGTCATGATGCCTAAAATGAACGGTCTGACCCTCATGGAAAAAGTCAAGGAAGTGGATCCGGAAATTCCGGTCATTCTCATTACAGGCCAGGGGAACATTCCTATGGCTGTCCAGGCTATTCAAAACGGGGCGTATGACTTCCTGGAAAAACCTTTTGCCACAGAGGCATTTATAGATGCCGTAAAACGTGCTATGGAAAAACGCCGCCTCGTTATGGAAGTGAGGAGGCTTCAGTCCAAAATTCTCCTTCAAAGCGAAACCCAAAATACCCTTATCGGCAAAGCCCCTTCTATCGAACGGCTTCGTCAGGTTATCGCCAATGTTGCCGATGCCGATGCCGACATCCTGATTCTTGGAGAAACGGGAACAGGAAAAGACCTCGTTGCACAAAACATCCATCAAGGTAGTAAAAGAAGAAATCATAATTTCATCGCTATCAATTGTGGTGCCATGCCAGAAAATATCATCGAAAGCGAGTTGTTCGGCCATGAAGCCGGGGCCTTCACTGGAGCAGATCGAAAAAGAATCGGGAAGTTTGAGTACGCCAACAAAGGCACGGTCTTTCTCGATGAAATCGAAAGCATGCCTCTGCACCTCCAAGTGAAACTTCTCCGCGTGATTCAGGAAAAAGTCGTCGAAAGAGTCGGGTCCAACGAAACCATACCCCTTGATATCCGTATTATTGCTGCGACAAAAACCGATTTAAAATTAGCTAGCGAGAAAAATCTATTCCGCGAGGACCTGTATTACCGGCTCAATGTAGTACAAATCGTTCTGCCTCCCCTGCGCGAAAGGGCCGAAGATATTCCCTTGTTGTTTCAGCATCTGGTTACGGACGCCTGTTCACGTTATCATCAGAAAACCCCACCCGTCCCCTCTGCGGAATACATTCAGGAACTACAAACCCGCCGTTGGGAAGGGAACATTCGCGAACTAAAGAATGAAGTCGACAAGTTTGTCCTCGGCCTGCCCCAAACAACTGATTCAGGCGCGAGTAACGATATCCAGATTTCTATCCAGCAAACACTTAAGAATCCTCCAACCGGATTGAATAACCAGTTAGCTGCAATAGAAAGAAGCCTCATTGCTCAGGAGTTGACTCGCAACAGAGGTGACATAAAAAAAACCTATACCAATCTAGGCCTTTCTCGGCAAACTCTATACAATCGCCTCAACGCCTTGGAGCTTAAACGCAAAGATTTCATTTAACCGCACCAATATAATCGCCAGCAAACCTAAAGGGAGGAGTGAAAACAGCTCACTCCTCTTGCAAGCCGTTCTTCCTCAAAACACTTTTACTTTTTCTCGCCCCACTGGCCCATTATAAAAAATTTAACGGAATAGCACCGGGCACTCCCTCCACACAATTAGAAGAAAGAAGGTATTTCGCAAACTGTGCGGATTTTTTCCATCAAAGAGTTTTTTCAGGGAATTACTGAGATAATTTGAAAAAATATGACAATGCAGGAGATTTAAAGCAGACCCTGCTTGAGACCCGACCATCAATTGGGTAAACGGCTAAACTCGCAGGAAAGTAAAACGGGGTGGTTTAGAAAAATTCAAACCGACGAATCGTCTCAACGATGGCGGCAGTAGAACGAAAGCTGATAAATTTTTGCTGGTCATATCCCTTGACCATATCCCAGCCCTGTTCAGGATATTTTTCAATCAGGGGAAGGGTCACATCATCCAGCATCCATTGCCCATGGCGAATATCTTCCCGAATGTGAAGATCCCAATAGCTGACGCCCTTATCACCCATCTTCAGGCGTTCCCCAGCCATTTTAATATTCTCAAACGCGGCGGGAACAGAAACCTCCGTATACAACAATCCGCCGATATAGCGCAAAAAGTTTTTCTTACGCTCTGAAAGATAAAAGTTATGGTTGATGTTTGCCAGAACTTCCCACGGCACAAGATCGAAATAAGTTTCCGGCCTGGAGTCCATATCACATTCTTCCAACATGGTTGCAAAATGAGTGGAATGCTTTCGGGAAAATTTTCCACTGCCATACTCTTCCCATAAAATTCTGGTCAGCATCATCTGCACCTCGTTTCCTACACCCCCCAGCATACGAGAAAGCTGGCTGGCTTCCACCAGACCATCCAGAGAAGTGATAGCAAGCAAACACTGGTACCCGGATTTTGAAATTTCATTGCGAATGAACAATCCATCAGGAGATGGTTCCGGTTGCAAGTCCTCTTGCACACGATCACGCAGAACAGCACTCAGGGTGCCGGAACTCCGACGAACGGTATTGCTCTCCTCCCAATCCTGCCATGCATCTTCAATTTCCAAACGCAAGGAAAACAGAAAAGCAGAATCCTCATTGACATAATTCTCCAACCCGTCATACCAAAACAGCTTTAAACGGTTTATACGATAAAGAATTCTTTGCAAAAACAGGTGCGCCTGAGGGCACCCAGTTTCATTTCTAAAAGCAGCAGACAAAGATACTTTAAGTTCCGATTTGAAATTTTCAGCCCTCTCAGGATGTTTAGAAATAACTCGATCCAGATTATCTAACCCCAATAGTTCTAAAAACTCTTCCTCCAATTCCTGATATGCAAAATCAAGGGCTGTTGAGTCCGTTTGCGAATTAAAATTCATAGTTTTTAGGAGTATAAAATTAGAATTAGGGTTCGTTAATTTTGCGAAAAGTTAGAACCCGACAAACATCCCCACTGTGGAAAGCTACGTCCCGCAGCAATTGTCAAAGACAATAAATAGTGATGTAAAAAGGAATTATGCTAGGTACTATAACAAACACAACCAACAAGGTCAAATTCACCGCGCAGCGAAAGGAGCCATACTCTTGTTTGAAACAAAAATACTAAAATCTGGGCCGGAGGCATTTTCTCCTGAAGGACAGTTTGCCAGCACAGTCAACGAGGGCCTTTCCCTTCAAAACAAGCGTTTGCCATCATGGCTGATTTTTGATAACGCTGGAAGTGAACTCTTCAAAAAAATAACGGAACTAGCAGAATACCTTCCCGCCGCATGTGAGTTTGAAATCATTCACAATCATAAAAATGACATTTCCAGACTCATTACCGGCAACACATTTAACCTTATCGAGTTGGGCGCAGGTGATGGTTGCAAGACCAAAATTCTCATTGAGCACTTTCTGGATAAGAAATTAAATTTCCACTACTTCCCCATTGATATTTCCAACGGAGCGATTACAAATCTGGTTCGGTCGTTAGAAAACAGTCATACGAGTACGCCCCTGAAGGTGACGGGTCTAACCGGAGACTATTTTGAGGGATTAAAAACTATTACCCGGAATGACTCAAAACAAAATCTCGTCCTCTTTCTGGGAGTCACCCTGAACAATATGGATTCAGATACAGCCCGGTCTTTTCTTAAAAATTTGAAAGAGTCGCTGGGACCAGAAGATTATTTACTGACCGGATTTGATCTCATGAAAAATCCGAAACTGCTTTATTCTGCCTACAATAATGGGCTTTTTGAAAAATTCAACCTGCACCTGTTGGACCGCATCAATCAGGAACTCGGCGCAAACTTTAATAAAGAAAACTTTGTGCAGCAGGGCCACTACAACCCCAATACCCGCGCCGTGGAAAGTTATCTTTACAGCACACAGAATCAGGCCGTACACATCAAGGCTTTAAACAAGGACTTTCATTTCAGAGCCTGGGAAGCAATGCAGACTGAGCAATCCTTCAAATACACGCTTGAAGAAATGGAAACCCTGGCCCTTGAAAACGGATTTGAAATCGTCGAGCATTTGTTCGACTCAAAAAAATATTTTGTGGATTCAGTTTGGAAGGTTGCCCGCTGAGGCGGTCCACACCATCACACACCGGCGGTATGGGCAACTATTCGGTTTTACCAGGGAGGGTTTCAGGCAGCTATTCTTTTCAGGACATCCAGATTCAGGCAGGTTTGCACCGCATTTTTTTCTTTAGAAAAACAAATCTCATAGGTTCCTACCCCCGAAAAAGCAAGGATAAAGGATTGCCCGGAAATGAATTCGGATACGGCAAGGATCTCTTTGGGGAGAGGGGGCTTGGTTATAGTCAAATCGTATAAATTGGTCTGAAAGGTATTACTCACTTTGATCTCGGAATTTTGATATATAGTCAGAGGACTCTGCCCCGAAAGATCCAAGGATATCATTCTGGGTTTTGCCTGTCCAAAGCTCACAAAAATCCCCAATACCAGCAACAAACAAAAAAAGATAGTGCGCATATTTTGCCCCGTGTATTAAAATGACTCTAAACCCAAAGAGTATAGCGGGAAGGGAGAGGCACCGAATATCAGCGATACACGCTAAATAACATAGGACAACACCATTCAAGCGGTAGGTGTTTATCCTAGCATCGGGACGGAGTACAGATTCAAATCACCCGTTCATAACGTCCCCGAATTTTATTTTTGGTGAGGATTTTCCATAGGCAGGCTGAAGTAAAACGTGGCCCCTTGACCAAACTGGCTATCGACCCAGATACTTCCCTGATGTTCTTCAACAATTCTCTGAGCAATGGCCAGCCCCAACCCGGAACTGCTTTCACCTCCGGTGGGCCGGGCACTTAATTTTTGAAAGTGCTGGAATAGCTGTCCCTGTTCATCAGTAGAAATCCCCGGGCCTTCATCCTTAACGCTTAAGGTCATGGTTTCGTCATCAGACACCAGCTTGACATAAACCCCTTTTTCTGGTGACGAGTACTTGACCGCGTTACTGAGAAGATTATCCACCACCTGCCCCATTCGGTTTGAATCAAAATAAAATTCAGGAACACTCTCCATATCTGCATGGAGTGTAATATGTTTTTTGTCGGCTAATATCTGCTGTAGATGGATTTTTTCTTCAACGAGTTTTTTCATGGATGACAGTGCGGGGTTCAGTTTCAGCTGGCCGCTTTCAATCACCGAGATGTCCAGCAGATTGCTGATCAACTCCAGCATATTTCCACTAACATTTTTAATGGTTGTTAAAAACTCCTGTCGGGTATCTTCCTTGACTTGCGTTCCCTTATCCAAAAGAAACTTGGAGTACCCGCGGATGGAAGCAAGAGGATTCCTGAGATCGTGCGATGCGATTCCCAAAAATTTATTTTTCAAATCATTCAACTCAACAAGTTTCTGGTTCGCCAGGGTTAGTTCTTCTGTACGAACCCGAACCTCATTCTCCACAACACGTGTCCGCGATGCCATTATCTCAATGATAATAGAAAGGAACAGGGCTGCCGAAAAAATAGCTACCCCCACCCAGAATGCGTTCAATGTTTGCGCCCCACCGCGAAACTCATCGGTAGCCTGCCAAACCAGAAACCATCGCCGATTGGAGACATTGACCACGTTGGTGATCTTCATTGCCGGGTTCTTTAACGGTTTACCGTAAAGCAGATTTTCCTCAACCAATTCGCCTTCTTCATAAACGGTTAGGTTCATCCCTTTGGGAATATAGGGACTGACCATTTGGTCAATCATGTCGTGCACCCGGTATATCCCCAGCACAAAACCTTTTAAGTGCTCCCGTCTTTCTTCAGTGCGTTCCGCCCTGTCGTTATAGAGAGGAGCCAGAATAATGAGATCCGATTTCGAGCGAGCATTGGGGACCACTCCAAACCGCGAGCCCGCAACCGCCCTACCCGTATCCCTGGCAGTATTAGCAAGGCTCAACAATTGTGGGTCAGAAGACAGGTCAAACCCCAGCGTCCCTTCATTATCAGGAAGTGGTTCCGAATAATGCACGGGGAAATATTCCTGCTGCGCCTCTGCAGGGCCAGAAGATGTGAAAACATGAAACTCGGCATAGCCCATAGAACGGGTGATGCTCTCAAACCCTTCCCTTTCAGAGTGGCTAATACGCGGAACCCACTCAAACGCCTGGATGAAAGGATGGTTTCCCAAAAGCGGCTGAACATAAACTCCAAATTCTTCCCGACTCACAAACTCTGAAGACTGATAAAGAGAAACGATGCCCCCCAACTCTCTTTTCACCACTTCGAGTTCACCCGTTAAAATAAGCGTGTCTTCCAGAACCTCCTGTTCCAACTCATCGAACCAGACTTTCTGAGCCCGGTCCCGAACAATGCCCCAGCTCACGACAGCCAAAATCAACCCTGCTATCAGTACGCCTTTAGTCTGGCTTGCCAGTGATCCCATTTAAAAAATTTCACCCTTTAAAATTATGCACACACTTAGTTTATCATTTTTTTCTTGAAATTAACGGAGTGAGCTACAATGCAACGAACCGCCGTTGGTAATGATCAGTACTTTGTTTGACTAACAAATAGTTATCTCGGCTGAGAAATTCCTTGTGAGTAGTGAGCACTATGGCCAATGAATTAATATATGTCGTCGATGACGATGCACCTCTGAGACGCCTGATGAAAGCCCTTCTTGAAAACCAGGGCCATGCGGTGCAGGTTTTTGAAAGCGGCAATGCCCTGCTTGAGGCTCTGGACGATAGCCCCGCCCTGATTCTGCTTGATGTGATGATGCCTGGACTTGATGGTTTGGCAACCTTGAAACAAGTCAAGGCCGCACACCCCGACCTACCGGTCATTATGCTGACAAGCGTTGACAAGGTGGAAACTGCGGTCGAAGTTATCAAGCAAGGCGCTTACGATTATTTACTCAAGCCCGTCGATGAAGCCCGCCTGTTCACCTGCCTCGATAAAGCTTTTGAGCAAAGAAACCTTGTACGCAAAGTACGCCATCTGCAAAACGAAGTGGACCGCCTATCCGGCAAAGATGGCATCATCGGCAAAAGCAAGGCCCTGGATGAGACTCTGAAAAAAGTTCATCAGGTTTCTGCCAGCAAAGCCAGTGTCCTCATCCTTGGAGAAACCGGAACCGGTAAAGAACTCATCGCCCGCGCTGTGCACCGCAATAGTTCCTACGCCGCCGGACCTTTCATCGATATCAATTGCGGAGCCATTCCTGAAACGCTTCAGGAGAGCGAATTGTTCGGCCACAAAAAAGGCGCTTTCACCGGTGCCACCGAAACCCGCTCCGGAAAACTGGAACTGGCGGATGGAGGCACTCTGTTTCTTGATGAAGTGGCCGAAATGAGTCTTGCTACACAGGCAAAACTGCTACGCTTTCTACAGGAAAAAAGTTTTGAACGCGTTGGAGACAATCAGAAAATTCAGGTCGATACCCGGGTGGTCTGTGCGACCAATAAAGATCTCAAAACTTTAATCGAACAAGGCAGCTTTCGCGAAGACCTTTATTATCGAATCGCCGTTTTCCCCATCGAGGTTCCGGCTCTTCGTGACCGGGTTGAAGACCTTCCTCTCCTGTGCACTCACTTTCTTAAAAAGTATCAGGAAGATATTGGCAAGGAAATTCTATCGGTCAGCGATGAAGCCATGCAGATTTTACAGGACTATTCCTGGCCGGGTAACATCCGCCAGTTGGAAAACACAATTTATCAGGCCATGATCGTCACTTCCTACGACACCATAGACGCCGACTGTTTGCCAGAAGGGGTCTGCGACCCTTCCACTCCTGCCTATGAAAAAATAAGCGAAAAAGTTTCCAACGATTCCACAACTCTCTTCCATGATGTGGTCAAGCAAACGCTAAAGCAAGCCCTGGAACAAACCAGTGGCAACATCCCCGGCGCGGCCAAAGCTTTGGGCATCAGCCGCAGCACGTTTTACCGCATGCTAAAAAAATATCAATTGAACTGACACCATCCCATTCTGGTCCTGACAGGATCCCATAATGGGACGGCCCCGTCCCGAAATGACATCTGCTGGCCCAACGTTCCTGCCACTACCCTGAACCTCCGTCTCTAAATTCATTGTTAAATCAACGTTTATAAATTTATTTATTTTTTCTGCACTTCCGGCACAGCCCTTGCTCTCTATAAAGTTAAGAATGCATGCATCCAGTGGAGCCTTCCCTGCTGGATGCAGGTGGGGCCGGGAGTGACCTCCTTTTCCCGGTCCCTCCCCCCAACGGGAGAAATACTTATCAAGCAATATAGAGGAGAAACCATCATGAAAAAAACCAACTTAATGGCAATCACAACTGTAATGGCACTGGCCTTAGCCAGTAATGTACAAGCAAAAAAGTCAAACTATGAAGAAACACAGGTTGCAAATGGAGGTTCCATTTCAGGCAACGTCATGTTTAAGGGCACTGCCCCCGCACCCATCATGGAAGATTTGAGCAAAGGCAAAAATTCCGAATTCTGCGCCACTCATCCCGATACTAAAGAAGGTGGAATTCGTCCACGACAAAAAGTGGTGGTTCAAGATGGGAAGCTTGAAAACGCAGTGGTGTTGATCGAAAACATCGACAAAGGCAAAGCATGGTCAAAAGAAACTGTTAATTTCGATTTCCGCCACTGCGATATTTTCCCCAAAGTTACGGTCATTCGCAAAACCCCCAAAGACCAGGAAGAGGGTTTGGTGAAAGTGACCAATCAGGATGAGAACACGCTGCATAATCCACATGGTTATTCTGTTAAAGGAGCCAACAGAAAAACCTTGTTCAACAAACCATTGCCTTCTAAAGGTTCTGAAGCCGATGTCACAAAATCTCTCAAACGCTTTAAACCGAAAAAGGATTCTCATTTCTTCCTCCAATGCGATCAGCACAACTATATGGAAGCCGATGCACGCATTGTCTGGAACCCTTATTACACAGTAAGTGCCAAAGACGGTTCCTTCACGCTGGACAATATTCCAGCCGGAAAATATAAAGTCACCGCATGGCATCCTTATGTTGGAGAAGTGACTCAGGAGATCACGGTGGCAGGTGAAGCAAAAACCAGCACCAATTTTGAATTAGCAAACCCATAATTTTTCAACTCATCCTGCATATTGCAGGGTCATTGTTGGAATGTTTCCCCTCCCTTCATAGGGAGGGGATAGGGGAGGGTTGGATTACGAATTCATAAAAAATCCACACCCCTCCAGACCTCCCCTCATGAGAGGGGAGGATAATTTAAAGAACAACCTGAGGAGAAACTAAAATGAAAAAAATACTGGTACTGACCACAATCAGCCTGCTGTTATTCGCAACATCCTCCTGGGCAGCCAGTAACTGCCCACAACCCAGGAAAACCAAAACGGCTCCGTCCAACATCGCATCCCTGGACAAGACCGCCAAAGCAAACGCAGAAAATGGCAAAAAGATTTACGAAAAAGCCGCCAAACCCCTGGCCTGTAAAATGTGTCACGGGAAAAAAGGCGATGGCATGGGCAAACTGGGCAAAGCGCTCAAACCCAATCCGCGCAACTTCACCTGTAGCGACACCATGAAAGATGTCTCTGCCGGACAAATGTTCTGGGTCATCAAAAACGGTTCAGCCGGCACCGGAATGACGGCACATAAAAAAAGTCTGAAGGATAAGGAAATCTGGGACGTGGTGAAATACATCCGCCAAAGCTGGGTGCACTAGCCACTCGGCGTGGGGCCGACTTGCAATAGCACGTTGAGCAAGCAACATCATCAAGCAGAATACTCTAATATCTTCCCCCTGATAAGGGGGATTGAGGGGGTTTGTTTCAAACATGGGTTCGTCCACTGCCAAGGGGGCGAACCCATGTTCAGCGTCCTCTCCCTGATAGAAAGAGGATCACGGCGGCCTAAGCCATCATTGAACGTCGTTACGAGTCACTGGAAGTGGCGTGGCAATCCAGTATCTTTCTGAATGATCTATTTTTTATCGGGTGGTGGGTTGAGCTTTTTCAGTTCATATTTTTCGACCAGGCCATCCAGCCTCATATTGAATGCTGCCGACTGAGTGTGCTCCCTGCCCCACTCACTTCCTATCACCCCTGCTTCACGACTGATGATCGGCATTTTTTCCTTCCAGTCATTCCAGAATGGTGTCTCGAACATGGCAATGAGTTTCTTCACCGTCTCGTGTGACATATGCTTGTCATAAACCGGGATCACCCGGTCTACCAAGTCATCCATTTCCTTCTCCCCAACCAATTGATTGAATTCTCGCCAGAACGCATCAGGAACATTAGGGAATGACCCCGTTACCATCATCGAAATGTTGTTCAGCAGGGTGTCCTGCATATAAGTCAACTGGTCAAAAATCCCCGAAACTTTGAGCAGTTTACGGATATCTGTAGCCTTTTGGGTTTCCGCAAAAACCGGACCAGAAAAAATTACCAGAAAAAGAAACAGCGCACATGCTAACCGTATTTTGATCTTCATCCCGCCCATAAATAAACCCACCTTTTCAGAATTCATATTTTTTCTCGATGGTATCATTTACATGAGCTGCTGACACCCGAATTCTGGGCTTTAGTATCTTGACGAAACGGCAATCAGCGATTAGCCTGATAACTTTACCCCTTTATTCTCTATCTAAGCCTTGTTATGAGTGCAGAAAAATCCAGAGCCGAAAACTCAAAAAAGAACCTGCATAATGCAGACTTCACCGATGCCGATTTAAAGGAAGCCGATCTAAGTTCCGGGGTTCTGATTGAAGCGTGCTTAAAAGGTGTCGACCTTAGCGAAGCGGACCTCTGCGATGCCGATATCAGTTCCGCCAACTTTGAGGGTGCCCGACTTCACCGAACTCTGCTACACCGATGCCGAGGTCGGAATGCCAATTTCACCGGGGCCACCCTGACCCAGGCCAATCTGGTCGAGGCCAACCTCATTGGCACAGATTTCAGCCATGCGAATCTGAGTGAATCGGATATTGAAGGAGCCGACCTGAAAAATGCCAAATTTAAAAACGCCAATCTCAGCGATACTAATATGACAGGCGTTTTTTTATCCAACGCCGACCTTTCCGATGCCAATTTCACCAACGCCGATCTCATAGCCGCGGACCTGACAAACACCGACCTCACCGGTGCCAATTTTGATAACACCTATTTGAATCACGCCGATCTTTCTGGAGCCAACCTCAAGCAGGCAAAAAACCTCACCTGCGACCAGATAGAAACCACATTCATCACCCGAGAAACCCTTTTACCCGACACTCTGCGCCTCAAATGGATTTCAGACACAGAATACGAGTTTGATTGATTTCCCCGCCCGGTTTCCCATGATCTAATTTCGGGAATTAAAGTCCTTCTTTGCGTATCTACTAATATAGACAAGCAAATAATTTCAGGTGCCGGGCATTCGCCGCCACCTGCACAACAGGAAAGGATGTGATCAATCATGGAAGACAGAACCGCTGCTGAAATCATGACACGCCCGGCAATCTCAGCCAAGAAAAACGCTTCTGCCAGAGATATCGCCCTTCAATTTATATCAGAGCAGTATAGTGGAATGCCTGTCACCGAGGCCGATGGCACGGTCATCGGTATTGTTACGGAACTCGATATCCTGAGAGCTGTCAACGAAGGACATGAACTGGCACGAGTTACCGCCGGTGACATCATGACCCCGGAGGTCGTAACAGTGAAGCCGGAAACACCCATAACTGAAATGATTAAAATGATGGAAGATTTCCATATCATCCGGCTTCCTGTCTGCAAAGATGAAAAACTCGTTGGAGTGGTTTCCCGTGGGGATATCATCAGGAATCTCGTTGAACCGGAGTTCATGAGCAATATGTAAAGAGACAGGGTGAGGGGGGTTCGGGAGGGTTTATGGTCAAGTGGCTTTTATCCGCTCCCAAACTTTCTGAGCCCGAGTCAGTTGTGCGAGATCATCGATTTCGGCCCAATGCAAACCCTCCATCCTTAAAAGATAAATGGGGTGTTCGCTGGCAATCTGAGCCATGCATTCCATGTCGTAACTGAGCTTGAGGTTCGGGTCTGCAACTTGTAACAGCCTGTCATACAGTTGTTTGGAAATTTTAGCGATGCCGACATACTCACCGATAGAATTCTTGATATGGTCTCTATTTTTTGAGATCCCGGTCATGCGGTTTTCGACAGCCCCGACATAAACCTCATCTCCTGCATTTGTTGTTCCCGACAATAATAAGCAGTCGTTGTGAGGCGCGTTTAAAAGTCCAGTGATCGCTACCGGATCGTAAATCAAATCCGACTCCAGCAGAATAAAATCCGCATCGACAAAACCCCGGGCACACCCGAGCGAGCACATGGTACCGGTCTCGGCGAATTTAGAATTTTCAACGGTGCTGATTTCGGGATATGTTTCCTTGAGGTTCTCATAATACTCACCCTTATGACCGGTGACGATCATGATATCTCGAATCCCGCAGGCGATCAGAGACCTTAAAGAATGTTCAATGATAGGCCTATCGCCAAGACGGATGAAGCCTTTAGGCATATCCTTGCCCAATTCCTTTAACCGCAACCCCATTCCTGCTGCGAGGATAACTGCTTTAGAGATAACTTGATTCATTCGATTATATTCACGGAAAGATTAGGTTCCTGACCGGACTTCAAATAAGTAATCGACCGGTCTAATTGCTGATGACTACCGAAAAGTATAAGAATATCTCCAGACAATATGGCAAACTCAGAACCTGGGTTAGGGTGAGGTTTGTTTTTCCGAACCACCGCAATGACCACCGCTCCGGTTCGGTCGGTAATATTTATATGCCCCAACAGCTTCTCACGCGCCCAACTTTCTTGCAAAACCAAATAAGACTCAGTAAGTGTAGCCGTGAGATAGGTAGAAAACTTTTTCAGGCTCTCGCTGTTTAAAGACAATCCACGGAACATACTATAACCTTCCAGCCGGATCAACTCCACCTGTTGCTCAATGATATTGTTAGGAATGTGGTAGTCGCGCAAAACTCGCGAAAATATTTCTATGGAAGTTTCAAACTCTTCCGGTATCACTTCATCCGCCCCGGCAGTTTTAAGTTCCTCAACCTGAGCCGTCAACCGGGTTCGAACCATGATCTTGACTTCGGGATTGATCTTTCGGGCAAGGCGCACGGATTTCTCCGTCACTGTGTAATCCGGAATAGAAAAAACGATCATTTTTGCTTCCTTCAAACCCGCCCGCCGCAAAGTTTCTTCCTGAGCACAATCGCCATAATGAGTGCTGATTCCTTCCGTTAAAGCCCGCTTCACCTGTTCACCATTCAGATCCAGAACCATGAAAGGAATCTGCGTTTCAAGAAGCACCTGAGCCAGAGTTCGGCCGCCAAGGCTGTATCCCACAATGATGACATGGCCTTTAAGTGCCGGTTTTTGGCTCGAATCGGTTTCTGCCAATTTCCATCGGGAAAATAATTTCATAGAGAGCGCCGAGGAAGCTTGTATCAGCAAAGGTGCGAAAAGCATTGAAAGAATAGAAACAATGAGCAACAACTGATATTGATGGGAATCGAACAAGCCTTGATCCAGTGCCATCGCAGAGAGTATCAAGGAGAACTCCCCCACTTGTGCCAACCGCATGCCCACCACAAACGAAATCCGCATAGGCACCCGCACCAGCAAACAGGCCAGACCGGCTAGCCCTCCTTTAACCAGAACCACCAGAACAAAAAGTCCCAGGCAAGTCCAGACAGAGTCCGCCAACACCTGCGTCTGCAAAAGCATGCCGACCGAAATGAAAAAGATACTGCTGAAATAATCCCGCAGTGGCAGAATATCGAGAATGATCTGATGGTTGTACTCGGACTCCGAAATAATCATTCCGGCGATCAAAGCACCCATTGCCAGGGTCAAACCCATTTTCTGCGACACCCAACCGGTAGCAAGAATGATAAACAATACCGACAGTGTGAGATGCTCCTTATTGCCAACCCTGGAAATCCAGGCCAGAGTCTTGGGAACGATCAATTTGGATAGAAAGAAAATCGCCGCCACCGCTGCCAGCGACTTGACCATGGCAAACGCAAAGTCAGCACCAGAGTTGACTCCCGACTGGGCAAGAAGAGGCAAAAGAAGCATGATGGGAACCACACATAAATCCTGAAACAGGAGAGTGCCAATACAAAGCTTTCCGTGCAAGGTATCTATCTCGGCCCGGTCGGTGATCATTTTCAGAACAATGGCCGTACTGCTTAAAGCTATAATCAAACCGAAAGCAATGCTCTGATTTTGTTGAAACCCCATCTCTCTGAAAACGAACCAGACGAAGGCCGTAGTCAGCCCCAATTGCAGACCACCCACGCCTAAAACCGAAGCCAGGTTTTTGAGCAGACGGCCTAAAGAAAACTCCAGCCCAATAACGAATAGAAGCAGGATCACCCCTAGCTCAGCCAGTTCTTTTACCGTAGCAACATCAGAGATCAGTTTTAAACCATACGGACCGATCAAAACTCCGGCCAGGAGGTAGCCCATGACCGAAGGCAGTTTGATTTTATGGAAAAACAAGTTGATCGGAAGGGATACCAACAGGAGTACAGCTAAATCTTCAATTAAATGGACCATGAAATCGCCCGAAGATGAAAAATATGACTACTAGCCATGGAGGAAAATGACAGCTACTTGTTAAGTCAAGAAAACAAAAACACCGATATTTGTTCGCAGAGGCTTCCGCCTAGCTGAACAAAACCCACTTCAATATTATACCGGTGCTTCAGATAAGGAAAGAAATGATATCAGGAAATAGAAAGCCCCTATTCCTCCTGACAGGAACAGGGGTTTTCAAATGAAGCAGAGGTCAAACAAACGGGATTCTGGACGTCTCCCGAAAAAATGCCTTGGAATTTAATTCTCAGTCATTAGCAAAACGAAGAGCGAGGGCGAAATCCTCCAACCCGTCCTTCTGTGCAATGGTTGCCATATTTGAATAAGAGTCGTGTCGATCAATAGACTGGGCTGTCATGGAAGAATCATCCAATTCGGCCCGAACCTTAACCACCAGATCCTCGAGAATATACTGAAATCCTCCCTGATCCAACGCACCTTCAATGTTTCCCCAAAAATTGGCTACCGGGTCTTTCATGATCCGATTCCCCCTAAAAAATGGTTACGAAAATACAGTTTTCCAAAGGAAAAACTTTACTCCACTAACCTATCGGCAATTAAAAAGGAATCTTCAGCCCAATCTGGCCCAATTCAGGATTCAAGATGGATTGAGGGTCAGCCCTGAAACTTCCAGGAAAACCAAACCCCGCAAATGCAACCGAAAACTCCAACTAGTTTTTCAAGAATGCAATAACTATAAATAAATCAATTACTTTTGTCAATAACTTTCTAAATAAATTTATTCCATATTTGTCTTGAAATACTATTATCCCTTATTTAATAGGAGGTTATGGAATCGCCGGCAGCCTCTAAAAATTAAGTCGCAACAACCACAACTAATTGTTTTTTAATAAGTTAAAACATCTGGCGGGAGGGAATAGGAAATAACAGCCAATTTAGGCTTGTGTATAAGAGAGAGGGGGGTATAGCTTGACGGACAGAAGCAAGACTATTTCAAGTAGATAATAGTCTTATAGGGGCAAAGATGAGGTCAACCCCTAGAACACAATCCGTTTAAGGTTCAAAATAGCTGGCACCACAGCCTTCCATTTCACAGATCTCCACCCGTTTCACACGAGTAGTTTGTGAACTGACTTGCTCCTTGAGCTTGAGGAACAACCAGCGGGCAATGTTTTCTGCCGAGGGGTTCAACTCATCGAAGGGAGGTATTTCGTTGATGTTTTGATAGTCCAGCTTGTCCAGAATTTTTTCCACCATCTGTTTCAATTTCACAAAATCGATACCGACTCCCATAGCGTCCAACTCATCGGCCTCAACCGTGACTTGGGCCGACCAGTTATGGCCGTGAAGGTTTTCGTATTTACCATCATAAAGCCTGAGCTGGTGAGCGGCGGAAAACCCGGTCTTAACATTTACCTCGTACATATTTGACTCCTGAGTTTTGTAAAAAACATAACCATTCTTGTCAACGAATCACCTAACCTTTACAGCGGTGACATATTGGGTCCAGCGTCACGCTGGTTTTAAAACCGCATTGATGCATTCATGGGCCGTATTCAGCATGACTTCTATCTCTTCCTCGCTGATGACCAGAGGCGGGATGAAGTACACCACGTCTCCCAGAGGGCGCATGAAAACGCCTCGCTTTAAACCTTCGAGATAGACCTGATAGCCGATACGCTTTTCAAAAGCAAAGCGTTCTTTATTCTTTCCGAGCAATTCCAACGCCGCGATCATGCCTGTCTGCCGAAACTCGCCTTCCATTCCATCAAACTGTTTGCCACATTCGCTCATTGCTGCGATTTTGGGTTTCAGTGTTTCGAGAAAATTGTTTTCAGTCAACATACTCAGGGTTTCGTTAGCCACTGCACAGGCCAGTGGATTCGCCGAATAGCTATGGCTATGGATGAACATTTTAAGATCCTGGTGCTCGCCGTAAAAAGCTGAATAGATTTCATCGGTGGTCAGTGTGGCAGACAACGGAAGGTAACCTGAGGTGATCCCTTTTGATAAACACAAAAAAGTTGGTTTAAGGTCGTGTTGCCCACAAACAAAAAGAGAACCGGTGCGCCCGAAAGCCACGGCAATTTCATCAAAAATCATATGAATTCCAAGCGACTCACAGGTCGATTGCAATTTCTTCAAATAGACCGGCGGATACATCATCATCCCCGCAGCCCCTTGCACCAAAGGTTCTACAATCACCCCGGCAACAGTATCGGAATTCTCAGTCAACGCTTTTTCCATCGGCTCGAAGCATTCAGCGCTACAAGTTTCTCTTTGTAACCCATAGGGACAGCGAAAACAGTCCGGCCCCTGTACCGGCAATTGCTCGGGAAGAACCTTTTCAAACTTTGTTCTGAAAATTTCCAGGCCGCATACAGAAAGAGCCCCTAGAGTTTCGCCATGATATCCCCCCTTGAGATAAGCAAACCGCGTCTTTTGCGGCTGCCCTTTCTCCTGCCAGTATTGCAGACTCATTTTCAGAGCCACTTCCACCGATGTGGAACCATTGTCAGAAAAAAATACTTTCTCCAGTCCCGCAGGTGACAAGTTCACCAGAGTTTCTGCCAAATCTATAGCCGGCTGGTGCGTGATACCGGCAAACATCACATGCGCCATTTTTTTCAATTGCCGGGTCAAAGCTGCGTTGAGTCGAGGATGATTATGGCCGAACAGGTTGACCCACCAGGAAGAAATCACATCCATATACCGATTGCCTTCCCGATCATAAAGATAGATGCCTTCCGCCCTCTCTACCAGTATCGGCGGAGTGGTGTCCTTATGCTGGGTGCAAGGGTGCCAGACATGATGCAAGTCACGAACCAGGTCGGATTTAATTTCAGGACTCATAAAAAACCTTCATCACAAATTATAGCGAGTGGGAGAGAACTCCAGAATTTCATCACTCAGAGTACCCCTGATCACGCCAGACATATAGTCAGCCTGATTCGGAGTCATTAAAATTCCATTGCGATAATGACCGGAAGAGTAAAACAGATTTTCATACTTTGCGCTTTTTCCCATTATGGGCATCAGGTCCTCAGCGGCAGGACGCAATCCCGCCCAAGATTCAATCAAGGGAGCTGTTTTAAGAGCTGGGAGAATTTCAGCAGCCTTGTCAATCAACCTGTCGATCACTTCATCTTCTATAGATGGGTCAAAACCCCGGTCTTCCATGGTCGAGCCAATCACAAATCCATTACCTTCCCTCCAGGGGGCAATATAAGTCAGCCGTCCATGCAGGGTATAGTCCATGAAGTGATCGTCCAACTGCACCCGACACATTTGCCCTTTAATCGGTTTTAGAGGGATAGATACCTCCAGCACGCGGGCCAACTGCGAAGACCAACTCCCCGAAGCCAGAACAAACTTCTCTCCGGAAATATTCCCTGAATCCGTCACCGCCGATGCGAGGGTCGAATCTTTACGGATAAAACCCGAAACATTTGCTTCCAGAACATGAATTCCCAGCTTTCTGGAAGCCTGCATGAGCGAGTCGTGCATTTGTCGGTTATTGACCTGTCCCTCCCCAACCCACATCACCTCGCCACAGTCTTCCGCTAAATAAGGTGCCTTCTGGCGAACCTTTTCCATACTCCATATTTCATGTGGGATGTTTTCACGGAGAAAAAATGCCTTCCGTTCTTCCCAGGTGTCTCGATAATTCGAGGCGGGCATCAAAGAACCCGCAGCCGAAAAATGGACAGGAACCTCACTGACCGAAACCAACTCTGCTAAAAACAGGGGAAACTTATCCAGAGAATCCCGGCAAAACCTGAAAAACCGGTCGGCCTTGTCGCACTCGCAAAAAGGGGCCAACATCCCTGCCGCAGCCCGAGACGCCTGAAGGGAGTTAACAGGATCGCCCAAAACCGCGATTTTCAGGTGTGGTGCATCCTGTTTAAGGCGAAAGGCAATGCTATGGCCGATGACTCCAGAGCCAATAACTACAACATCAAAATTCCCATTATCCATATATCCAGTCCTTTCACTCCAATCCGGGCACAAATCAACCCTGCCTTATAGCATCAAGCCCCTTGCCACTTCAAACCCGACTATGATAGTTTAGGAAAAGAAATTGGCAAATCAAATTATTCATCCTAATTCAAAACACGACGGGTTTTTCCCTGAAAGCCATTATGAACGAAAAAACAGAAGCAAGTCAGGCCAGTCCCGATACCGAAAGTGTCGGACAACGCGTTGATCCCATTCTTGAACACCTGCAGGTTGAAGACGCAGAAGTCGACAAGGCACTCATTCGCAAAAGATTTATAGATATCTGGGAATACGAAAATGGCAACGACCTGGATGAGGAAGAGCAATACCTCACCACCGTTGCGGCTTTCATCTACAATGCGCATAATGTATTGGATGATGCCAATATACGAATGGATAAAGCCAGGTTGGCAATCACCGCAGCACTTGCCGCATGGAAACAACCTCAGCGCGACAAATTGATCGAGAAGGAGAAGGCGTCTGAAAATCCGTTTAAAACCTTTATCGAAAATCACCAGCCCGAAGTGGATGAAACCCATGTCTGGAAACATTTTCTACTGGAACATAAAAAAGCCGACGAAAAAAACTGGGTCTATAAAATGAAAAAATGCTGGTTTGCTGAGTTTTTCATTCGCTTCGGCAGAACCGACTATATTCAGACAGCCTGCGCTTTTGACAAAATCCCCTTTGAAGCCCGACAGGATTATGTCGATCTAAAATTGAGCAACCTGTTTGCGCAGTTGGGTCAAATTTGCCAATTCGATTACAAACCGAAAAAAGATAAATAGCCCCACTCCCGTGGAAGGGGACTGGGCAATCACTCGTCAAGCCGTGACAACTCTTTGCTCGCCAATGAAGGCCATTGCAAATTGAGTCCAGCGTCACACTGGTCCATGTTGTACCCCCACCTTAGCCTTCATGCCCCGGAGGGGTACGCCTAGTGAAAAACCTCGCCTACTACATCAGCGGTCATGGATACGGACATTACGCCCGCTCCATACCGGTTCTCAACAAACTCGTTTCTGATTTTAACGTACACGTAAAATCAGAGATCCCGCAAGATTTGTTCACAAAATTTCTCAAAGGTGATTTCAAATACTGGCCGCAGTCTGTGGATACGGGATGCCGACATTCCAATTCATTAGAAGTTGATTCTGAAGAGACCTTCAGAATTTTTAAAAACTTCCAAGACCGTTCGGTGATAGATACAGAAAAAAACTGGTTGCGCGACAACCATGTGGATATGGTTATCTCTGATGTAGCCAGCATGCCGGTCAAGGCAGCGCATGATCTTGGCATCCCATCAATTCTGATCGGGAATTTTACCTGGCATGATATTTACACCCACCTCCCCGGCGCTGAAGAGCACAAACATTTATTGCAAGTTTTGGAAGAAGAGTATCGTTGCGCCGACCTGCACATACTTCCACAATGTCATTTACCAACCTTGCAGATCGAAAAAAGTAAGGAAGTCGGGTTCCTGGCTCAAAAAGGGCAGGACATCCGCAAAGATCTTGAGCGGTATCTGGACACCTCTTTTGCCGGCAAAACCCTGGTCTTCATTTATCTCGGGTTGCTAGGCACTCATTCCGTGTTATGGGAAAACCTGCCACAAAATAAAGACTGCCTGTATCTGACTCGTGACCCGATTGAGCAGGCGGTGCCCGGACTCTATATATTAGACGACCAGTTCGATTTCCCTGATCTCATAGCCAGTGTTGATGTGGTGTGCACCAAAGGCGGCTATTCCACCCTGGGCTCGGCTTTCGCCAGCCACAAACCTGTCATCACCTGCGAACGCCACGATTTTTATGAATTTGAGGCCATTCGTGAATATTTACTAAAAACCCAGACAGGGGTTATCATTACAGATGATGATTTTTATCAAGGCCACTGGCAAGGAGCCATTAAGACAGCGCTGAGTTTAACCGTTAAGGATAAAGTCCCCTTAAACGGGGAGATCGAAATATTAAAAATTGTGCACCAGATGCTTTCATGAATATTCCTGATATCACCTTGATCATCACCAATTGGAACGGCAGAGAACTTTTGCGCGAATGTTTACCCAGCGTTCTCAAGTCCGTTGCCTACGATAAAAAACGGTTCTACGAAATCATGGTGGTGGACGATTGCAGTTCCGATGATAGCCTGGAAATTCTGGCCCGGGAATTTCCCACCATACGAGCAGAAAAAACTCCCGTCAATTACGGGTTTCATGGCGCCAATAATTTCGGTGCCAGCTTGTCCCGGTCCCGCCTCATCATGCCGATGAACAACGATATAAAACTCGATGAAGATGCCCTCTATCATCTGGCAGAACATTTTGAGGATGATAAAGACACCTTTTCTGTCAGCGGAAAATTCTACGCCTTTGATGGGACCACATTTCTCTATGGCAACCGTGGAGGTTATTTTCGCAACGGACATTTTTATCTTTACGAAAAAGCGCCGGATGACTCCAGCCAAACCCTGTTTGCCTGTGGCGGTGCCTTCATGGTCGACCGGGAAGGCTACTTAAAGCTGGGGGGATTCGACCCTATTTATCACCCTCTGTATTATGAGGAGATTGACCTCTCTTACCGCGCTCTTAAAAGAGGCTGGAAAGTACTCTATGAACCTAAATCTGTCGCCTACCATAAGGTACAATCCACCATCACCCGTCAGGAAAAGAAGAGGCAGATCGGGTTGATTTCAGCACGCAACAATTATCTTTTTGTCTGGAAGAATATTCTGGATCCGTCATTGACCTATCAGTTCCTGTTTTATATTCCGCTTTTCCTGATCCGTGATCTCTTTCGCATGAAGAGCCGGTTCTGGGTCGCCTTTTATATGGCTCTAAAACGTCTTCCAAAAGCTCTCAAGGCACGAAGGCAGGAGAAACTGGATGTTATTTTTAGCGACCAGGAAATACTACAAAGAATCAACCGCCACTAGGCGTGGGGCCAACTAGCAATAACTTTCATTGGCTGGCAAATAGTTATCTCGGCTCAAAGAGCCTGCTGGCTCCGGTAGCACAACAAACTCTTATGGCAAAAATCGCGATTTTCTGTAAGGCTTCTTTCTCCCACGGCATGGGCCATTTGGTCCGCCAGTCTCATATCGCAAAAACTCTGCGGGACCGGGGAAACGACATCTCTTTTTTCATACCCGATTACTCACCAGCCCAAATCTGGCTGGATCGGTATGGACTTCCGCACCAAACTTCAAACGATGCAGAAGAAATAAGTGGAGATATTGTTATTCTGGATATGCAGGACACCACAACTGCCTTTATCAAAAAGCTCCGGCAAAACAAAAACGCAGTGGTTAGTTTTGAAGACCTGGGAGAAGGTCGTAACCACGTTGACCTGCTGATCGACTGCAATCTGGATAAAGAAAAATCAACGGGATTACCTGCCCTTTTTGGTCACAACTATGCCGTCCTCGCTGAAGAGTTTGAAACCTGTCACTCTAAAAAACGCGCATTCAAAAAGTCTATAGAATCGGTTTTGATCACTTTTGGAGGCACTGACCCGCATGGCCTGACACCAGCACTTGCCAAAAAACTTTTGCGGGTTCAGCCCAATCTTTCCATAACCCTTCTTGCAGGCCCGGGAAGCAAAAACATCTCTGCCTTGAAAGATCTGGCAAGCAAAAATGAAAAAGTAAAACTGTTGGAGTCCACATCAGAAATGGCGCAAACCCTGTTCACTCATGATGCCGTATTCTGTGGCGGAGGTATCACCCTGCATGAAGCCATGGCTGTGGGCACTCCCGCTTTTGTCATCAACCAGGTAGCTCATCAGGCAATAAAAACAGACCGTGCCGAAAAACACGGCGCCGCCATGAACCTTGGCATGGCCGACTCCTGGGACGAAAACCGGCTGCCGGAAATCCTGCAATCTGGCGCTGAGACTCGCGAAAAAATGAGCCAGGCTGGCAAAAAATTGATTGATGGAAAAGGATTAAAAAGAGTAGCGGACGCTATAGAAGCCCTTTGCAGGGGAGGCAACTGAACAAAGGTTCGTCAAGCCAAGATAGTTTCTTGCTCGCTAGAAAGAGCCCATTACCACCGGGTGTTGCCCGGTACTCGCCAACTAGAGTCATTGCTCATTACCAGCTGGCGTTGCCAGCCGGTTCATTCTTTTTAGAAACGCTTGACCTGATTCGGGGATCTCAATGTCTTCCTGCCCGCTAAGCAGACTGCGGTTGGATACCGCTTGCTGGTAATACTCGTAATTGGCGTTCTTGTCCGAAGAAATAACCGTCCCCTCAAAGGAAAGCCCCGCGAACAATCCCTTGATACGGGAATAGGCTAAAATATCATTTTCATTGAGAAGCTTGTCCAGGTTCAGATCCAGAGTTTTCCCCACCGGCCCGACAGCAATCTGCGGACCTTCTGTCAGGCTGTACTGCCTCTTAAATAATTGTTTGAGTCCTTTGTTCGTCACAACTAAAAGCACCAACTCTGCCTGCTGAATTCCGGCCTGGATTCCCCAACTGGCCTGCCGGGATTTGATAAAAGCCGGGGGATTCCATTCCCCCGTCTTCGGAGAACGAACGATCACCACCCCTCTCCCAACGCGAGCCCCGGCGATCACCGCCGCCTTCACCAGGTTTGGAAACACGACAATGGCCTTGGTCTGCGCCAAAAGCGCTTGCGGAATCCCCGAATCACTGATCACCCCACCAAGGGCTTCCTCTGCCTCCAAAAGAAGCTCAGTATGCTCAAAGGGATTCGATCCACTAAACGGGGAAGAAGCACAGGCTGAAACCAGCAAGACAAAAACGAAAATTACGTTTTTCATGAGTCCTCAGATGGAAGAGTAAAATAACAAAGGAAAGTATAACCTTTAACAGCTAGCAAGGGAAGAAGGATAGAACTCAAGGGTTTCCGGACAGATAGAATATTTCATACGCCACAATGCGCCAAGTCTGACAGCCCGCTAATCATGAACCTCGAAATATTGATTCAGCAGGGCTTCTTGTTTTTTCCTGTGCTCACCTTCGTCAATCAGTCCCGCATCTAAAAGTTTTTGCAGAGTATCCAGCTTATGTTTCAATTCGGGTTTTTCGGTTTTGGATTGTGTCAAACTTCCGGGAGACGTTTTAGTCGGTGACAGGGGTTGAGACCGTTGCTTTGGAAAAGGCAGATTGGTATCGGCGATGATCCAATTTTTTATGCTTTTTTTGAAACCCCCGGTTTGAAGCTTTTGATACGCCTGACCATGCATCCGAACCAGTTCCCATGTGGGTTTACGAAGTCTTAAAGGATCGTTGGAATAAATTGTGTTGTTGATTCTTAAAAAGCGCCAGTGGATTTTATTGCTGGCAGCGAAAACTTGCCCCTCGGTGAGACCTCCCGATGCTTGAAATATGAAATGAAGGTATTTTCCCGGCGCTACCTTTTTCAGAACAGTTTTAAAAAGGGGCGCCAGTTCGGTGACTTCGTCAAAAGAAAATACTGGCTTGGGTTTCTCGGGTGAAACTATATTTCGATGCCAAAGAGAAAGAAGGTGATTGCGCACCTGTTCTTCCGAAAGAATGATGGGATATCGAAATTCAACATTCTGAACATCGTCCAAAAAATTGAGGCTACGGAAAGTAACCGTCAGACCGCTCTTGGAAAAGGTCCTTTCTTCCTTAAGCACAGCACAAGATGTGATGAAGCAAACCAGAAAAAGGAAAATTATTTTCCTGATACAAGAGTGTCGAACTGTCATAAAAGTCTTTGGGGTGTGAATTTTCAGCATTTTACAATTTTTTGTTTTTCATTTTACTATGGCTGACTCGACCTGCAAGGGAAACTTAAAGATTGTCACGACTTCATAGGGCCGGGACGTATCACCTTGGGTTGGTTAAAAAAAAACGGGGGATTGATGGGATGTGATGACCTGGACTACTACTTTTGCGAGAGAAGCGGAAATTTTCTCAATAAGAAAAAATTATATATGTGAAAGAGGATGGGAAGAATCGGGCCGTGGACAAAAGCCCAGGCCCGATTCGGTTCCTCCCATGTTATGAGAATATCAGTTCTGGAGGGGGGTCTGAATTAAAAACTGACCTCTAACCCCGCCATCATCGAGAACGGCAGTCCCGGCCGTGGGCCATGGGGTTGCCGGGATACCATGTAACTCGAATTGGTGATATTTTTAAAATTCGAGAACAGTCGTACTTTGTTGTTGATCTGGTAACCCACTGCGGCATCAACGACAAACTGTTCATCGATATTTCCGAACCGCTCATCCGCTTGAGCCGTCTCGGGGTTGCTTTGAACACCCAGGTTCGAGCCGTCAGCAAAAGCCTCATCAGTGTAATTGGCATCAAAATTGACCGCGAATTTTTTATAAATCAGACCGAAGCCAAAACTGACTACATATTCAGGAATATATGGAAGATTGTTGCCTTTCTTTGCCCCGGCAAATATGGATTCCTGATCCGTGGAGCTGACATCTTCCCTGAAAGTTGCATCGGTGTAGGTGAATGCAATATAGGTCGGAGTTTGTACGATCCAGTTCTTGGCCAAGCCATGATCATAACTTGCCTGGAGTTCAAGGCCCAGGTTTCGCACCTTCCCACCGTTTACGGTGCTGCCGCTTCCAGTGCCACCGACCGAACTATTGACAATCAGATTGTCGATATCGGTCAAGAAGAAAATGGCTTCAGTTGAAAATGCTCTGGGGGCGTCTTTATATCGAGCGCCTATTTCATAACCGACGCTGGTTTCCTCCCTGAGCCCATTTTGGATTCCGCTACGGGGACTTGGGGGAGAGAACCCTCGATGGACTCCAGTGAACAGGTCAAGATCTTGCCCATTGGAGTCAAACAGGTCGTACTTCAAGCTCCCGCCTCCAACAGCTACCAGGTAGTCACGGTCCCCATCATTGATAATTGATGTCGTGCCTGCGGTAAAGTCATTATAAGATGCTGAAATGTACTCGAACCGGACACCAGGAGTGAATGTGAACTTTTTCCATTTGATCGCATCCTGAACATTCATGGTCGTGGCGTGGGTTCCCTGCAAACGGTTCCCTTGACTCCCTCTACCACCTACAGAGACTGCAGTTATAGATCCGTTGGCATCCTGGGTATAGGTTTCATCCCATTGGTTGCGTCGAACCTGATCATAATGATAACGAAGGCCAAGTTCGATCTTGTGCTTGGTTTCGCCCACTTCGGCATTGTGAGTCAGGTTACTATCTACTCCATACGAGTAATAGGTGCGGTTGTTATTGCGTAGTGACAAGGTTCCTGCCGCTTCTCCTTTTAGAACAGACAGGTCACTGCCACCAGCCAAGGCAACGCTCAGGTTATTACCGTTTACTTTGTCGAGTTTCTGCCAGTTTCGATTGAAGGTGTTTCCATATACCGTGGTGACCAGGCTGGTATCTGAATCAATCTCAAGGAAATGGCGTAAAGAGCTACGAAAGTGAGTGGACTCGATTTCATCGAACCGGGATGCCGAATATCGGCGCAAGGGATTGTTAATGAAGTCACCCGTGCTAAGTCCAAGGTAAGATTCGTTTGCATCGAGATTGGTGTAACCAAACTTTGCCTCAAACCTCTGATACAATGATGATTTTGGTTCATAAAACATTTTGATCATGGGTTCCTGTTTTCTAAACCCGGTATCTGCCTCACCTCTAAGGTCAGCCGTGTTGGTGTCCAGTTCTTTAAAACCGCTATTGCTTCTTGCAAAATATTCAATCACGTAGCCCAACTTTCCTGCATCGGTATGAGTTGTATTACCGAAGTATGAGTGATTGCGCACTTCGTTAAAACTTCCGAAAGAAGCTTTTGAATAATATTTTTCAGTTGTAGGAATTGGCGTGGAAAGGAAATTAATGGCACCACCCGTTGTGTGCGGTCCATACTTTACCTGACTTGAACCCTTGAGCACTTCAATTCCCGACATCCGGCCGCTCGTGGGTGAATAATAGGCGGAAGGTGCAGAATAAGGGGCAGGTGCCATTAAAACACCATCCTCCATGATCGTCACCTTCGAGCTTCTTGCGGAGTCCACACCACGCAGGGAAATATTGGGGAACAAACCAAACCCGTCTTCCTGCCGCAGGTTGACCCCGGGAACCCTTCTCAATATTCGGTTCACATCGTCTATGCCGTGTTGACGTATATCCTGCACATCCAGATAGGCGGCAGAACCCGCAATATCTGTTATTTTAAACTTAGAACCAATGATCGATATTTCTTCCATTAAAAGCTGCTGTCGAGTCGTCTCTGTGTCATCGACGATTTCAATGGTTGTTGGAGCCTCAGAGGATTTTTGGTCTTCAGCAGAGGCTAAGCCGACGGAAAGAGACAACAGCAAAACTAAAGCCCCCAACCCGCCCTTAAAAAAACTTAATTTCATTAGACTTTCTCCTTTGGAAATAATATTTTAATCAAATCAAAATTAATAATAACTATGAGTCCCATTATCAAAATAGCGGGAAAAAATTAGAACCCCGTCAGCCCTCATCAACCCCTTTAAATAGGGTTTACTTTTTCTGGGTCATATCGACCTTACCGTCGAAATTCCGGTCTATTTCAGTTTTCACAAGTTTTCCGGCAGAATTAAAGTGTTCCCACCGGTCGGCATTCCCATCTCCGTTGGTATCATACTCAGATTTTTTCAAAATTTGATCATCGTAATAAAACTGCCACTGATCCGGCTTTCCATCGCCACTGGTATCGAAGGCCGTGCGATCCAATATTGCATTATCCCGAAAATAACTCCACCTATCGACCTTCCCGTTATGGCTTGAATCGCTCTCTAGTCGTACAAGTTTATCCGAGGAATCATAAAACTGGGTGGTGTCAGCTTTCCCATCGCCACTTTCATCAATGGCAATATGAGTCAATTTTTCGCTGGCGTTGAAATATTCCACCCAATCGAAATTGCCGTCATACTTGTTTGATTTTTTCACCCGGGAAAGCTTACCGTTGTTTTCGTAGTACTGGATATGATCCATTTCCCCGTCTTTATTGCGGTCGAATTCAACACGCTCCAAAATTTTATTGTCTTTAAAATATTCTACCTGGTCCACTTTGCCGTCAAAATCTCCATCGTGTTCGATTTTCACGACTTTTCCCTGGGCATCGACATACTGCCATTGATCGATTTTACCGTCAAAATTGGAATCAACTTCATTCACTTCAGCCATACAGGGAAGGGCGAAAGCAAAAAAGACCAGCATAACTATGGCTAACATGTTTCTGCGTATCATGGGAACTCCACCTCGATAACCAATTAAAAATTTACGTTTCCCCTTTATGCTTATGGATAAAGGGAGGGGCAATATATTTTGTCTTGACGAGCCAAACATCAATTTAACTCAAACCTGAAAGGCAAAATGACCCGCAATGATTCTTCCAGCATGCCATCAGGAAAGCCAGAAAAAGGGGCGGCTCTTTGAACCGCGGCCATGGCTTCCTGATTCAGGTTTTCGTAGGGGGTTCGAGTGAGCAATTTAATGTCATCCACTTCCCCGTTTCTTAAAATGGTAAACTGAATTTTCACCTTACCCTCCCGTCCGGCCTTACGCGAGGCCTCGGGGTATCGCTTCGCGCCTTCGATACTGCGCTGTATCCGGCCAATATAACCCTTTAAAGCACCTCTATCGACAATATTCGGAACCTCACGTGCATTAGGCAAGGATAAAGATGCCAGCTTCACTCCGGTTTGTATCGGAGTCACTCGGCCCTGAGTTGACCGGGAAGGCGATGAACTGCCTGACGGGGTAATGCGTTCAGGCAAGCTGCGGGGTATGAAATGGCTCGCCCCCTGAACCATGGCCATTCTAGTACTGCCTTTTCCTGATGTGGTCTTCGCAGGCGTGAAGGACCTGGCCTTGGGGATGTTTGTCGCCCGCCTGGTCATTGTTGTGCGGGAGTTGTGAATAACTGCCGATTGCATCACAGGGGCCTTTTGCCTTTGAACTCGCATTGCTACGGATTTCGGAACGGAGACAACGGATCGCACCACGTTGGTTTGCCGGACAATCGTCTTCGGTTGCATCACCGGAACGGCCTTGGGTTGCAGGCTCGCCACTTTAATTTCCTGACGAACGGGTTCTTTTTGAATTACCTCCTTCTTGACCGGGGGCGGAGCTTTCCTTTTGACAAATTCCAGTTTATAAGTTTTTTGCGAAGTGATGCTGTTATTAATATTCAACAGGAAACTTCCCGCGCCCAAGGTGAACAACAGATGAACCCCCAGGGAGCCAACTACCGAATACACTATAGAATTTTCCTTGAACATAGTTTTACTCAGCATTAGAAATCATTTCCGGGTTCTGTCTGCCCGGTAGCTAACATGAAGTCTTCGGCACCAGCTTGCTTGGCAATCGCGATTATATTACCGAAAAGCTCGAATTCGATGACCTTGTCCGCGTGGATGGAAATCACCGTATTCTTTTTTTCACTGATTTTCTTTTCCAGTTGGCCCGGCAACTCATCGAGGGTGATCGCCCTGCCATCCAGTTGCAGGGAGCCATTTTTATCAATTGTCATAATGAGAAACTGCTTGCTATTTTTCTCGGCGGTCTTGGCTTCGGGCAGCTCTATTTTCGTATTTTTCTTGGTTGGGGTGGTGGCCGTTAACATGAAAAAGATCAACAACAGGAACACGACATTGATCATCGGGATCATGTCGAGCCTGAACGACTTTTTCTGTTTATATGGAAATTTTATCATTATTTTATAATTGAAAAATTTTCCGCGCCAGCTTCGCGTGAAATATCCAGAACCCGGGCAAACAGTCCGTACTTCACCTTGGGCGCGGCATCAATCACCACTAGCTTGTCTGGCCGGTTTGACAATTCTTTGCCTAAAGCATCCTTGAGAGAATCAACCTGGATTTGCAGGTCGTTCAAATGGATATTGTTATTTTGGTCGATTTTGACAATGATGTCCTTCACCTCTTTTTCCTGTGCCGTTTCCTCGCCCTCGGGCAGACTGATAGCCAGCCCCTGGCCTTGAATCGCAAAGGTGAGCATGAAAAAAATCAAAAGCAGGAACACCACATCGATCAGCGGTGCCATATCAATCTCGAAGCGTTTTCTATGAGAGGGGGATAAATCAATCATAGCCGTAGCATTTCCTTTTACAACCTATGTCCAGTTAATTCGGATTGACCTGGCTTGGCGGTATCGCAGTCATTGCCATTAGCCGGCTTGTCTCGTTCTTCATGGAGGTGGTGAACCAGATATTGCCCGTATTTTTCCAGCAGGAAGGAAATAGCCTCCACCTTTCTTTCAAAATAATTGAGCATGATGACAACAGGAATGGCGACAGCAAGACCCGCCGCAGTCGTCAAGAGTGCCTCCCAAATGCCGCCCGCCAGAAGACTCGGATCAACCTGCCCCTTATATTGGGCAACCTTGTTGAATGCTTTTACCATTCCGAGTACCGTTCCCAATAGCCCCATAAGGGGAGAAATGGTGGCGATCACTTCCAAACCCCTGAGGTTTTTCCTCAGCCCATGAATTTCTTCCTGACCATTGACCGTTAATTTCTCTTCAAGTTTCCACAGGGGTTCTTTTCGCGCCAGCAACCCCACCTTCAACATCCGCGAGACCGGACCCTCCGTGGATTCAGATGAACCCACCGCACCAACTTGCTTGTCATCGCGCACTAAATCTTTGATAGCCGTGAATATATCATCCGGATTTTCGTTGCACTTCTTAAAGAACATCAACCTCTCAATAATAATGGCAACAGCAATGACAGAAGCCAGGAATATGGGGTACATCATGACGCCCCCTTTTCCCATCAATTCAATGCCAGAGATAAACGTATCAATCATATTTTTACCCGATTTAGGCCCTTTGGTTTACGAGCGGATACAGCCTGCCTGAAAATTGGTGCGGGCTATTCGCTCTGCTATCCAGGAAAGTATTTAGCCACTCCCTTATTATTTTGAAAATGATTTTCAAAAATGATACGAGATTTCAAGGTTTAAGTCAATGATTATTATTTTCTCCATCAATAGTCATTTTTCTCTCGGAAAAAATACTCATGCACCCACTTCATTCCTGGAAAAACCTTCCAGACAACGCTTTAAAGCGGAAACACCGCTGGAGTGACTACGCTCAATAGGAATGCCCCACATCCTCGCCACCCGTGTTGCTTCTTCAACCATGGGGTGGGCAACCGTGCCAGTAAAAATGACAATTCCGCCAACACCTGTCATCCGGCTGGCCAGCTTAGGGATTCGCTTGCTGAATACTTTACCCTGATGACCCATATCCCTGCACTTCTTCTCATAGGACCTTCTTAATCGATCTAAACCGCCCACAATCGCCACACTCATAACTAGCTCCCTTATCTTAAAGCCTTATAAAAAAGGCTGTCTATATTTTCTTGATAACCATTATCAATTTTAAAAAAAGTAAATTTTTTTCAGCTTATGCCAACTGAGCAACTGCCACCGCTTCGCTGATCCCCAAGACCGTCAGCGCATCTTCAACGTCCCTCAACTTTACAATTCCAGGCTGTGAATCAACGCGGACAGAAGCACCACCCCCGCAAACTTTCATACAAGGGACACGACAAACCTTCACACCCTCCAGATCCAGGGCTTCACCAATTTCGCGCAACTCACGAGCGATGCGGTCAGAAGACCATGCTCTGCAACCCGGCCCCTTACAAATTTTTACGCTTTGTTCTCGCATTGACCTCTCCTTGGTATTGATAACTATTATCAATATAGCGCATAAAACCCAGACTGTCAACACTTACAGACATATTTTTAAATACGATAAACCTTTTATTTATAAATAGTTATGTGATTTAGGCGCGAGGCAAGCAAGTTTTTATGCTCTAATTATAGCGTTCTTGCAAAAAAATGAACTTGATAATCCTTATCAATAACAAAAATATAAGACGCGTTTAACCTCAAAAAAACTTCCTTCTATCAGCAAAAGTTTCGTTGGCTTCCACAGATTAAAATGATGCCGGTTATTTTTTTATCCTTTGACAGACATGTTCAAATCGAAATCTGCGAAGCGTGGAGGGTCGGAGATAAAGTTCGAACCCAAGCCAAAAAATCTTTGGCCGGAGACGAAAAACTCGCCCCACGCGGAGTGGTGGAGAGTTGTAGAAAAAGTTCGAACCAAAACCAGAAAACACTGTCTATTCTGGAGAAGTTCGCCCTCCGCGAAGAAGTGGACTCAACATTAAAGAGTCACGACAAGGGGGGTGTTTGTGAAAATTACGAAAAAAAACCTGCTCCAATCTTCTAAAAGAATGAAGCAGGTTGCCTTATAACGGCTGACACCCATTAATTTCTAATTACCCTCTTTATTCATGTTTTCAGCCAGATAATTCTGAGTACCCATATCCTTTATGCGGGTGAACTGGGTTTCCAACCAGTCCACACTTTCTTCTGTATCTTCAAGAATACCATCCAGAATTTCTTTGGAGACAAAATCAGTTTTATCAAAACACGTTTTGATATGTTTGCGAACGCGGGTCACATGGGCGAGTTCGATTTTATATTGGTTTTTCAATTGCGCTTCAACATTATCTCCCACAAGGACCGTATCGTATTTCTGCATGTTCGGAACCCCATCCAAAAAAAGAATCCGGTCAATCATCAGATCCGTATGCTTCATCTCTCCCATGGACTCTTCCCGGGAATGAGCCGCGAGTTTTTCATAACCCCAGTCCATCTGCATTTTGTAATGAATGTAATAAATGTTGATCGCCGTCAATTCCGCCATCAACACATCGTTCAAAGCACTGATTACCGCTTTATCACCCTTCATCGAGTCCCTCCAGAATATTTAACCGGATTTTATAAATTGTTTTTTCTGATTCAATAATAGCAAACCAGCAATGCATGTCAATTTATTTATTTGCAACGAGTTAGAAATAATTTCAAGAATGATAATTCATATCAATAAAATATAATTATTAAGATGCGCCTATAATCAACCTTAAGTAATGACAAATTAAACAAAGGTAAACGTTTGTAAAATCACCAGAATCTTATTTGAGTTGATAAGACCTATCAATTATAAAATAAAATCAAAATATTTAATTTTTATTCTCTTACCTTGAGTCATCAAAGGTAAGGCTTTTCGCGTCAAGTGCAATCAGCTCGGGAAGATGAGGAGATTGCCTTCCCATATCCCAGGCTTTTTCCAGATGATACACTGCAGCAGAAAGTCGGTTTTCTTTTTTCCAGTAAAACATCCCCAACTGGTAATGAATATCTGCCTTTCGCGCATCAGGAAACAACAACAAACGTTGATACAACATAATCATATAACTCAAACTTTCCTGTGGAGATTGTTGATCCACGTCCGAAGATATAACAGGATCCAAAGAAACTTCTATAATTGGAGAAAGGGTCGGACTCAACAGATGAAGAATTTCATTTTTATGTTCAGCCCCGGAAAACGATTCCAGAGAATCGGACAAGCCCAATTGATTTCGGATCTGAGTGAGAGATTTACTTAAAGTCTCATATTCTGAACCTTGCAATTGCTCCAACACCTCTTCCCAGTGGAATACTAACCAATAGGGTGAATAGGGAAGTTTGCTGTAAATAGCTCCAAGAAGTAAATGGGTTTCTTTTGAGTCTCCACGAAGCTCTAAGGCCTTAAGTGCCTCTATTAAAGCCCCACCCAGTATCTCATGTTTGAAAAGTTCTCTGGCATAAACATGATGAGTGTTTGATACGCTATAATCATAAGCCAGCGCCCTTTCCAAAGAGTCCAATGCTTTTTCTCCTTCATCACCTTGAATAAACTTTCTAGCCTGAAAAAGTTGGTAATCGTGAAATAACCTGCGTATTTTTTTGGGTTTTTGTTGACTGATTTCGAGAGACTGCGACAATTCATTAGCTCTTCGGTAATAGATATAACTCATGAAATCGTCTTCAAGCTGGTCGTTATTCAGGTAAGCAGACCCTATATTCGCCAAGTCGTCTATGCGAATTTCTCCTTCAGGTAGAGGACTCGTTTTAAACAACAGGCCCAACCCCATCACACAAACTAAAGAAGAGGCCACCGCTTTCCATCTTCTTTCACCGAACCACTCTTTAAAAGTGACTAGAAAATAACCCGAGAATATACATAGAAATGGAACTGAGTACAGTCGGTATCTCGACAGAACCAGGAATGGAATAAACATCAAAAATGCTACCAGAAAGAATGAGTGCAAAGAGGTCCACCCTCTCCTCCGCCACATCAATACTGCACCGCAAAGACCCATTGCACTAATGACGACAAAGGGAATTCCCCACCCAAGAATTGGGGAAAATTCCTGAGACAAATAAAAATTTACGGTGACCGGTATCTCATAATTATTGAAGTAATAGTATGTTTTTTTGAGGTAAAGAAAAGCAAAGTCAAGCGGATGATGTAAAAAGGAATTAACAATATATTTAAGTATGGGGCCTGTTTCCAGCGGCAAAGACTCTAAAACTTCTCTATAAGTTTCATTATGCTCGTACGTCCGGACAGGGTGATCAATGGTGTTTGATAGTAAAAGATTTTCCGGGCCACTTTTATCATAAAGACCCCATTGTCCCCGCACCTCCTTGACCCAAAGAAGTCCCGGAGCGCACACCATCGAAATCACCAGAACATAACCACCAAGAACAAACCATTTACTCTGCCCTTCCATTTCTATTTGTTTCCACAAATAGTAAAGAGCTACTGGCAAAATCAGCACATTATTAGAACGAACCTGCATGAATAAACCCAACACCACAGCACTTGAAAGAAGAAGAAAGAGGTCGGGTCGTTTCTGCACAGCCAGCAAAAGTCGAAATGCCGCCAATTCAAGAAAGACGATTAACGAAGCACGATAAAGAGAACCTTCGTACAACCAGTTGGGAGAATAAAATGTAAAAAGAAGTGCCGAGACTAACGCAGTTTTTCTAGAAGCACACTTACAGGCAATTGAGTACACCAAGAGAGTGGAAAATATTCCAAGCAAAAATTGAGCAATCCAGACAACCTCCAGTTTGCTACCAAACAGTAGAAACAATATCCCCAGAAAATATTGATACGCAGGAGAGAAATGGTTGTCGAACCCCGGAGCCACTGCCATGAGGTCCCCTCGAGCAAAGGCAAGGCCACCCTCGTAATAAATCTCCTGATCCGAGTATCGGAGGACATGGTCAAAAAAAGGATTATCCTGAAATTGAATAAAATAGACAACACGTACAACGGTGGCGCACAAGATTATGAGGAGCAAATGTCCGCGCTGGGGTTGAGTCATGTGTCGGCCTTAAAAACCTATTCAGGATTCAATACAAATATTTATTTTTAAAATTTAACGACTGCAAAGAAGAAAAAAGTCAGAACCCGGTCCGGCCATCAAGGCGGGTCATGACTTCTACGCCGGTATCGGTAACACAAAGGGTGTGTTCAAACTGCGCGGAGAGACTGCCATCCTGGGTCACAGCGGTCCATTTATCGGAAAGGATTTTCAAATCTGGCTTACCCAGGTTGATCATGGGTTCGATGGTGAACACCATGCCCTTTTTAATTTCCAGACCTTCGCCAAAATCTCCATAATGCAAAACCTGTGGTTCTTCATGGAAATTACTCCCGATGCCATGCCCACAGAACTCGCGCACTACAGAATAGCCGTGGCCTTCAGCTAGTTGCTGGATCGTTGCACCAATGTCACCCAGTCGAGCACCGGGCTTGACGCATTCAATACCTTTTTGCAATGCTTCCTTACAAACATCTACTAATTTCTCCGCTTGTTTACGCGGTGAACCGACAAAAAACGTGCGACTGGTATCCCCATGAAAACCTTTCAAGTAAGTGGTGATATCCAGATTGACAATGTCTCCATTACGCAGTTTTCGACTCGAAGGAATACCGTGGCAAATTTCTTCATTAACTGAAGAGCAAATGCTTTTGGGGAACCCTCGATAGTTGAGCGGTGAGGGAACCGCTCCGTGGGACACGATGTAATCGTGGCAAACCTGATCCAACTTTTCGGTGGTCACTCCGGGCTTCACATAGGGTTCAATCATGATAAGGACTTCTGCCGCAAGCCGACAGCTTTCCTTCATGGTATTTATTTCTTCATCGGTTTTAAAATGAATCATGGGTATAACCGAACTCCTTTATTGCCTGCTTCTGGTCTCTCCAGTTGGCTTTGACTTTAATAAACAGTTTCAAAAATAGTTTGGCACCCAGACGTTTTTCTATTTCCTGGCGCGCCTGTCGTCCGATGTTTTTTAACATGCTTCCGCCCTCGCCGATCAGGATTTTTTTCTGAGAGTCCTTCTCCGCATAAATCGTGGCATCGATCTGCACCACGCCATTATCCTGCTCATACATATCTTCAACCACCACTGCTACCGAATGCGGCACCTCGTACCGGGTGAGCTTTAAAATTTTCTCACGAATGATCTCACCAAAAAGGAAGGTTTCCGGACAATCCGTCACCATTTCTTTTGGAAAATATTCCGGGCCCTCAGGCAGATAATTCAAGATCAGGCTTTTTAACTGATCCAGCCCATCTTCCTTCAACGCCGATATGGGGATGATCTCTTCAAATAACGACTTCTGATTCATCTCATTTATCAACGCAAGAAGAGTGGACTTTTCAACCAGATCAATCTTATTGATCACCAGCACCTTTTTTGTTTTAACGCCCCGCATGGAATTCAAAACAAACTCATCGTCAGCGCAAAATCCTGCATCTGCAGACAACATAACCAGAATCAGATCCACATCCGAAAAAGTGCTGACACTGGCCCGCACCATCATTTCGTTCAGGGTCCGGTCGGACTGATGAATTCCCGGCGTATCGACTAATATGATCTGCGCACCGGGAAGGTGCAAAACTCCTGTGATCTTGTTCCGGGTGGTCTGAGGTCGGTTAGAAGTCACCGCGACCTTTTGAGCCATCAAACAATTCAAAAGCGTGGATTTACCCACATTGGGTCTGCCAACAATGCTGGCATAACCCGACTTGAAAGGATCTGTCATAGTTATCTGTCGGTTAAGGTGGGATTGACTATCAATAAAGTTCGCAAAAATTCCACGCTGTGAGCTAAAATCGGTTAAAAATGGTTTCGAACACTTTTCACCCATTAATAATACCATGTCCGCTCTGGGAATCTACCTTCACATTCCGTACTGCCTGCATAAATGTGGCTACTGCGATTTCAATTCTCACCCAGAAAACCGGGAAGAGTCGGAAATTTATGTTTCAGCCCTGTTGTCAGAGATCGATCACTATGCGCCGCGACTGGCAGGAGAAACGGTCTCCACCGTGTTTTTCGGTGGTGGCACCCCCACCCTTCTGCCTCCAGCAAGCCTGGATAAAATTCTCGGCAGGGTGAAGAATCATTTCAACCTCCGTTTAGATTGCGAAATCACCATCGAGGCCAACCCGGCAACCGTTAAACAGGAGACTCTGGCACAGATCCGCTCCGCCGGATTCAACCGCATCAGCATAGGTGTGCAATCTTTTGATGCCGACGAACTGAAACTTCTGGAACGTGTGCACAATGAGGAGGAAATCCACACCACTATAGATCGGGCACGCCTGGCCGGATTCGACAACCTCTCTCTCGATTTAATGTTCGGCCTCCCCGGTCAGTCCCCGGAAAAATGGAAATCACATTTACACCAGGCACTGGAAAAGAAACCCGACCATATTTCTGCCTACAGTTTGACTATCGAACCCGCAACCTCCTTCTTCAAATTACAGGACCGCGGCCTTCTCGAATTGCCCCCCGAAGATACCCAACTGGAAATGTTTCAGCTAACAATTGAAACTTTGCAATCGGCGGGTTACGAACAATATGAAATCTCCAATTATGCCCGACCGGGATTCGAGAGCCGACACAATCTCAATTATTGGGATAACGGCGAATACCTCGGTCTCGGTGCCGGTGCCTCCTCCTATTTAAACGGAGAGCGTTTCAAGAACACCAATCTGCCTTCCCGCTATATCCGCGAAGTGCAGGCCGAAGGAGCGGCAGTGGAATCCACCGAAACACTTACGCCCTTGCACGCCATGGGCGAAACCATTATGCTGGGCCTTCGCCGTCTCAAGGGCATTGCCATTGAAGATTTTGAAAACCGCTTCCAGATATCCTTTAAAAAAGTTTACGGCAAAGTGATCGACCCTCTGCTCAACGAAGGATTGATCACACTCAAGCAAAACCACATGGCCCTGTCGCGCAAAGGACTCTATCTCGCCGACTCAGTCATCTTAAAATTTCTAGCCTGAAAAAAATGACCGACTTCAAAAAACTAACCGAAATTGTCGATACCCTGATGAGCGAAAACGGCTGCCCCTGGGATAAAGTCCAGACCCGTGAAAGTTTAAAACCTTATCTGGTCGAAGAAGTCTACGAAACACTGGAAGCTCTGGATGGTAATAATCCCGAAGAAATCAAAGATGAACTGGGAGACCTGCTCTACCAGATTCTATTCCACGCTAAAATTTCTGAGAACAGAGGCGAGTTCAATATAAAAGATGTGGTGCAAACCATCAGCGAAAAAATGGTGCGCCGTCACCCGCATGTCTTTAAAGATGGCAACCTCGAAACCCCGGAGCAGGTGGTCACACAATGGGAAGAAATTAAAAAGCAGGAAAAAAGCAGCGCGCACAGAAAATCAGTGCTGGATGGTGTCCCCAAAAACCTGCCCGGACTCCTGCGCGCGCAAAAGTTACAGAAAAAAGCCGCCAAACACGGGTTCGACTGGGATGAAATCACCGCCGTCTTCGACAAACTCGACGAAGAAGTCGCCGAGTTCAAAGAAGCCGTACTTTCAGGGAAAGAAGCCGATATCGAAGGAGAACTGGGAGACATCTTGTTCGTGCTGGTCAATATCGCCAAATTCAAAAAGATAGACGCTGAAGAGGCCCTCCGCACCACCAACAACAAATTCATCCAACGTTTCCAATACATCGAAGAGCAAGTCGCCAAGAGCGGCAAAGCACTGAAGGACACTCCTCTTGAAGTACTGGAAAAGCATTGGCAGGATGCTAAACGCGGAGGGCCGCGTAGCCACTGAGTCTATACCCATCAAGCTAACAGGTTTCATTGCCCCTTTTACAATTACCCATAGCAACCTCCCCCGGATAAGGAGACCTTTGCGTAAGTCGTCTTTGCGAGGAACGATAGTGACGAAGCAATCCAGGTTCCAGGTCGCACAAAACAAACACCTGGATCGCCACGCTCCTTTCAGTCGCTCGCGACAACGAATATTGTGGTTTTTGTCATTCGGGCGTATGGAGCCAGCAATTGATGGGTTATGCAAAGCCCTCCCTGATGAGGGGGATTGAGGGGGTTTGTGTTATTCTCCTTGCTTATGGAACTGGCTTGCGAATTTAAAAATCAAACTTTCAACACGGAGAAAATAGAAAATGGAACAGGTTTCAACTAAAGATATTTCTGATGAAGGTGCAAGAAAAGTTTTGCGAGCAGCGACTGAAAAATCGCGCGATATCGATTGCAAGATGAATGTTGCCATTGTCGATGCCGGCTCCAACCTGAAAGCATTTTTTAGAATGGAAGGTGCCTGGTTGGGTAGCATCGATATTTCCATTAAAAAAGCCAAAACCGCACGCTACTTTGATATGCCCACTGGAGAAATTGGCAAACTCAGTCAACCCGGTGGTCCGCTCTTTAACATCGAACATTCTAACGATGGACTGATCACCTTCCCCGGCGGAGTTCCTCTGAAAGATAAAGAAGGCAATATCGTGGGTGCGATTGGTGTATCAGGTTCTTCCGTGGAAAACGATCACGCCGTTGCCGAAGCAGGAGCCCAAATTCTTGTTGAGGGGTAGACACCCGCGAGCATTATTTATCTTCTTACTATAATCCGTTAACATTTTTTCCGCGTGTGATATTCTTCCTCAGCCCTCATGCCCCGAAGCAACTGTGTTAAATGTCAAGCATTGGAGATGAGATTTTCATTCCAGAGTGTTT
>JACKQG010000825.1_pt1 | contig 43750 bp, 36 predicted proteins | sample 8237621 | NCBI WGS metagenome assembly JACKQG01 (sample SAMN15677084, study PRJNA649215) | marine metagenome | biome: marine; feature: Black Sea; material: saline water; isolation source: suspended particulate matter (SPM) from the Black Sea western gyre | collected 2013-06-09/2013-06-10 | depth... | reverse complement strand
GGGATCGTGAAGCGCAGGTAGTCGCCAAAATAGGTCGGCGCCTCCCGTACCAGGAGGCGCAACTCAGTGATGGCAGTTGGCAAAACATCGACGTGACCGTCGGCGCGCCGGTCGGCAAAACCAAGACGATCGTCGTGGACTTGGCCGGCAAATTGCCAAGCGGTGCCAGGCGGCTTCGCCTCTCAACGGCATTCGAGATTCACTGGAACCGCATCGCTCTTTTTGAAAAGACGAATTTGCCACCCATCGCCGAGATGCACCCGAGCACGACCGATTTGCATTGGCACGGCTACGGCGCGAAAGAGGAGTTGCCCAGCCATCTGCCGCTGACCCCGATTCACGCCCAAACCAGCGACACGCCGGACTGGCGCATCACCCCCTCGGGCTGGGTCACCCGCTATGGCGCGGTCGATGAACTCGTCGCCGCCAAGGACAACCAACTTGCCCTGATCGCCGCCGGCGACGAGCTGACGCTCGATTTCGCTGCGGCCAAACTGCCAAGCCGACCGCCCGACACCACGCGACACTTTTTCCTGTTCACCAGCGGCTGGGACAAGGACGCCGATTTTCACGTCGCCCAAGGCTGGACCGTCGAGCCGCTGCCATGGCACGGCATGGACACCCAACGCTACGGCCGCGAACCCCGCCCCCAGCTCGACGACGGCTGGATCAATAAATACAATACCCGCTGGATCGGCCCGCGCCCGCTCCGGAAGCCGGCAATACTCACCCAAGTCAAATGAATCAACTGTTCCCCATATTCGTTTCGCTCTCCTTCGGCGTGACATTGGCAACCGCCGACTCGCTGGATCGGGTTGCGAACGTCTTTGTCGAGGAGGGACGGACGCTCCGGCACCTCGAGTTCAGCATCACCGACACCGGCCTCAAAACCCACGTCGACGAAAAACTCGAAACGAGAATGGATCGGTTTGCTGACACGCCGCAACTGCCGGACGGCCGCATCCTCCTGAAGCCCACCGGCGATCCGCTTGGCCAAGCGCACTCGTGGGAGTACAACGCCTCGCGCCCCGGCAAGTATTGGGTGGAACTTGTTTACAGCTTGGCCAAGGGCGAAAGCACCGCCGTGCCGGACATCAGCGCGTACCGGATCCCGACCCGGCTCGAGGCCACCGGCGCGGCCAACCGCTTCCGCAATGTCACGCTGGGGAAGATGTATTTTGTGCAGCCCGGCACGCAGAAGCTTGGCCTCAAGTTTCGCGGCCAAGCACCGGGGGTGCGGGCGCTCATCCTGCGGCCCGCGCCGGAGGGGGAACCGATTGGCCAGGCGCTGGATCGCTCGGTGCTGCTGCACGCGCGCGACGCGACGATCCACGGCACCAAGCTGCAGTACGAAACCAAGCCGCATAAAAACACGGTCGGCTACTGGGTGAACGTCACGGATCAAGTCTGCTGGGACTTCACCGTGGTGAGCGGCGGCCAGTTCGATGTGGAGGTTCACCAGGGCTGCGGCACGGGGCACGGCGGCAGCACCGTTTCGGCCGAGGTGGCCGGACAACAACTGCCGTTCACCGTCAAGGACACCGGTCATTTCCAGAATTTCGTGCCCCGCAAAATCGGCACCGTCCGCTTGCCCAAGGGCGGGCACCGTTTCTGGCTCAAGCCGGTCAGGAAAGCCGGCGGCGCCATCATGGACGTGCGCCGCATCCGGCTGCTCCCCGCCAAGTAACCGTTACCGATCATGGAGGAAACCAACATTGTTGCCTCCGCAAACACGGCTCGCAACGTCGTCGATTCGATTAAAGAATCCGACTCCCTGCTGGAGGGGTTGCTGGGATACTTCACCACACTCGAGCCGATCCATTACGTCACGTTCACCATCAACCTGCTGATCCTGTTTTTTGGCAGACAACTCATCAGCCACTTGAGCGTGCAGACCGTCGGCGCGGCGCCGTCCCAGCTCCGGTTGTTAAGGATTTTGAACGCAATTCTTTTCCTGACTTACCTGCTGGCCGTGGCCTTCCGGTTCCAGCTCGGCTCCAACATCAGCCACACCGGGCTGCTGGTGTTGTTGACGTATCTCATCTGGCAATTCACCCACTCACTGATCCTCAAGAAATACGGCCGCAAACGGGAGGTCGAGGGCACGGCCATCTACATCGAGTCGTACACGTCGAACAACCTGAGACTGATCGCGCTGCTGGTGCTCGGGATCGTCTCGGGACTGATCTTCCTGAACATCTGGAGACTCGAAAGCTGGCTGCAGACAACCAGTTTTCTCGGGGCGTTGGCCGTGCTGGTCTTCACGACGAAGGACTACTGGCTGAAGGATTTCATCAGCGGCATCATCGTGATCAGCAACGGCAACGTCGAGCGGGGAGACGTCATCCGCATCCCGGACGAAAACATCCTCGCGATCGTGCTCGAGACCCGCACCACGCTGACGCTGCTGCGCGATCTCATCCGCAACCACAACATCACCATCCCCAACTCACTGCTGTTGAACCGGCAGGTCGAGATCCTCACCAGCGACTCCCGCAAGGGAATCTACGACTTTGTCGAGTTCAACATCGGTTACGACACCGGCGCAGCCACAGCGGAGGCGTATCTGCTCGACGTCTGGAAGACGGCCTGCAAACTCACCGCCGCCATCAACCCCGACCGGGAGGGCGTCTCCCGGCTGATCGAGAACGGCGACCATGCCGTGACGTGGCGCCTGCTGTACAACCTCACGGCCGAGCACGAGATCATCAACGCCCGTAACGCCGTGAAACAGGCGGCGTTCGAGCTGCAGGATGCGCACGGCGTCAAGCTGGCCACCCCGCTAACCCACACCTTTCCCACCGGCGTGCCGTAATAGTGGTAAACCAACTATCACATTGGGCGAATTGCTCGGACTAAGCTCCCTTACGACTTCAGCCCCTTTCTTTATGTTAGCTCTTGATTAAGACCTCGTGCAAAGTGGCTTCGCACACACATCTTGCCCCCTAGTTTTTATGTCTGACCAATTTGCTAAAGCCTTCGTTGAGAAGCTAATACTTCTAGAGCAAAGGACTGGTGCCAATGTGAATTACCGCGTCATGCCTCCGTTAATTGCTCGTACTCACAATCATTTGTCCATACAGAGTCTAGCTAAAGACATTGCCCAATTCATAGGATTACACGGTTTTACGTTTATCGTTTCCGTTGCGAAGCAAAAAGAAAAAGTTGGGGGTCAAATTGATCTCTCCACAGGTGGTACGGATGTATTCATCACTATCGATCCAGACTTTATGGATTCTTCCGATGCTCTTATCGCCGTTGTGTGTCACGAGGTTTGCCATAAATGGCTCCAAGTAAAACATATCAAACTTCCCATAGATATGGAAAACGAGATTCTTACTGACATCACTACCGTTTTTCTCGGACTAGGGAAGCTCATGTTGAACGGTTGCAAGACTACAAATATTCGATATGAACCAATTGATAACGGAACCCGCACGATCACGAAAACAACTGCATGTGGCTATCTAAATCGAAACCAATTTGCGTTTGTATATCGCCTCGTTTGTAGGATGCGAAATATTTCCGAATCGGATGCGTTGCAAGGGCTAAACGCAGAAGCAGAAAAAGCGATTCAGACTTGTGATGCTAGATACGGACACCACTACGACATACGACATCACCGTAAAGAGGCAATACACGAATCAGTTTCAGAATTTTATACCATCAACTCAAGGATTCAACTCACCTTGGCAGAACTTAACAAACACGCGGTCTATACACATCATGCATTTCTCAAGACACTCAACTCTTTCTTAGAGTCGAGTCATGAGAGCTTGAATATGCTCCAGAAGAAAGCTGTAGCTATTGCAGAAGACAATGTACCTGATCCTGCATTGAGGTTTTTACAAAGCATGCAGAAACAACAAGAAATTAATCGGATGGCCAATGAATTAAAGCCCATTCGTGACGAGGCAAATGCCTTTATCCAGCATACAAAATACATTTGTCACCGCTTATCAAAAAACCAAGACCGCTTCCCTCCTCCATCAGCAGAAGCATACTCTGTCGTGACATGCCCAGCAGACGGGACTGAAATCAGCCTGTCGAATAAATCCAATGAACAGACCGCCATATGCCCAACTTGTAAGTACAAATTCGCAATCAACGTTGAGCCTCCTTTTTTTGATAAACAAAATTCAACAAAGCCAATATTGCAAACTTGGAGAACAAGACTCGCTAAACTATTTGGTAAATAACAAAATATGGCGATCATTGTAATCCGCAAAATCAGCGTTCATCTGCGTCCCAATGAACGACTATCAAAGACGCAGATGAACGCTGATTTACATGATTTTCAGGGTGGGGATTCTAGAGCTTTGGCCGCTTGCCCCCGGCTCAGTAAGTGCCAAGCGTCTGGAGCACGGCGCGGATGCGGGGGACCTCGTGTGTGCGGAACAGGTCGGTTTTGCCGAGCGCGGCGAGCACGGAGAAAAACGGCTCGGCGCAGCGCACCTCCTCTCCAAAGCATTCGACGGCGTGTGGCAGGGCGTTGCAGACCGGCCAGCCCAGTGTGCGAAGGCGGAAGGCGTTCAGGAAGGTTTTCATCTGGTGGCGTATCCGCACCGAGCTGTCCCGCAGGTTGCGGTAGTAAAAGCCCAGCCCCGGATCGACGAAGCCGTTGGCCAAGCCGCACCGTGCAGCGGTCTCGATCTCGCGCGCGAAGTAGTCGGCCATGCGCGGGATGGGATCGTCGTCGAGCGGGATGTCACCGACGTCGCGGACATGGTCTCCGGCGACGTAGCAGATGATCACCGCGGCATCGTGTTCGGCGGCGAGCCGATAAATGGCCTCGCTGTCGGCGGTGCCGGTGAGGTTCAGCACCTTGGCCCCGGCCTCGAGACAGGCCTTGGCCACGTCGGCGTTGTACGTCTCGGCGGAGACAGTGACGCCCCCGGCGGTGAGTTGCTCGACCACCGGCAGGAGCTGTTGCTGCTGCTCGGCGGCGGCGACCCGCTGCGCTTGGCCAAGCGTCGATTCCGCGCCGATGTCGATGATGTCGGCCCCCTGCTCGCGCAGCTCGAGGCCTCGCTCGACGGCCGACTCGACGGTGGTGCGGATGCTTTCGCGGTACCACGAATCAGCCGACAGGTTGATCACCCCCATGATCGCCGGTTGGGCGGAGGGAACGTTGATCCGCCCGGCGATGTCGAACGGGCGTACCTCGGCCTCAAGGTCGGCGGCGTGTTCCGCGGCGATGGCCGCCAAGTCGGTCAGGCCCAGCATCACCGGTTCTCGGGCGCACCCGGCTTGGCCTCGAGGGCGTCGAGCTTGGCCTTCCAAAGCGGCATGCCGGGCAGCTCGCTGGCCAGGCGCGAGTAAACGTTGCGTTCCTCCTCCGCGCGCCCGAGCCGCTTGGCCAAGCGCCCGGCCATCAGGCCGGCCTCCTTCACCCAAAACGGATCCATCTTCTCGCTGGCGGAGCGGAGGTTGCCGCCAAAGACAATGTTCATGCATTGGTCGAGGGACTGTTGCAGCAGTTTATCGCGCTCCGCCGTGTCGGCGGCAGCCTTGGCCTGCTCATCAAGCACGCGTGCCAGCCCGAGGCCGGCCTGGCTGCGTGTGGCCACGTCGGTGCCCAACTGCCCAACCACGACCCGGTACGCCTCGGCCGCCGTGACGAGGTTGGTCAACTGCAGATGGCAATCGCCGACGCGGCCCCATGCCAAGGAATGCAGCGGGCTGCCGGTGAACTCGTTCGCTACGCGCTGATAATGCGGCAGCGCGTCGAGCAGGTTGGTGGGGGTGCGTGCGGTCTGGTCGGCGGCCACGTCGCCCAGGTAAAACTCCGCACGCGCCTGGTCGGCGGCGGGCGCGTTGGTGGCATTGACCACCGAGGCCAATAGCCGCTCGGCGGCGGCGTGTTCCTGCCGAAAAAAGGCGGCGCGCCCGGCACTGAGCCGCGCCTCCCACTCCATGGCGCGGGCGTTGGCCAGCAGGTTGGTGTTCTCGAACAGGCGGCGGTAGCCGTGCTCGGCCTCGGCGAATTTGCCGGACTGAAACTGGCGGTCGGCGATCCATCTTTGCGCCACCGGCGCGAGCGGGTGTGTCGGGAAACGCACCACGTAATTGGTGAACAGCTGGAAGGCGCGCGCCGGGTTGCCAGCCTGGTGGTTCAGCCAGGCGCGGTCGAACTCCGCCTGCGGCAGCGCCGGGTGCGCCGAATAGTTGGTCACCCAGCGGTCGTACTCGAGGATCGACGACACCCAGCTGCCATCCATCACGTGCGTCCGGGCGACCGCCAATTGCGCCTCGGGCAACAGGGTGGAGTTGGGGAACATCTTGGCGAATGAGGCCAGCACGGTGCGCGACTCGGACGCCCTGCCCTCCCGGTTGAGTGCCTGCCCGTAGATCAGCAGGGCGCGGTCGCTGTAAAATCTGTCCGGGAACCAGTCGATGAGGTGGCCCACGGCCCGGCTGGCGCTGGGCAAGTCCTGCTGCTCGACACCGCTGCGCACGATCTGGTACAGCGCCTGGTCCACGAGTTGGTTATTGAACCCGACCGTGTTGGTGGCGATGCCGATTGCCGCCCAATACTTGGTAGCCGCCTCGGCATGATCCGCCTGGTGGAACAGGCAGTCGGCCACCTTGAACTGCGCGATCGCCTGTTCCCGCGACCGCGGCAGCCGGTTGACGGCGTTCGAGTAGGCCTGCTGCGCGAGGCTCAACTGAAATCCCTTGCCGGAAAGGCGGCCCCATTCCCAAAGCGCCCAGCCGCGCCCGAGCCACGATTTGCCCATCAGATCCGGCTCGGTGCCGCCCTGCAGGATGACGTCAAAATGGCCCAGCGCCTCGCTGAGCAGGTTGGTGGACTGGAGGCGGCTCGCGTCCGGCAACCCGTAAAACTGGCGCAGCCGCAGCTCGCCCAGCGTGAGGTGCGCCAGCCCGGTCGCCGGATCGCCGGGGTGACGGATGAATAGGCGCTGCAACCGCTGCACCGCGTTGGTCAGCCGGTTTTCCTCGACGTAAAGATCGACAATTTTCAACAGCGCCGACCGGCGCCAGTCGGGCGGGACGTTGGTGGCTAGATTCCGCTCGTACAGGACGACGGCATCGTCTGGCTGGCTCATGCGCCGCAGGACGTCGCCGTGAAAATCGACCGACCTCGCAGCATACACCGGGTTGGCGATGCCCTTGGCCAGTTGCACCAGGTTGGTCGCGCTGCTCAACGCGCGGTTCAGGGTGGCTTCGCCAAGGTACACCGAGGCCAGCATGTGGTGCTTCTGCCAGAACCGCTCCGGCGACAGGCCGGTGCCGGGCAGATTCTCGAGGAGCAGCCGTGCCGCCCCCAGTTCGCCCAGCTCGAAGTAGGCATTGGCCAGCAGCAGCCGTCCGTCGACGATTAACGGATCGCCCGGCCGCGCGCTGGCCGCGCGCTGGAACGGCCCGTCCGCCGGCTCGAGCGCGGCGATGCACGCCTTCAAACTACCCAGCTTGTGGAGTGACTGCGCTTGGCCAAGCGCCGCCGTCAAGGCCCGCTCCGACCCCGGATGTTTTTCGATCAACTGGCCGTAACGGGCCGCCGCCTCCCCGAATCGGCCCAGCGCGAACTGCGCCTCGCCGATCCAGAACAGGTAACGATCCGTCCACGCCCCGGCCCCGGACAGCCCAGCCGACAGATCCGTTGCCACCGCCTCGAATTGGCCAAGCTGAAACCGGGCCTGCCCCTCCAGCAGCACCGCCTCGGCAAGATGCATCGAGCCGGGATGCGCCTTGCCAAAGGCGTCCAGTCGCCCGACCGCCGTGGCAAACATGCCGTCCCGGAAGTATCGCTTGGCCACGTCGAACGCCAGCTTGGCCCGGGCTTGGTCCTTCGGATCGACCGCTTGGCCAAGCGCCGCCGGCACGGCCAGCGCCAGCGCAAAAACCCAGTTCCATTTTATCAGCGCCATTCGGCTCACGGTTTCTTCATCAAATGATCCATGCCAAGCGCCCCGGCGAGAAAACGGCCGGTGTGGCTGCCGGGCGCGGCGGCGATCCGCTCGGGCGGTCCCTCCGCCACGATCCGGCCGCCATGGTCGCCCCCTTCCGGCCCCAAATCAATCACCCAATCGGCCGACTTGATGACGTCCATGTTGTGCTCGATAACCACCAGCGTGTTGTTCGCGTCGCGCAGCCGGGTCAGCACGTCGAGCAGCCGGGCGACGTCGTGGAAGTGCAGCCCGGTCGTCGGCTCGTCGAGGATGAACAGCGCGTGGTCGCGCGACTGCTTGGTCAGTTCGGTGGCCAGCTTCACGCGCTGGGCCTCGCCGCCGCTCAGCGTCGTGCCCTGCTGGCCCAGCTTGAGGTAGCCGAGGCCCACGTCGGAGAGGGTCGCGCACGGGTCGCAAATCTTGGGAAACGCGCGAAAGAACGTCATCGCCTCGTCGACGGTCATGTCGAGCACGTCGGCGATGTTGCGGCCCTTGTAATGGATCTCGAGTGTTTCGCGGTTGTAACGCCGGCCGCTGCACGACTCGCACGCCACGTACACCGGCGGCAGGAAATTCATCTCGATCTTCAGCACGCCGCCGCCCTGGCATTTCTCGCACCGGCCCCCCTTGACGTTGAAGCTGAACCGGCTCGCGCCGTAGCCGCGAATCTTCGACGCCGGCAATCCGGCGAACAGGTCGCGGATCTGGTTGAAGATGCCGGTGTACGTCGCCGGGTTGCTGCGCGGCGTGCGGCCGATCGGCGACTGGTCGACGACAATCACCCGGCCCAGCGCCTCCTCCCCGCGCAGCGCCTTGAACGCGCCGGGCCTGTCCTTCGAGTTGTAAAACTTGCGGAACAACGCCCGCCGCAGCACATCGTCGATCAGCGTGCTTTTGCCCGAGCCGCTGACGCCGGTCACGCAGGTGAACGTCCCCAGCGGGATTTTCAAATGGACATCGCGTAAATTATTCTCTGACGCGCCGATGACCTCGAGAAAACCGCGAACGACATTCGGGCCGACGCGCCGGGCCGGCACTTCGATCTTGTAGTCGCCGCACAGATATTTCGACGTCAGCGATTGCTTGTGGGCAAGCACCCGGTCCAGCGGCCCAGCCGCCACCACCTCGCCGCCGTGCAGGCCGGCGCCCGGCCCCATGTCGATGACATGATCGGCCCGGCGGATCGTCTCCTCGTCGTGCTCGACCACCAGCACCGTGTTGCCCAAGTCGCGCAGGCCCTCGAGTGTGGCGAGCAACTGCTCGTTGTCGCGCGCGTGCAGGCCAATGCTCGGCTCGTCGAGGATGTACAGCACGCCCACCAGCCCCGCGCCGATTTGCGTGGCCAGGCGGATGCGCTGCGCCTCGCCGCCGCTGAGCGTGCCGCTCGTGCGGTTGAGTGTCAGGTAGCCCAGCCCGACGTCCCGCAAAAAACCGAGCCGCGAAGTGATCTCGCGCACCACGTCGGCAGCGATTTTTGTGCCCAGCTCGTCCAGTTCCAGCCCTCCAAAAAAACGCACCGCCTCGTCGATCGACAGTTGGCAGACGTCCATGATCGACAAGCCGCCGAAGCGCCGCTCGCCCCCGGCTTGGTTCGCGCTGCGCAGCGTCACGGCCAGCACCACTTCGCGGAGCCGCTGGCCCCCGCACGTCTCGCACCGCTGCGGGCTCATGAACGCCCGGAGCCGCCGCCGCGTCGTCTCGCTGCTTGTCTCGTCGTACAGCCGGGTGAGGTTGGCCAGGATACCGTCGAACGGCTTGGCCGTTGTCGTTTGCTTGCCGCTGCGCGTAAATTGAAACTCGATCACCTCGTCGCCCGAGCCGTGGAACAGCACCTCCTTGAAGCGCTTGGCCAAGCGGCGATACGGCTTGGCCAAGTCAGCGCCATAATGCCGTGCCAGATTTTTCAGCAGCCCATTGTAGTGGGCGACCATCCGCGCGCCGCCCTTCGTCCACGGCAGAATGACGCCCTGTTCGAGCGACTTTTCCGGGTCGCCGACCATCAGTCCCTCGTCGAACACCGGCCGCTGGCCAAGCCCGGAGCAGGCCGGGCAGGCGCCGTACGGCGAGTTGAACGAAAAATGCCTCGGCGTCATCGGCTCGTAGCTCTTGCCGGTGGCCGGGCTGGTGAGCCGGTTCGACAGCCGGCTCTCGCGCCATTGCGAGCGGTCGAGATCGGGCGTCTGGTGCAGCGCAATGAGTTTGCCCTCGCCCCACTTCAGGCAAGTCTCGACCGAGTCGGCCAAGCGGCCGCGCGCCTTGTCGCTGATGACGAGCCGGTCGACCACGACCTCGATCGAGTGCGCTTTTTTTGGATCGAGCTTGAAACGGGAGTTGGCCTCCAGCTCCGCCAGCTCGCCGTCGATGCGCGCCCGGACGAAGCCTTCGCGCGCCAGTTTTTCCAGCACGTCGCGAAACTCGCCCTTCTGTTGCTCAACCACCGGCGCGAGCAGCATCACACGCGTCTCCTCCGGCAGGGCGAGCAGTTGCTCGATGATGTCGCTCGTGCTCAGGCGAGAGATCGGCTCGCCGCTCTCCGGGCAGTGCGCTTGGCCAACGTTGGCAAAGAGCAGGCGCAGATAATCGTAAATCTCGGTCGTGGTGGCGATGGTGGAACGTGGGTTGCCACCGGAGGAACGCTGCTCGATGGCGATCGCCGGCGAGAGTCCCTCGATGTGGTCGATGTCCGGCTTCTGCAGTTGGTCGAGAAACTGCCGCGCGTACGATGAGAGCGTCTCGACATATTTGCGCTGCCCCTCGGCGAACAGCGTGTCGAACGCCAGCGACGATTTCCCAGAGCCGCTTGGCCCGGTGATCACCACCAGTTTGTCACGCGGAATCTCAAGCGTCAGGTTCTTGAGATTATGCTCCCTTGCCCCGGCTATTTTTATAAACCCCTTGGCCACCGAAAGGGCGCATCGTAAACCGCCCCCCGCCCTTGGCCAAGCGCGGGAAGTTTCAAGTTTGAAATTTCAAGTTTCAAGAGTTGTCACTTCACTCGTTTGGCACAAAAAAACGAACAGTTACTTCGTGCGCTGGAATAATCGCTGCAGCATCGGCTCCACCTTATCCATGGCGACGGCGAGGATGATCACGACGCCGATGATGATTTCCTGTATATAGTTGGGCCAAGCCTTGATGCCCGAACCGTTTTCGAGACAGGCCATCATGAACGCGCCGATCAGCGAGCCAGAAATGCTGCCAGCGCCGCCGCTCAAGCTCGCGCCGCCGATGACCACTGCGGCGATGATCTTCAACTCCAGCCCAACCGCCACCGAGGGAGAGCCCAATGTCAGCCGCGAAAACTGCATCACACCGGCTAAGCCGAAAAATGCCCCGGCTAAGGCGTAAATCACCACTTTGTTGACATTCACGCGAATGCCGCACAGCCGCGCAGAGTCCTCGTTCGAGCCGATGGCGAACACGTAACGGCCAAACACGGTTGAGCGCAGCACCACAGCCATCACCACCGCGAGGCCAAGCGCCAGCCACACGCCGTCCGGCAGCGGTAAAAACGTGAGCGGCGACTGGCTGTTATCCATCAACCGATTGACCGACTCAAGCGGTTGCTCCGGGTTGACGGTTTGGTTGTTGGCGAGCCACTTGGAAACGCCGCGCGCGATGCCCATCATGCCCAGCGTGACAATGAATGGCATCATCCGAAACGCCGTGATGATGCCGCCGTTGGCCAAGCCGGCCAGCCCGCCGGTAAGCACCGTCAACGCAAGCACCGCCGCAAAGCCGTGGCCCTGCTCGATCAGCCGAGCCGTCACCACGCTGCACAACGCAACGACCGACCCCGCGCTCAGGTCGATCCCGCCGCTCACGATCACCAGCGTCATCCCCATCGCACCGATGGCCACAATAACCGTCTGCGTCAAAATCGTCTTGAAGTTGCTGCCCTTAAAAAACAGCGACCGCAACTCGGCATCCATCGCGAACAGCAACAGCACAACAAACAGCCCAACGAACGGCCTAATCGCCTTGAGAAATTCGCTGCTGCCGAGCCGGTTCATCCGACGATTAAATAGCGTGCTGAGACTCATGACATATCATTGCGCTCTCCTCTCCCCGCCCCTCTCCCGCTGGGAGAGGGAGTGGCAGCATTCGCGCCAGCGTCGTGGAGTGCGGCGCTGTGCGCCGCTTTGGGGTTGGGTAATCCTTTTTCGGAATGCGAGAAAGCGCTGCACAGCAGCGCACTCCAAGACGCTCCTGCGCCGCCCGCAAGCCTCTTGGCCAAGCGCGTGCGCTCCCCATTCCTTCTCCCTCAGGAAGCAGGTGGCCGAAGACCGGATGAGGGTGGTGTGCCGGACGTTTTCTGGACCGCAGTTCGAGCAAAGATTCATAGCCGAATTCATGCCGCCTCCCCCGTCTCCGCTTGGCCCACGGCGGCGCGGATGATCTCCGGTTCGCTCCAGTCAGTGACCGGGCGCACCTCCGACAGTTCGCCCCGGCACATCACGCCGATGCGGTCGCACACGCCGAGCAACTCCGGCAGGTACGAGCTGACGAAAAGCAGCGCCTTGCCCTGCCCGGCCAACTCGTTCATCAGCCGGTAAATCTGCGCCTTGCTGCCGACGTCGATGCCGCGCGTCGGCTCATCGAGCAGCAGGATTCGCGCGTCGTGATGCAGCAATCGGCCCAGCGCGATTTTCTGCTGGTTGCCGCCCGACAACTCGCCGACCGGCTGCGCGGCGGTCGACGCCTTCACGTCGAGCCGGGTCATCCACTTTTCCGCAGCGGAAGACTGCGCTGCGTCACTCACGAGGCCCAGCCGTGACACCGGATCGAGCCGTGTCAGCGTCAGGTTGTCCGCAACGCTGCGGTTGAGCAGCAGCCCCTCTTCCTTTCGGTTTTCGCTGAGCAAACCGACGCCGTTGGCCAAGCGCTTGGCCGGGGTCGAGCGGGTAGCCTCCCGAGAGAAAAGGCTCACCCTGCCGTTGGCCAAGCGATCCAGCCCGAACACCGCCCGCAGCGTCTCCGTCCGCCCCGCGCCGACCAGGCCGAACAGGCCGACGATCTCGCCGGCGCGCAATGCCAGGTCGACACACCTCGGCTTGGCCAAGCCGGCGACGTCGCGCAACTCCAGCACCGTCTCGCCGGCGGTGCGGCTCGTACGCGGATAGATTTCATTGACGGTGCGGCCGACCATGAGCTGGATAATTTGCTCGAGAGTCGCCTCAGCCATGTCGCCAGTGCCGACGCTTTGGCCGTCGCGCAGCACCGTGTAGCGGCCGGCCACGCGCTGGCATTCCTCCAAAAAATGGCTGATGTAAATGACGCTGACACCGTGCCGGCTCATTCGCTCAATCACGCCGAACAGGTTTTCGGTATCGATCTGCGTCAGGCTGCTGGTTGGTTCGTCCATGATGAGCACGCGCGGTTCGCCGACGAGGGCGCGGGCGATCTCGACCAACTGCTGCTGAGCGATCGTGAGTGAGCGAACCGGGGCGTCGAGCGGCATCTGCGGCTGGCCAATTTCCTCAAGTGCCCGCTTGGCCAAGCGGCGTCGCTCGCCGCGCTTGATCCAGCCAAGCGCCGCCGGCTCGCGGCCCAGCAGGATGTTTTCCTCCACGGAAAGATCGGGCGCGAGGGTGAGTTCCTGGTAAATCATCGCAACGCCGCAGTTGCGGGCGTGCAGCGGATCGCTTGGCTCGAACGGCTGGCCGTCGAGCGTGAGGCTGCCGGCGTCCGGCCGGTGCGCGCCGCTGAGCACCTTCATCAGCGTGCTTTTGCCGGCGCCGTTTTCGCCGATGAGCGCGTGGACCTCGCCGGCGGCAACCTCGAGACTCACGCCATCGAGCGCCACCGTCGGCCCGAAGCGCTTGGCCACCCGGTCAATGTGCAGTCGCGGCATTGGCGCGCTGGGATCAACAACGGTTTTACGAGACACAGCCTTGGGAGTGTGGCGCGCTCCCTCTCCCCAACCCTCTCCCGCTGGGAGAGGGAGCTTGGCCAAGCGCGGCAGAGTTGGTTCCTTCTCCCCCTAGGAGAAGGTGGCTGAAGGCCGGATGAGGGTGAACGTCCCGATATGTTTCTGCCAGCGTCACTGTTGAACGTCACGTCGTCAGTTGCCGGTGCCGAGGTATTTCTCGAGGGGCGGGTCGAGGAGCGCCTGCATGTCCGGATGGGCCATATTGTCGCGGGTGACGAGCGCCACGCCGGTGTCGATGCGCTTGGCCACGGACTTGCCGCCGAGGTGATCGACCAGTGTCATCACGCCGAGGTAGCCCATCTTGACCGGGTTTTGGACGACCAACCCCTGCACGTCGCCGGACTGTAGGTCGCGCAACGACTGCACGCTGGTGTCGAAGCCGATGATTTTCACCCTGCCCCCCGCCTTGCCGATGTCGCGCAACGCCTTGGTCATCGAGACGCTGACCGACTCGTTGGGGCAAAACACCCCGTTCACCTCGTTGCCGTAACGACTCAGCAGGTTTTGCGAGGCGGTGTAGGCCAGGTCGCGTGTCGCCCCGGCGTACTGATCCGACGAAAGCACCTTGATCCCGGGGAAGTTTTCCTTCAACTCGTCGAGGAACCCATTCTCGCGCTTGGTCGTGCTGGCCGAGCCGACGGCGTAGCGCAGCAGCAACACGCTGCCGTTGCCGCCGAGCAGTTTGCCCAGGTGCGCGCCGCCCATCCGGCCGCCGAGATAGTTGTCGGTCGCGACGAAGCTGGCGTAATTGTCCGTCTGCAACCCGGAGTCGATGATCACCACCGGGATGCCGGCGTTGCCGGCAGTCTCGACCGGGCGGATGAGCGCCTTGTCGTCGAGCGGCGCCAGCACCATGCCGTCCACGCCGCGGGCGATGAAGTTCTCGACCACCTTGATCTGCTCGTCGCGGTCGTCCTCCTTGAGCGGCCCTTTCCAGATGATCTTCACCGGCTGGCCGGCGGCCACGAGTTCCTGCTCCGCCTTGCGAGCCCCGGCGTGGATCGATTTCCAGAACTCATGCGTCGTGCCCTTGGGGATGACCACGATCGACAAGCCACTGCCGGAAGGGTCGCCGGACTCGGTACCGCAACCCAAAATGAATACCAATGCGGCGCATGCAGCGCCGAGCAGCCATGATTTCATGCGCGGCAGGCTAGGCGACCCGCCCCGGCATGACAAACTTTTTGCAAAAAAGACTTGCGCAGGGACGACGGCTGGGAGAGATTGACCGCATGAAAACAATTCTGTTTTTTTGTACATTATCAGCCCTGTTCACCGCTTCCGTGTTTTTGACCGGTTGTTCCGCAGGGGATGAGTCCGAACCAGCCAAGCCTCAATCTTCGGCTGAAACCGCGTCGGCCATGGCCGTGGCCCACTGGGTAAAAGGCGACCCGGTGGACCTCTCCAGCGGCGTGCATGTCGTGGAGTTCTGGGCCACGTGGTGCCCGCCGTGCCGCACCAGCATCCCGCATCTGACGAAATTACAGGAACAATTCGCCGATCGCGGTGTGAAAATCATCGGGGTCAGCAACGAGAAACTGTCCACCGTCGAGCCGTTCGTCGAGAAAATGGGCGACAAGATGGCGTACACGGTGGCCATCGACGGGGGCGTCGCCAAGGAATACAAGGGTAAATACAACATCGGCGGCATCCCCCATGCATTCGTCGTGAAGGAGGGCGAGGTGGCCTGGCACGGGCATCCGATGGCCGGGCTGGATGACGCGATCAAGGAGGCGCTGAAAGAATGAGGCGCGCCTCCCCGTTCCTTCTCGTCGCGCTTGGCTTGGCGGCCGGCTGCGGCGGGGAGATCAGGAAGCCGTCCACGGACGGTGCCTCGAGCGCCGTCGAGGCGGTCGCGGCGACCAATGTTTTTCACGCGGCGCAACTCGGCGACCTCGCGGCATTGCAGCAATACCTTGGCCAAGGTCAGTCGGTGACAAACCGCGATGCGGAAAACGGCCAGACCGCGCTGCATTACGCGGCTTGGGGCGGCCAAACCAACACGGTCGCTTGGCTGCTCAATCAGAAGGCCGACGTCAACGCGCTGGACGACGACGGCAAGTCGCCGCTGGATTACGCGTGGATGCCGAGGGGTGAGGCTGCCCGGAAGGTGCTCACCGCGGCCGGGGCCAAGCCGGGCGGTGAACTGCACCCGCCGGAACCGCCAAAGGAACCGCAGGAGAACGAGGCAGCCACACCGTAGCCGGTTGGCCAAGCCGGTTTAGGGGGTATCGATCTTGGCCAAGCGCTCGCGGGCCTTGGCTGCGGGGGGGGTGTCGCCGCACTCATCCGCCACGCGATGCAGCAGCGCGAGCGCCCGGTCTGTTTCGTCCAGTTTCCCCGAGTAAAGATTGCAGAGATGGATGGCGATCCATCCCCAGCGGGTCGGGGGGATGTTCAATTCCAGCATTTCCTCGTACTCCATCGCTGCAGCGCGAAAGCTGGCCAGGTCTTTCTCGTAAATCTCAGCAATGCGCTTGTGGACATGGTATTCACCCGGAAAAACCCTGAGGTACTCGCGGAACGAATCGATCGCATCCACATAAGCCCCGTTCGCCCAGATCGATTCGGCCTCCTCGTACATGTCGGCCTTTCGCGACTTGTCGCTCTTGGTCACGTAATGCCCGCCGACCCGTTCGCCGGCGAAGGTGCTGACATCGCGCGCGACCAGCAGCGCGAACACAATCAGCGCCACCAGCATCCCGCTGAAATAGTTCATCATCCCGCCTTTTTTCTCCGGTGGACTGGTGCCCCCGGCGGTTTCGACCAGGTTGGTTTTTCCCTCTTCTACCGGTGGCCCGGTCTTTTGGGGGTTTTTTTCTTCGACCTTGGCCGGTGTCGAGTTGGAGAGCATGCGGTTGACCTCATCGAGATTGAATCCCTCGTCTGAGCCGCCGGTCTCGCCGCCATTGACCCCGACTGGCATTTCCTCCCGCTCATCCTCCAAATCCACGCGGAACCGGTCAACCTGTATGGTTTCATATGCGTCGCGAAAACCGTTCCAACACCAAACGGCTGTGAACACGCATAGCGGATAGAGGATGATGCGCGAAATCAGTTTCACGTCTCGCCATTCGTAGCAGCCCTGGCATGGCAATGAAACGCAAAACAGCTTGCCAACGGCGTCTGGTTTCCGTCTCATCGGGCGCATGACACTCCGCACACTTTTCCGGACAACCCTTCTCACCGCGCTTGGGCTCGCCATGGCGCTTGGCCAAGCGACTGCCGCGCCAACCACGGCGCTGGTCTGTTTCGGCAGCTACTCGACCCCCGACAAGGAGAGCGTTCACCTGTTCCAACTCGACCTGGCCGACGGCTCGTTGAAGAAACTCAGCGCCGTGGACGGCTTGAAAAACCCGTCGTTCCTCAAGATCCACCCAAGCGGCCGATACCTCTACACCGTTAACGAGGTCAGCACGTTCGACGGCAAGCGCAGCGGCGGCGTGACGGCGTTCGCGCTGGACGTTCAGGCCGGCAAGCTGACCCGGCTCAACCAGCAGCCGTCCGGCGACACCGGCCCGTGCCATCTCACCGTCGATGCCACCGGCAAATTCGTGCTCGTCGCGCATTACGGCGGCGGCAGCACCTCGGTGTTGCCGGTCAAAGACGACGGCTCCGTCGGTGCGGTGGTGTCGCAGATCAAGCACACCGGCTCCAGCGTCACGCCGCGCCAAAAGGCGCCGCATGCCCACGCGGTTCACGTCGGCCCAAACAACCAGTTCGCCTTCGCGCCCGACCTCGGCATCGACAAAGTGCTGGTGTTCCGCTTCGACGAAAAAACCGGCGCCATCACCGAGACCAAGTTTGGCGGAGCCAAGCTCGAGCCCGGCTCCGGCCCGCGCCACTTCGGCTTTCACCCAAGCGGCAAGTTCGCCTACGTGATCAACGAACTGAAACAGACGGTCACCGCCTTCCGCTACCGGGCCAAGCGCGGACGGCTCCAGACGCTCCAAACCGTCTCCACCGTGCCCCACCCAGTCGAGGGCAACAGCACCGCCGAACTGCTCGTCCACCCAAGCGGCAAGTTTCTGTACGGCTCCAACCGCGGCCACAACAGCATCGCCATGTTTCGGATCGACCAAAAGACCGGCAAGCTGACCGCGCTTGGCCACGAGGCGACCCGGGGGGAAATCCCCCGCAACTTTGGCATCGATCCCACCGGCCAATACCTGCTCGCGGCCAACCAGCGGTCGAACAACGTCGCCGTGTTCCGGATCAACCAAGACACCGGCAAACTCAAGTTCACCGGCAACGAGATCCAGCTCTCCAAGCCGGTCTGTGTGCGAACGATCCTTCAGGACTGACGTCGGGCTAACCGTCACTCGCCGGACTCCCATGGAACGCTTGAAACGACTTGCAGACCGCGCAGTTCTAGTCGCAGCCCGTACAAGCCTACGCCACCATGTTGGGATGAGAACGAAACGGCTGTTGCAACGGCTCACCCTCTTTTGGGTTGTCATGAGCGCCCCGGGTTGCGCCACCTGGGAGGAAAAACTGGATCAACGTGCCAAGTGGAAAAAATTCCGCGAGGAAAGCCACCAGCCGCCCACGCTTCCCTTCCGGAAATGGCCCCGGGAAAAATGACATTCAGTGCGCCTAAACAGCTTGCCATGGAGCTCCCGCGCGGCAAGGGTTGCGCCGCTATGAAAACTCTTTTTACCTCACTTTTTACCTTTCTTTTTGCCACCCTGTTTTTAACCGGATGCACCAATCAACATTCGCACGACACTGACCACGGACATGGCGAGGGTGAACATCAACACGCCGAAGGGGATCACGACGGCCATGACCACGACGGCCATGACCACGACGCCAAGCCGGATGCGCCCACCGGTGTCCGGATGGGGACCGGGCTGATGACCTTTGACACCGTCCCCGGTTGGGGGCTCACCGCGGAGGGCAAATCCGCCATCGGCCCAACGCACGGCGGCGTGATCATCGGCAAGGACGGCACGATCTACACCAGCGCCGACAAGGGCGTGATCGCCTTTTCGCCGGACGGCAAGGTGGCCCGTGATTTCCTGGGCGAACCGTACACCAACCTGCACGACATCGAGATTCGCAGCGAGGGCGGCACGGAATACCTGTACGGGGCACGCAATAAAAACGCGGAGGGCATCAAGTTCAACGCCGCCGACGGCAAGGTCGCGCTGCGGCTGCCCTTTCCTTCCGAGTCCGGGCTTTCCGCGAAACCGTTTAGCCCAACCGCCATCACGGTGTCCAATGACGGCCGCATCTTTCTCTCCGACGGCTACGCCAGCAACATCATTTTCACCTTCGACAAGGCCGGCAAATACCTGAAGCACTTCGGGGCCAAGGGCAATGGCCCGCGCCAGTTCAACACCGCGCACGGTATGACGCTCGACACCCGCTACGAGCCGAACCGGCTGCTGATTTGCGACCGCAACCATCAGCCCAAGGGGCGTCTGCTGCACTACAGCCTCGATGGTGAATACATCAACGAAGTCATCGGCGGCCTCGGCATGCCCACCTCGGTATCCGTCCAAGGCGACTACGTCTCGGTTCCCGACCTGCACGGCCGCGTCGTGATCCTCGACAAGACCAACACCATCATGGCTGTGCTTGGCCACAACCCGGATCCCAAGCAGGGTCGCAACTATGGCGTCAAGCAGGCGGACTGGATTGAAGGTGTCTTCAGCGGCACGCACGGCTCCGGCTGGGATGCCGACGGCAACCTGTACGTGCAGGACTGGAACGTGGACGGGCGCATCATGAAGCTCGTCCGCGTGAAGGGCTGAGTTTTCAGTTTTTCAATCCGCAGATTTCGCAGATGTGCGCAGATCGATTTTTGAATCTGCGAAAATCTGCGTCATCTGCGGATCACTCCCTTGGCCAAGCGCTACCGTTTGGGGATTGGCATCGGCTTGAACTCAAACGGCATCGTTTCCGGCAGCACATTCACGCCGGTGGTGAACTTGAACGGCGCGCCCACGCGGCCGGTCGCTTGGCCAAGCCGCCCGCCGCGCCGGGTGGATCGGCTGTGCCGGATCGGCTCGGCGTAGGTCAACTCCACCATGAACGCCGTCCAGCCCTTCTCCGGCTCGGGCACGCGTCCCACGTAAACACCGCGGCTCACCGGGCGCAACTTGCTGTTTGTCCAGGTTTTGCCGGTGGTCTCGATGCGGAAGTCGCGTGTCTCCGTGTTGGTGCATTGCCAAAGCAGCACCTCCTTCGGTTGCACCTTGGTGGTCACCTTGATCGAGCCGTCCTCCTGCACGTTCCAGTCGTACTCCGGCAGCTTGGTCTGGTTCAGAATGGCGTTGTAATAGGCGGCCAGGCTGTAGACGGCATCCGAGCCGTTGAGCGAATGGCCGGCGTTCGGCACGTAGCGGAGGTGCTTTTGGCCGAGCAGATTCTTGTAGTAAAACTTCCACGAGTCCGGCAGGAAGAATTGGTCTCCGCAGGCGTTGATGAGGTACTTGGGCATCGTGTAGCGCTCGAGATATTCGTACGGCTCGATGAGCTCGAGCAGTCGCCGGTACTCGGGCGTGTCCTGCCAACCCATGATGCCCATCTCCACGTAGTCACCCACCGCCGGGGCGTAAAACCCGTAGGCGCGGTAATGGTGCTTGAACGACGGGACAACGTTGAGCATGTCGATGACGATCGGCACGATGGCCACCACGCGCTTGTCCACCGCCGCCACGCTCCAGGTCGTCCAGCCGCGCTTCGAGCCGCCAGCGGCCACGAACTTGTCCACCACCACCTCGCCGCCCTCCGGCTTGGCCAAAAAGTCGGTCACGGTGTCCATCGCACGCACGACCGCCTTGGTCATCGGCAGGCGGGCCGGCCACCGCTCGTCGCCGGTGCGCAGATACTTGTCCCACGTGTAGGCGATGAGCGCATCCTCGGTTCGGTCGCGGTCGTCGCCGGCGAAGCGGAGCGGCTGGTTGGGGATCATGCCCAGCCCGGTGACCACCGAGCCGGTCTTGACCGCGATTTGCGCCATGATGTCCTCCGCCTTTGACGGGGGCTCCCCGCCGTTCCGGCCGCCGCCGATCAACATCAGGCTGGTGTCGTGCTTCAGCCGGTGCGGCCGGGCAATGGTCAACCAATGCTTCCACAGCGTCCGGTCGACGTCCGCCTCGGTCAGGAATTGCTGCGAGGTCATCTCGACGACATGGGTGGTGACGCCCTTCCCTTCGGTGGTCGAAACCAACCGGTACTCGTATGCCGGGTCCGGCTTGGCCACGTAGCGGTCGAGCGCCGTCTCTCTTGCCGTTGCGCTTGGCCAAGCGGCCCCGGCCACCAGCACCGCAGCAAGGCCGCGAGATGTCATGTTCATCTGTCTCCGTGTCATTGTGTCAAAAACTTTCAACTGGCTTACCGCACACCTGCTCGTCCGGCAAGGTTACGCTTGGCCGCAGGAGGGGCAAGTTCCACCTTGCCCCGTGTCTAAGTTACCATTGGACGAGGTGGAACTCGTCACTCCCGGTGCGCTCCCCATTTGTTCGGCGGCCCACAAAATGGCTTAGCCTTTCAACAGCTTGGCCAAGGTTTCGCCAACGACCTGAGGGTTGGCCTTGCCCCGGCTGGCTTTCATCACTTGGCCTTTCAAAAAGTTAATCGCGTTCTCCTTGCCGTTGCGGAAGTCGTCCGCCGGGCCGGGGTTGGCGTCAATCGCCTCCCGGCACCACTGCTCCAATTCGCCGCTGTCGCTGACTTGGGCCAAGCCCTTGGCCTCGACGATCGCCGCCGGTGAGCCGCCATCCTCGAACAACTCCGCGAACACTTCCTGCCCGCCCGTGCTGCTGATGGTGCCGGCGTCGATGATCGCGACCAACTCGACAATGGCGGACGGCTCGAACTTCAGGTCGTCAACCGTGCTGCCGGTCTCGGTGAGGCGCGCCTGCAGGTTATTGATCACCCAGTTGGCGATGGCCTTGGGGTTGGCCGCCCCCTTGACCGCCTGCTCGAAAAAGCCGCCCAGCGGAACGTTGCCGACAAACACGTCGGCGTCCTGCGCCGGGATGCCGTAGTCGATCACGAACCGCTGCTTGCGAACGAGCGGCAGCTCGACAACCTGCGAGCGCACCGCCGCCAGCCAAGCCTCGTCCGGCCGGAGCGGCATTAAATCCGGCTCAGGGAAGTAGCGGTAATCGTGCGCGTGCTCCTTCGTGCGCATGGTCTCGGTGATCCCGGCGACATCGTTCCAGCGTCGCGTTTCCTGCACCAGCGTGCCGCCGCTCTCGAGCGTCTCGATCTGCCTCGGCACCTCGTAATTGATCGCGCGCCGCACGCCGCTGAAGGTGTTCATGTTCTTGATTTCCACCTTCACGCCGAGTTCCTCGGTGCCCTTCGGGCGCACGCTGATGTTGACGTCACATCGCACCATGCCCTTCTCCATGTCGCAGTCGCTGATGCCGCCGTAAATCAAGATGTCCTTCAGCGCGTTGAGGTAGTCGTACGCCATGTCGGCGCTGCGCAGATCCGGCTCGGAGACGATCTCGAGCAATGGCACGCCGGCCCGGTTGAAGTCGACGCCGCTGTGCTGCTCGAAGTGGTTGTTCTTGCCGACATCCTCCTCGAGGTGGGCGCGTGTGATGCGCACCCGCTCGAGGCCATCGCCAAACTCGAAGTCCACGTGGCCAGTCGTCGTTGACGGGAAGTCGTACTGCGTGATCTGGTAATCCTTGCAGACGTCGGGGTAAAAATAATTCTTGCGGTCGAACTTCGCGAAGCTTGGCACCTCACAGTTCAGCAGATAGCCGGTGAGCGCCGTGAGCTGCAGTGCACGCTCGTTGGGTACCGGCAACACGCCCGGCATGCCGAGGCAGACCGGGCAGACGTTGGTGTTTGGCTCCGCGCCAAACTCATTGGCGCAGCCGCAAAACATTTTCGACTTCGTCTTGAGTTGGCAATGGGTTTCCAACCCGATGACGGCCTCGTATTCCATCAGAGCGCGGCCCTTTCCGTGTGCCACGGCGTGGCCTGTTCGTAGGCATGGGCGATCTGCAGCAACTCGCTCTCGCCGAACGGCTTGCCGAGCAGCTGCAGACCGATCGGCAGCTTCGGATCGCTCGTGAACCCGCACGGCAAACTGATGCCGCACGTGCCGGCCAGGTTGCAGGAGATCGTGAAAATATCGGACAAATACATCTGCAACGGGTCGTCCATTTTTTCGCCTGCCTTGAACGCCGGCGCCGGCACGGTCGGCGTGATCAGCGCGTCGACCGTCTCGAACGCCTGCTCAAAGTCGCGCTTGATAAGCGTCCGCACTTTTTGCGCCCGCAGATAATAGGCGTCATAATAGCCGCTGCTCAACACGTAGGTTCCGAGAATGATCCGCCGCTTGACCTCCTCGCCGAAGCCCCGGCCTCGCGTGTTGCAGTATAGTGAAAACGGGTCGTCGCCGTCGACGCGCTCGCCGTAGCGGATGCCGTCGAAGCGCGCCAGGTTCGCGCTGGCCTCGGCGGTCGCCACGATGTAGTAGGTCGCGACGCCGTACTCGGTGTGCGGCATGCTCACCTCGTGAATCTCCGCGCCGAGCGCCTCGCACTGCTTCACCGCCGCGTCGAACGCCGCGCGCACTTCCGGGTCGATCCCGTCGATGAGATATTCCCTCGGCAAACCAAGCTTGATTCCCTTCAAGTCGCCGCCGAGCCCGGCCGCGTAGTCCGGCACCTCCGTCGGGACGCTGGTCGAATCGCGCGGGTCGTGGCCGGCCATCGCGCCGAGCAGCGTCGCCGAGTCGCGCACGTCCCGGGCCAAGGGGCCGACCTGGTCAAGCGACGAGGCGACCGCCCCCACGCCGTAACGCGACACGCGCCCGTAAGTCGGCTTGAGCCCGACGCAGCCGCACAACGCCGCCGGTTGGCGGATCGAGCCGCCGGTGTCGGTGCCGATGCTGGCGAAGCATTCCTGCGCCGCGACCGACGCCGCGCAGCCGCCGCTCGAGCCGCCCGGCACGCGCTCCAAATCCCACGGGTTGTGGCTGCGCCCGAATGCCGAGTTTTCCGTCGAGCTGCCCATCGCGAACTCGTCCATGTTCACGCGGCCGAACAACACCGCGCCGGCGTCGCGCAGTTTGCGCACGACCGTGCCGTCGTACGGCGAGCGGAAATCGCCGAGAATTTTTGACGAGCAGTTGGCCGGCTGGCCCTTGGCGCAAAACAAATCCTTCAGCGAGACCGGCACGCCAAGCAGCGGTTGGGCGGCGTGGGTGCTGCCGTTGGCCAAGGCGGCGTCGGCGGCCTCCGCTTGGCCAAGCGCGTCGTCGCGATCGAGGCTCATGAAGGCGTTGACTTGGCCGTCGACGGCGTCGATGCGGTCGAGGCAGGCCAGCATCGCCTCGCGGGCGGAAACCTCCCCGGCCGCGAGCTTGGCCGTGAGGGCGGACAGGGTGAGTTCGTGCAGCATCACTCGACGATCTTCGGCACGATGAACAGGCCGTTGGCCTGCTTGGGCGCGTTGGCCAAGGCGGCTTCCTGCGGGATCGACGGGCGCACCTCGTCGGCGCGGAGGACGTTGGCCAACGGCACGGCGTGGGCCATCGGCTCCACGCCGGCGACGTCGAGTTCCTCCAGTTTTTTCACGTAGCCGAGGATGTCGCCAAGCTGAGCGCCAAGCTTCGCCTCCTCGTCGGGTGACAGGGCAATCCGCGCCAGGTTGGCGACGTAGCGGATGTCAAAGTCGTTGTTGGCCATGGGCAGGGTCGGGGTTATTCCTCCTCGAAGTTACGATTGACGAGTTCCTCCAGCTCGTCGAGCGCCTCGGTGGCGTCGCTGCCCTTAGCCGTGACGGTGAGCGTCGTACCGGGGCCGGCGGCCAGCATCATCAGGCCCATGATGCTTTTGCCGTTGATCTCCTCCCCGTCCTTTGCGACGAGAATCTCGCTCTCGAAACGGGTCGCCCTCTTGACAAACATCGACGCCGGGCGGGCGTGGAGGCCAAGCTGGTTTTGCACGACCATCTCCCGGCTACCCGTTTCGCTGTTGTTTTTCTTGTGGCTCATCCGGCAAAAAAGCGGCGCATTCTTGCTTGAGAATGGGGGTTTGGGCAACTTTTTTGCTTTTTTGGGCGGAATGGGGTTTTTCTGAATTGACGCTGGCCCTTTCTTGGGCAGCATTGACCGCCGTGCAAGGAGGCGCGATTGGTTTGAACAATAACGGGGTTTCTGCACTCCAAAATCGATTATGATTCGCTATCTCAAATATGCGACTGCGCTGACTCTGGCGACAGTGTTTCTCGTTCTGCCCGGCTCGGGGGTTTCACAGGAAACCGACACGAAGCCGGCCCAGCCCGCCCCTGCGGAACCGTCGGCAAAGACGGTGGAGATCGATGTGGCCAACTCCCTCGAGCACCAGGCGGGAATGTATGGCGGCGAGATGATCGCCGAGAAAATGCCGGTCGCCGGCGTGCATGCCTCGACCATCGAGGAAATCGAGGGCGGCATCGTGACCGCCTGGTTTGGCGGCGCGGAAGAAGGCGCGTACGACGTGGTCATCTGGATGTCGCGCAACGAAGGCAGCGGCTGGTCCGCCCCCAAGCCGGTCGCAGACGGTGTCGACACCGCCAAGCGCATTCAGTACCCGTGCTGGAACCCGGTGTTGTTCCGGCAATCCAGCGGCACGCTGCTGCTCTTCTACAAGGTCGGCCCCAACCCGAGGCAATGGTGGGGCATGATGAAAAAATCATCGGACGACGGGTTGACCTGGGGCAAGCCGATCCGCCTGCCGGACGGCTATGTCGGCCCGGTGAAGAACAAGCCGATCGAGCTCGCCAACGGCACCCTGCTATGCGGCTCGAGCCTCGAGGACGCCGGCTGGCGCGTGCATATGGAACGCTACGTCCAGAACCGGTACTGGAACAAGACCAAGCCGCTCAACTCCCCGCTCGATTTCGCCGCCATCCAGCCCACCCTGCTCGCCTATCCGGACGGGTCGATCCAGGCGCTTTGCCGCACCAAGTCCGGCCGGCTCACCGACTGCTGGTCGAGCGACAACGGCCAGAAATGGACCCGCATGAAGCGCACCCAGCTGCCCAACCCCAACGCCGGGGCGGACGGCACGGTGCTGGCCGACGGCCGTGCGTTGCTCGTCTATAACCACACCCGGCGCGGCCGCTCGCCGCTCAACGTCTCCGTCTCGCGGGACGGCAAGACGTGGGATGCCGCCCTCGTGCTGGAGAACCAGCCGGGCGAATTCTCCTACCCGGCCGTCATCCAGACCAGCGACGGTAACGTGCACGTGACCTACACGCACAACCGAACCAACATCAAGCACGTCGTCATCGACCCGGCCAAGCTGGCCACCCGGCCGATCGTCGAGGGCCAGTGGCCGCAATAACCCTGCGCTTGGCCAAGCGCACCCCTTGTTCACGGGCTCATGCCAGACGAAGCCGCCAGCCCGACCCCCGACCAACTTTGGGAAAAGGCGGCGGAATATCTCGAGGCGAACGAGACCGAGGGGGCGCAAAAAAGCCTGCTGCACTGGGCGTTGCTGCTCGATGCCGAAGCCAAGGCCGCGTGGCTTCACCGACTGCCGCCGCAACTCGTCAACGCCGTCTCGAGCATCGTCCGCACCGCCGAGACCCTCTCGAGCAACCCCAACGACACGGCGCTCGCCTGGGTCTCGATTGGCCGCACTTGGCTGGATCGGGATCAGCCCGAGTGGGCGCACGCCTGTTTTGTGAGTGCCGCCGCCGCCGCGCCGAATAACGACGGCGTGCACCACGAGCTTGGCCTGTCGTGGCATCGAAAAAACGAACCGGGCCAGGCGATGAACGCCTTCCAACAAGCCGCCCAGCTCAACCCCGGCCACGCTGGCACCTGGCACAACCTTGGCCAATGCCACCAGCAGCTTGGCCAAGCCGGCAAAGCCATCGAGGCGTTCGAGAAGGCGTTGGCCATCGAACCGGGCCACCCGCTCGCCGGGGTCGAACTGGGCACCATCCGCCTTGACGGGCTCGACCTCGCCGGGGCCGAGGCCTGTCTCTCCGGCGTGATCGAGCGCCACCCGGACAACGCCGCCCCCCGCCGCAACCGCGCGCAGGTGCTCCTGTTGCAGGGGCAGTTCCCGCAGGGCTGGATCGATTTTGGCTACCGGTTTCAAACCGGCACCCGCGAGCATTACCCGGCTGACACGATCTGGAATGGCGAACCGGTTGGCGACAAAAAATTGCTGATCCACTTCGAGCAGGGCCTCGGCGACACGGTCATGTTCAGCCGGTTCCTGCCGCAGGTGCAGTCGCTCTGCGGTGAGCTTGTTTTTGAATGCCAACCGACGCTGCTGACTCTCATGCGCCGGTCTTTCCCACAAATCGAAATCGTCGCCGAGGGCGACGCTCCGGGCGACTTCGATCTCCACCTGCCGCTGCTCTCACTTGGGGAACGGCTTGGCCTGGACGAGTCCAGCCTGCTCGGCGACCGGCCCTGCCTCGTCGCCACCGACCGCGCCACCCTGCCCGACTCCGGACGCCTCCGGGTCGGGCTGGCTTGGGCCGGGAACCCCCATCACACAAAAGACGCCACCCGTTCCATCGCTTGGGAACAGTTTGCCACGATCACCGGGCTGGACGGCATGGATTACTTCTGCCTCCAAGTCGGGCCAAGGGCGGACGATTGCCGCGACTCCGGCGTCATCTCGCTTGGCGACCCGTTGAGCGACTGCGCGGCGACGGCCGATGTTATTGGGCAGCTCGACCTCGTGATCACGGTCGATACCGCCGTGGCACATCTGGCCGGCTCGCTGGGCAAGCCGGCGTGGGTGCTCGTCTCAACCGTGCCCGACTGGCGATGGCAGCTCAACCGGGCCGACAGCCCGTGGTATTCCTCCATTACACTGTATCGGCAACGCGCCGGTGAGGAGGGCTGGACGGCGACGCTCGAACGGGTGAAGCAGGACTTGGCCAAGCGCCTGGCCTGAGCGGGGCCGCTACGACTGCGCCGGCACGTCCATGCGAAACTCCGGGATGCGTGTGATCACGCTGCGGCCGTTCTCGTCCACGCCGATGTAGCTGCCGGTCGCCACCGCCCAGTCGCCGGCGAACAGGTGGAAGCTGTGGTAATCGAACGACTCGCCCGGGGTCAACTCGGGGAACATCCCGACGACGCCGTCGCCCTCGACCACCGTCTTGTTGCCGTCCGCCTCGTTGACCACCCACTTGCGGCCCTTGATGGTGACGGTGCTGTCGGAGTCGTTGCGGATGGTGATGAAGTAGGCGAAGCAATGCGGCCGATCCTCCGGCGTGGCCATGTCCGGCTGGTGCAACACCCGGTCCACGACCACGATCAACCCGTCCAGTTCGACCATATCCATTGGAACAATGCCGCCTTTAATGCGGCGCGGCACCGGCCACGCGCAGTTTTAACTCGATCTCGTCGGATACCTTCTCCTCATTGTTGCCGGCGTTGATCCCGTACTCCGATCGCTTGATCTTGAAATCGGCACGCAACACGAGCAGATCCCCCGGCACACGGTTTCGCTTGGCCAGCAACCCCTTGAGGTAGGTCAATCGAATCGGGGTGGTCACTTGTTTGGTGACGCCCTTGACGGTCAGTCTGCCCGCGACGGTCGCCGTCGTGGTGGTTCCGCTGGTCTTGACCCCGGTCAACTTTTCGGCGACGAACTCGATGGTGGGGAACTGGGCCGTGTCCATCCACTTCGCCCCCAGCATATGCTCCTTCATCAGCGGGTTGTCCACATGCAGCGAGCCGGTCGCCAGGACGATTTTGCCGGTGGTCGCCGCCGGCTTGGCCGGGTCGAACGACACCGTGCCGCTGACCCCGGTGGCGGTGCCGTTGATCGACTCCAGCGGGGCGTCCAGCAGGAACACCACGTTGTTCACCTTCTTCGGATCCTTGAAATCGAACTTGATCGGATCCGCACTCGCAACCCCTTGGGCAGCCCCCAAGGCCAATGCCCACGCCAACTTGATTTTCAATCTTTGTTTCATAATGATTTCGATGATGTCCCGGCATCGGGCGGTCCGCCTGTACGGGACGGAACGCGAAAGGCCAGAGAGAGGCCAAACAATCCGCCGCTCACCGCCATGGTGACAGCAAGCAATTCCACCCCGAACACGTATCTGTTTTCCGTCACGGGATACTCGAGACCGGTGACTTCATCAATCTCGGTTCGAGTCCCGGTAGACTTCGACCAACCCATGTGCAACCCGCCAGCCAGCCAGAGAACCAGACCGGTACAACCGATCCCCAACGCAGCCAATCGCAATGCCGAACGCACAAGGCGGCAAAATAAGGAATCCAAGCCCGGCAAGCAATCCAACATCTCAAACCTTCAGGGTTTTCTCCTGCTTGCCGTCCCGGTATGCTCGCCGGATGCGTGACAGCGCAACCCGATACCACACACCCCCTCGGTTTGGCCAAGCGCTTGGCCTGTTCGCACTCGCCCTGCTCGCGCTTGGCCAAGCGGCCTTGGCCAAGCCCACGTTCAAAAACGTCGTCCTCATATTAAGCGACGACCACCGGTATGACTTTCTCGGCTTTCACCCGGACAGCCCCGACTTTCTCGAGACGCCAAACCTCGACCGCATGGCCCGCCAGGGGGCGCACCTGGCGAACGCCTTCGTCACTACGTCGCTCTGCTCGCCCAGCCGCGCCACCATTCTCACCGGCCAATACATGCACCGGCACAAGGTCGTCGACAACCAGCGCGCCGTGCCCAACGGCACCCGGTTTTTCCCGGAGTACCTGCAGGCCGCCGGCATCAGCACCGCCTACGTCGGCAAGTGGCACATGGGACACGACGACGACTCGCCGCGCAACGGCTTTGACCATTGGGCCAGCTTCAAGGGACAGGGCGTCTACTTCGATCCCGAGTTCAACATCAACGGCAAGCGTAAAAAATTCGACGGCTACAACGCCGACGTCACCGCCAACCTCGCGCTAGATTACCTGAAGAGCGTCGGCGAAAAACGGTTCTTTCTGCAAGTCGGCTTCAAGGCGGTGCATTACCCATTCCAGCCGGCCAAGCGGCATCACGGACGCTACGACAAATTCGACGTGCCGCGCCCGCAGACGATGTCGCTCACCGAGCGCAACTACGAGACGCAGCCGAACTGGGTGCGCGAACGGCGCTACGGCATCCACGGCATCGACCACATGGAAACCGGCCCGCTGGACAACGACCCGGTCCCGTCGCTGCCCGGGCTGTACCGTCGGTTTGCCGAGACGGTGCACGGGCTGGATGAGAACGTCGGCCTCATCCTGGATTACCTCGACGAGTCCGGCTTGGCCAAGGACACGCTCGTACTGTACCTCGGCGACAACGGCTTCGCGCTGGGCGAACACGGCTTTTACGACAAGCGCGACGCGTTCGAGGAATCGATCCGCATCCCGATGCTCGCCTACGCGCCCGGCCGCATCCAGCCCGGCACGACGGTCAGCCAGATGGCGCTCAACCTCGACGTCGCGCAGACGGTTTTGCACGGCATGGACGTCGCGCAGCCAAGCGACACGCCCGAAATGTCCGGCCGCTCCCTGCTCCCCCTCCTGCTTGGCCAAGCGGCCGACGGCTGGCGTGGGCATTTCCTCTACGAATACCATTGGGAATGGAATTTCCCGGCCACACCCACGACCTTGGCCATTCGCACCGACCGGTACAAATACGTCTATTATCACGGAATTTGGGACAAAAACGGGCTGTACGACCTCGAGTCCGACCCGCACGAGCGACACAATCTCATCCGGATCCCGGCCTTCGCCGAGCGGGCCAAGCAGATGAATAACCAACTGTTTGGCGAACTGGCCGAGGCGGGCGGCTTGACCATGCCAATCCGCCCGCCCAAGGGCGTACAGTTTTACGACCGCAAGCTCCGACGTTGACCCGCCGCTTGGCTTTCATAAACTCCCTGCCCCGATTTGAACCATGAGCGACGACTCCAAAACGAACGTCTTCCCGCCAAGCACCTCTGCCTCGGCCAACGCACACGTCTCCTCCCTCGAGCAGTATCACGAAATCTACGACCGATCGATCAACGATCCCGACGGCTTTTGGACCGAGCACGCCCAGAGGCTTCGTTGGGATGAAAAATGGCACACGCTGCGCGAGTCGGATTATTCCAAGGCAGAAATCAAGTGGTTCATCGGCGGCAAACTCAACGCCTGCTACAACTGCGTCGACCGCCACGTGGACGACGGCCACGGCGACGACACCGCGCTCATTTGGGAAGGCAACGACCCGAACGAAAGCCGCACCTACACCTACTCGCAACTTCAGGCCGAAGTGCAAAAGGCCGCCAACGCGCTGAAAGATCTCGGCTTGGCCAAGGGCGACCGCGTTTGCATCTACATGCAAATGATCCCCGAGTTGACCATCGCCATGCTCGCCTGCGCGCGCATCGGCGTGGTGCACTCGATCGTGTTCGGCGCGTTCAGTGCCGACAGCCTCGTCACCCGCATCAACGACTCCGAGTGCAAGGCCATCATCACACAGGACACCGGCGTGCGGGGCACCAAGCTCGACATCCCGATGAAGGCCAACGCCGACAAGGCCGTCGAAAGCACGCCCTCGATCGAGAACATTCTCGTCGTCAAACGCACCGGCAGCGCGGTGTCGATGGCCGACGGCCGCGACGTCTGGTGGCACGACGCCCTCAAGGCCGCCGACCCCGTATGCCCGGCCGAGCCGATGGACGCCGAGGATCCGCTCTTCATCCTGTACACCTCCGGCAGCACCGGCAAGCCGAAGGGCGTACTGCACACCACTGGCGGTTACCTTGTCTACGCGGCGACGACGCATCATTACATTTTCGACTACCACCCCGGCGACGTCTACTGGTGCACGGCCGACATCGGCTGGGTCACCGGGCACACTTACATCGTCTACGGGCCAATGGCCAACCGCGCCATTACGATGATGTACGAAGGCGTGCCGAACTACCCGGACTTTGGCCGGTTTTGGGAGATCGTGGCCAAGCACAAGGTGAACATTTTTTACACCGCACCCACCGCCCTGCGCGCCTTGATGAAGGAAGGCGACGCTTGGCCAAGCGCCCACGACCTCTCCAGCCTGCGCCTGCTTGGCACCGTCGGTGAACCGATCAAGTCGCCCGAGTGGACTTGGTACCACGAGGTCGTCGGCAACGGGCAATGCCCGATCGTCGACACATGGTGGCAGACCGAAACCGGCGGCATTTTGATCTCGCCGCTGCCCGGGGCCACACCGACCAAGCCCGGCTCCGCCACCCTGCCCTTTTTTGGAGTCAAACCGGCGCTCGTCGATGACGAAGGCAACATCATTGAAGGCAACGGCGTCTCCGGAAACCTTTGCATGCTCGAGACTTGGCCCGGCCAAATGCGCGGCGTCTACGGCGATCATCAGCGATTTTTCGATACCTACTTCGCGCGCTTCCCAGGCAAGTACTTCAGTGGCGACGGATGCCGCCGCGATGAGGATGGCTACTACTGGATCACCGGCCGCGTGGATGACGTTATCATCGTCAGCGGGCACAACCTTGGCACCGCCGAGATCGAGGGCGCCATCGGCGGCCACCCAGCCGTGGCCGAGGCCGCCGTCGTCGGCTACGAACACGACATCAAAGGCAACGCCATCTACGCCTACGTCACACTCAAGACCGGCGAGGAAGTCACCGAGACGATGACCGCGGAGATCGTGAAGCAGGTGCGCGCCGACATCGGGCCGCACGCCTCGCCGGAGAAAATCCAATTCACCCCCGGCCTGCCCAAGACGCGCAGCGGAAAAATCATGCGCCGCATCCTCCGCAAAATCGCCGAGGGCGACACCGAAAACCTGGGCGACACCAGCACCCTCGCCGACCCCGCCGTGGTCGACTCCCTCGTCGCCGGCCGAATCGAGTAAGTTTTTTTATCCGCAGCTTGTTTTTCTCGAATCTGCGAAAATCTGCGTCATCTGCGGATCAACTCCAAACGATTCCCTGCGTTTACTCTCCCGAAAGCAGTTTGCGGATGCCGTGCATCAGCACGGACTCCACCACGGGGGCGACATTGGAGGAGCGCGGCTCGGTCTCGTAGCCACCCTCCGAGTAGGCTCGCTCGGTTCCAATGTAAAACGTCCCGTAATCGCCGTACGCCGCCATCGCCACGTTGAGCCTCGGGCGCATCTGCTTGGCGGCCAACTGGTATTCGACGAACAACTCACCCGGCATGTGCAGCACCCGCACGTCGCCGATCGCCAGTTGCGCCAACTCGATCTTGTGTCCCGCGTTGGTCCGCCGCAAGTAGGCCAGCCGCTCCGCCGCCGGCACGGCAACTGGCGGCACCGAGCCCTTGGCCACGTCGGCCACCAACTTGGCCTCGTCCAGGTGCTTGGCCAACGGCAACGCCACCGGGATGACGCTCCAGCGCAGGTCACCCGGTTGCACGGCGAATTTTTTCGTGCTGTCAAACGCCCGCTTCATGCCATCCCTCAGGCGCAACGCCAATTCCATCCGGTTTTTTCGCGAGCCGTCGTTGTATTTGCCGGCGCCGATGTTGCCGCCCGCGCCGTTGAAATGAACGTGCAGCGCCGTCGGCACGGTTTGTTGGCGCATGAATCGCGCAATGCCGGGAAAGTCGGGGCTCGGGATGCCCACGCGGTAGTAGCTTTGCGGATGACAGGCGTAGTAGCTCAGCACGGCCAGCGGCGTGTCGCCGTTCCAGAAAGTGAGCATCGACAGTTCGGGATCAATCACTCCCTCCGGCTCGGCGCGGAGTTTCGGATCCGCACAGGTGGTGTATCGAACCGCGCGCACCTTGCCGTCCGGCCCGAAGATGCGGCGGTTGGACGCAACCCGTTTCACCTCCGCCACACCCCAGCCGCAATGGGTCACCGGCTTGGCCAACGGCAGCGAAGCCTTCACCGCGGCAGCGGCCTTGGCCAAGGTCGCACGGCAAAAATCGCCGTCGAGCCGGCCTAGGTGCTTGGCCTTGGCCTCCTTCAGCAGGCGTTCCGCAGAGAAATCGCAGGTCGGCGCATCGTGCTGGTGCAGGGTGTGCACGGCCACGCGTCCGGGTGTCGTGCCGGCGGCCTTGGCCAAGCGCGCGCGAAACTCGTCGTGCGCCTCGTTGGCAATGCCAAGCCAGTCCACCGCGCATAGCACGATGGGTTCCGCTTGGCCAAGCAGCACCACGCCCCGGCAACGCAGCGTCATCGCGTCCAGCCGCACCACGGGGTCGTAGGCCATCATGTTGCCAAGCGGCGGCGTGGCGTTGATGTCGAACGTGGCCACGCGCAACGGTTGATTCGCCGCTCCGGACACCCCGAGCGAGCCCGAAAACAAAATCGCCATCGCAAACTGCACGGCATTGGGAATGTTCATGGCTGTCGATGCGTTACTTGTGCTTGGCCGCCGTGGCTCCGTTGCGAACCAGCACGCCGGCGATCGCCTTCCGGGCTGAAAGCATTTCGTCGCTGGCTTCTGGGTCGGCTTTCAGCACGATGTCCAGCGAGGTCAAGCCGTCGGCGCGCTTGGCGTTGATGGCCACGCCTTCAGCCACAAGCAGCTCGGCGACCGCCTTGTGACCGGACGCAACGGCGCAATGCAGCGGGGTCGGCTTGAGCGGATCACCCGCATCCGCCTCGTCCAGGTTCGCTCCGGCTTCGATCTGCCCGCGCACCGCCTCAATGTCGCCGTCGCGGGCGGCGTCCCAAATCGAAACCGCTGGTGACGGAGGGGGCGGCTCCGGCGGGATGACCTCGGCCACCGGCTTGACCCCCACCGGCTTGACCCCCACCGGCTCGGCGGCCGGCGCCTCGGCAGCCGGCGGCTGGATCGCTGTTTCGCGGCTGCACCCGACCGCAAGAATCGCAGCAAACAAGGTGAATGTTTTTTTCATCATCGGCTGCGGAAAACCTATCCGTCCACCAGAAACGTGCAACCTGAAATCCGGTTGTTCCAGTCGGCTGCCTCGGTGAACACGCCGCCGGCCAAGCGCTTGGCCAAGCGGAAAAACTTGTCGAGGCGGGCGGCGTGGCGTAGGCTGTCCGGCGCTTTTTTATGAGTAAGGAACCCCTTCGTATTGCGGTGACCGGTGCGGCCGGTCAGATCGGTTATGCCCTGTTGTTCCGGATCGCCTCCGGCCAGATGTTTGGCCCGGACCAGCCGGTGATCCTTCACCTGATCGAGATCGAGCCGGCCCTGCCGGCGCTCGACGGTGTCTGCATGGAACTGGACGACTGCGCCTTCCCGCTGCTCAAGGGCACGGTGGCCACCGCCGACCTCAACGCCGGGTTCAGCGGCGTCAACTGGGCGCTGCTCGTCGGCAGTGTACCCCGCAAACAAGGCATGGAGCGCGGCGACCTGCTTGGCATCAACGGCAAGATTTTCACCGGCCAGGGCCAGGCGATCCAGAACAACGGCGCCAGTGATGTCCGCACCCTCGTTGTCGGCAACCCGTGCAACACGAACTGCCTGATCGCCATGAACAACGCGCCGGATGTGCCGCGCGATCGGTGGTTCGCCATGACGCGCCTCGACGAGAACCGCGCCAAGACACAGCTCGCACAAAAGGCCGGAGTCGATGTCACTGCGGTCAGCAACATGGCTGTCTGGGGCAATCACTCCGCCACGCAGTATCCCGATTTCACCAACGCGAAGATTAACGGCCAACCCGCAGCGGAGGCGATCAGCGACCGCGAATGGCTTGAGGGTGATTTCATCAAGACCGTGCAGCAGCGCGGTGCAGCGATCATCAAGGCGCGAGGTGCCTCGAGCGCGGCCAGCGCGGCGAACGCCGTGATCGACTCGGTCGGCTCCATCATCAACCCCACCGGCGGCGGCGATTTCCACAGCGTCTGTCTCTGCTCCGACGGCAGCTACGGCGTCGACGAGGGGCTGATCTCCTCCTTCCCGGTCCGCAATGTCGCCGGCCAGTTTGACATCGTGCAGGGCGTCCGGCTCGATGCCTTCAGCCAGGGCAAACTCGATGCCACGGTAAACGAGCTGAAGGAGGAGCGGGAGATGGTCAAGGCCCTCCTCCCGAGTTGATCCATGGCCGATCAACCGGAATCCCGGCTCAACGGATACATCGACCATACCCTTTTGCGCCCCGACACCACGGCTCGGGACATCGAGAAACTATGCACCGAGGCGATTGAGCATCAGTTGTTTGCGGTGTGTGTGAACGGCTGCTGGGTACAGCACGCCTGGAATTATCTGGCAGACACGGATGTGTCCATTGCCACCGTGGTCGGATTTCCACTTGGCGCAAGTGACTCGGACTCAAAGCGTTACGAAACCGAGGTCGCGGTCGACAACGGCGCCCATGAGATCGACATGGTGATGAACCTCGGGCGGTTCATCGACGGTGCTCACCGTTACATCGTCCGCGAAATCCGGGATGTCGTTGAGGCGGCGGACGATCGGCGGGTGAAGGTCATCCTAGAGACTGGCTATTTCAGCGACGAACAGATCGCCACGGCCTGCACACTGGCAGTCGAGGCCGAGGCGCATTTTGTCAAGACCAGCACCGGCTTCGGCCCCGGCGGCGCGACAGTCGACCATGTCCGGCTCATGCGCGAGACCGTGGAGCAACGTGCCGGCGTGAAGGCGTCCGGCGGCATCCGCGACCGGGAAAGCGCGCTCGCAATGATCGAGGCCGGTGCCACGCGCATTGGGACTTCCTCCGGCGTGACCATTGCCGGGGGCTGAATGCCCCGGTTATCCACGCGATTCACCCCGGAAACTCCCCGGCCATTCACCGGGTATTCACAGCCACCGGGCGTTGTGAATAAAAAAAGGGCGTTGTGAATACATTTCATTTGGAAAAGCACCGGGCATGGACTACGTTCGCCGGGTTGGCGTACTGGAACCGTGAGGAGAATCGTTTACACTTTTGTTTCCGCCTGCAGCCGCTTGTTTTCCACCCGGCGCCCGCCGCTGTCCTCTTCCCGCCTGATGAGCATGTACCTGAGCCAGGCTAACAGCAAGACGATCTACACGCCCCGGTTTCAAGAGACGCGCACCCGCCGCAACGGCAAATACGGCCACGTCCGGAGCCACTGACCCCGGGCGCTCACTCCCCGTTGAAATTCCACACTAGGTTTGCGCCCGCATCCTGCCGCAGGATGGACGCGGCCGTCAGCGTGTCCACACGGCCATCGGCCATCATGAGGTTGCTCCGACCCGTGTCGTCGCCGTTGGCCCCGTGCCGTGCCAGCACCGGCTTGAGTTGGCTGGGCTGTTTGCCGATCATCTCCGCGACGAGGTCGCGATCGGAGACCAGTGGCGTGGAGCGCCGGGAATCGAACCGGTTTCGTTTCCCGTTCCTCGGGCTGAAAACATAGCCCCGGTACTTTTTCTCGATCGGCCCGCTTGGCGTGTCGGCAAACAACACGGCCAGGCTCGGCTCCGGCACGGACACTAGCTTCGGCTTGGTCGTCGCGCCCTCCACCCCTCGCGGATCGTACGTCGTCGCCCCGTTGTACCCGATCGGGTGCCAACTGCGGTTCGCCCAGTCCCCGCCGAACCGGGCGTTGGGCGCGGACGGGCAGAGAAACACCTCACGGCTGCCGAGGAACCGCTCCAGTGCCGTCACCCAGATTCGTTGCGGCGAAAACTCCGGCTCGGCGAAGTTCGTGGCGATTGGGAGCGCGCCGTCGAGTTCATCGGCATGCATCATGACGCCCAAGCTGATCTGCCGCATGTTGGAAGCGCACTTGATCGATTTCGACTTCGCCTTGGCCTTGGCCAAGGCCGGCAGCAGCATTCCCGCGAGCAGCGCGATAATGACGATCACCACCAGCAACTCAATCAGCGTGAACGCCCTGTTGCCGCACCGCTTCATCGCTTGGCCAAGCGCAACGAGCGCACGCTGATGTCCGTCTCCATCTCCGATCCGATCCTGCCCAACGCGCCGCGCAGCATCCGCGACACCGCGCGCGCCGGGGGCAGCGCCTCATCGCCCAGCACCACCACCCGGTTGTAAAAGCTCTCGAACAAAACCTGCACCCCGAACCGGAACGGCGCGCAGACCTTGGTCGTCATCTCTGCCCAAGTCCGGCTGTCCGGCGGCAGCAGATTGAACACAGCGACGCCACCCGGGTTGAGCTTGGCTTGAATCAACGCCGGCAGCGTGTCGATGGAAACATCCGGCTTGAACACGTCGCCATCCCGGCCAACGGAAAGATCCTCCACTAACAGGTCAAATCCGCCGCGGGCCGAGCGCAGCCACTCAATGGCGTCCGCCTGCGCAAACCGCACCTCCCCTTTCCATCCCGAGCTGAGGCCGCAAAAAAGGTCGTAACCGGCTCGGTCGAGATCCACGCCGCTGATGGAGTGTCCGCCACCCATCGCGCGAAGCGGAGCGATCATCCCTCCCCCGGCAAAGCCCAGAAGCCCCACTCGATCGGCAGGTGAAAATTGGTGGACGGCAGCCGCCAAGACGTCGAACACACTGTCAGTCGCGCCCGGCGCCGCGAGCACCTCACTGAGCACCGAGCCGTTCTGCACAAGCCGCGCGCCGCGGCGAGTTTGCTCCACCACCGGCTTTGCCCCTCCCATGCGCCCCGACAAAACGGGGAACAGCGCGGCTATTGTCTGGGCACACCCTGCTCGTCCCATTCCTGCTTGGAGATCGTTTTGCCACCCTGCCAAGTGGCCTCGGACTGCTTCTGGCCGTTGGGATGCCAGCGCGTCTCGACGCCGTTCAATTGGCCGTTGACGTAGGTTTGCTCCGACCATTTGCTGCCGTCCTCGCGCCAGATGATCCATTGCCCATCGGCCCGGCCATCGACGTAATTGCCGGTGCGGAAACGCTGCCCGTTCTCGTGGTAAAAGGTCCAGGCACCCTGCTGTTTGCCGTTGACGAATTCCCCCTCGACCGACTTGTTGCCGTTGTCGTGATGATCGACAAACTGCCCGCCAAACGGCGTGCCCCCGGCGAGGTATTGGCCATTCTCCCTCGTCAAGCTGCCCTCGCCCTCCACCTTGGCCGGCGTCGCCGACTCTTTCGGGGCAACGGTTCCGGTTGTGATCGGCTTGGCTGCCGGCGTTGGATCGGGAGCCGGCGTGGCCTCGGGCTGGCGCTCCTTCGGCTTCTGGCCAAGCGTCAGTTTCCCCGGCTGTTGAACCTTCTGACCGGCGGGGTCAACGTTCGCGACCGGCGTGACCGTGACGTTGGCCGCCTGCGCCGGCTTGGGCGCATCCGCTGCAGCCGATTCGTCCTGTGGCGTGTCGCCACCGCCGCACCCCGCCAGCACCGTCGCCAGCGACAACAAAAACAGGCTACCCTTCATGCGCCAAAGCAAACCACACCCCTCGCCCGGTGACAAAACCATTTGTTGCCAAGCCGCCGGCTGGATCGTACTTTCCCCGTCCTTGGCTGTGGCGGAAAACCAGCCCGGCGCGACCGCGCCCCCAAAACCGCATGACACCCTTCTCATCACTGGCCGCAGCCTGCGACGCCGTCCGCGCGTTCATCCGGCGTAGCGCCGACGAACCGCGCACGGACCGGTTCGACGAACTCGCGCTTGGCCTGTTCGCGTTTCAATTCGCGCACAACACCCCGTATGCCAACTTGTGCAGGGTGGAAAACCGCACACCGGAAACCGTCACCAATTGGCGCGACATCCCGGCCGTGCCAACGCGCGCCTTCAAGTCACTCGACTTGACCGTGCTGCCGGAGGCTGAACGCGAAACGGTTTTCCGCTCGAGCGGCACGACCCAAGCCGACCGCAGCCGACATTTTCACAACGACGAAACCGTGGCCCTGTATCACGCCTCGCTGTGGCCTTGGTTTGCCGAGCAGTTGATTGACGACTCGCCGAACCGGCTTCTCCTGCTGGTTCCCCGGCTTGGCCAAGCGCTGGAGTCGTCGCTGGCGCACATGATGGACGTCGTGACCAAGCGCTTGGCCAAGCGCGAACAATGTTTCGCCGCCGACGGCGATTGGCGGATCGACGGCCAAGCGGCGGTCAATTTCCTGCACGACTGCGCCACGCAAAACGAACCGGTTACGATTCTCGGCACCGCGTTTTCGTTCGTGCACCTGCTGGACCATTTGGACGCCGCCGCGCTGGAGTTCCAACTGCCGAGCGGCTCGGCGGCGATGGAGACTGGCGGCTACAAGGGCCGCTCGCGCAAGGTGTCCAGAGTCGATCTGCAACGAGCCATCACCGACAGACTCGGCATCCCGGCACGGCGCATCCTCTCCGAATACGGTATGTGCGAATTGAGTTCGCAGGCGTATGACGGCACACTGGGCCAGGCGAACGCCGCCCCCCGCACGTTTCGGTTCCCGCCGTGGGCACGCGCCCGTGTCCTCTCCCCGGAAACGATGCAGGAGGTTGCGCTTGGCCAGGCGGGACTGCTGCAGGTCACCGACCTGGCCAACGCCGGCTCGGTGCTGAGCCTCCTGACCGGGGACTTGGCCAAGCGCCGCGACGACGGTTTCGAACTGCTGGGCCGGGCCGAACCGGCTGAGCCCCGTGGCTGCTCGCTAATGAATTTGAACCATGCCTGAAACCTCACTGGACTATTTTTTGGCCGACAAGCCGGGCGCGGAACTATCCGGATCGCTGCTCGCGGAGGCGTGCCAGACACTGCGCCACAACCGCGACGACTATCTCGCCCAGGTCGGCAACGAGCCGATCATCGCCAAGCTCACCGAGGTTGCCGGCCTGTGGCGTTCGCCCGGGTACGAGCTGCGAAAAATTGCCCTCGCCGCCGACCCGGAGGAGACCGGCTTTCCGCCCGAAGTGCTCGCCGCCGGGCTGGACGCCTGTTTCGATGATTGGACGCAGGAGAAATTCTTCATGCTGCTGGCGCAGGAATTCGGCGACGCGACCCGGCTGCAGTCGTTCGCCAGTCAGCCGAACCGGACGCACTCGATGGTTCACGGCCCGCAACTGATCGTGCACATCGCGCCGGGCAACTTGCCGGTGCCGGTGTTCCAGTCAATCGCGTTCGGGCTGTTGCTGCGCTCGGCGCAGTTCGTCAAGTGCGCCTCCGGCAAATCGCTGCTGCCGCGGTTGTTCGGGCATTCGCTGCACACCGTCGAGCCGGGCCTGGCGGCATCGCTCGAGATCGCCGAGTGGAGGGGCGGCAACGAGTCGCTCGAGTCGGCGTTATTCGCGGAGGCCGACTGCGTGGTGGCCAGCGGAAGCGACGAGACGATCCACGCCACCCGCCAACGACTGCCCTTGGCCAAGCGGCTGGTCGGCTACGGGCATCGCGTCAGTTTTGGCTACGTGGAAAAACTGGCCTGCGAGGTGATGGGCACGCAGGCGATCCTCACGCACGCCGCCGACGATGTCATCGCGTGGAACCAGCACGGCTGCCTGTCGCCGCACGTGATTTACGTCGAGCAATTCGGCAGCCTCAAGCCGGAGCGGTTCGCCGAGATGCTCGCGGAGGAACTCGAGGCGCGAAACGAAACGATGCCGCGCGGGCCGATCTCGACGGAGGAAGCGGCGGCGATCACGACGGCCCGGCGCTTTTACAAGATCCGCTCGGCCAACAATGTCGGCGCGCTGCTTTGGGAGAGCGACGAGTCAACCGACTGGACCGTGGTGTACGAGGATGAAAAACAGTTCCAAAGCTCGCCGCTCAACCGCTTCATTTACGTCAAGCCGATTGAGCAGATCGAGGAGGCGCTGCACGTGCTGGAGCCGATCCGCGAGTCTGTGTCCACCGTCGGCATTGCCGCCAGTGAGGCCCGGATGCGGGAATTGGCGGTGCCACTGGCCAGATGGGGCGTGCCGCGGATCTGCCAACTGGGCCAAATGCAGCGTCCGCCACTTGCCTGGCGACATGACGGCCGACCGCCGCTGGGCGAACTGATCCGCTGGAGCGACCTCGAAACCGCGTGACCGAACCATGGAACTCAGGAAAACATTTCAATTTGAAGCCGCCCACCTGCTGCCGCACCTGCCGTCGGAGCACAAATGCCGTCGGCTGCACGGCCACAGCTTCCGGGCGGAGATCGTCGTCGAGGGCGACTGCGATCCCAAGCTGGGCTGGGTGCTCGATTACGCCGACATCACGGCGGCGTTCAAGCCGCTCTGGGAGCAGCTCGACCATCGTTATCTCAACGAAATCGAAGGCCTCGAGAACCCGACAAGCGAGAAAATTGCGGTCTGGATCTGGGAGCGGCTGAAGCCAAGTCTGCCCCTGTTAACCGCCGTGGAAGTGGCCGAGACCTGCACGGCCCGCTGCGTTTACCGGGGACAGTAACCGCTTGGCCAAGCGACGGGTTCCGAAAAAACCGTTGCGCCGAAAACCGGTTTTCCCTAAAGTTTCCGACCCGCCCAAGGGGATTCACATTGGATGGTGACGGATGAAAAAAGTCTACAGCTTGAAGGATATCAACGAGCTGCAACGCAAGGGCGGGCTGAACGGCATTCCTGCCGATGCGATCCTCACACCGTCAGCGCGTGACCGCCTGAAAGAATTTGAAATGAGTGACACAGAAAAAACTGCGCCCGCCAAGGGCCTGGAAGGCGTCGTCGCCGCCACCACGAAACTCAGCAGCGTGCGTGGACTCGACGGGGAGTTGATCTACCGCGGATACAATATCAACGAATTGGCCGGCAACGCGACCTATGAGGAAGTCGTGCATCTGTTGCATCGCGGCAAGTTGCCGAGCCAAACCGAGTTGGACGCGCTCAAGTCGGAGCTGGCCGGTGCCCGCGAGTTGCCCGGTGGCGTGGTGGATCTGATCAAAAATCTACCCAAGGAAGCCTCGCCGATGCGGGCCATCCGCACCGTGGTTTCCGCCCTCGCCTGCTACGAACCGCCCGAAGGGCAAGATTCGCTGGAGGAGCAGGCCAAGCGCGCCATTAAGCTCATCGCGCAGGTGCCGGTGATTACCGCCTACTTCCATTTGGCGCGGCAGGGCAAACCGCTGCCAGAATCCGATCCCACCCTCGGCGAGGCGGCCAACTTCCTCTACCTCATCGACGGCGAAAAACCGATCGAGGAAAAGGATAAGACCATCGACATGTGCTACATCCTGCATGCCGATCACGGCATGAACGCGTCGACTTTTTCAGCCCGCGTGACCATCGCCACCCTAAGCGGGATGTACTCCGCCATCACCTCCGCCATCGGCACCCTCAAGGGGCCGCTGCACGGCGGTGCCAACGAGGGAGTTATCCGAATGCTTCAGGAAATTGGGAGTGTGGACAAGGTGGACGGCTATGTCGCCGACTGCCTGAAGAACAAAAAGAAAATCATGGGCATCGGCCACCGCGTCTACAAGGTGCTCGACCCGCGCGCGCCACACCTGCAGCGCATGGCCCAGCAACTCGGCACCAAGCTCGGCGAAACCAAGTGGCTCGACATGAGCGAGCGCATCGCCGAGATTATGATCCGCGAAAAAAACCTCTACCCGAACGTCGATTTCTACTCCGCCACGGTCTACTACTCGCTCGGCATCCCGATCGATTTGTTCACCCCGCTCTTCGCGATCGCCCGCACGTCCGGCTGGACCGCCCACGTGCTCGAGCAACTGGCCGACAACCGCCTCATCCGCCCGAGCGGCGTTTACGACGGCCAGGACGACCTCAAGTACCAGCCCATCAGCGAACGCTAAAAACACCGCCCTTTCTCAAGGCCAAACGGCGTTTTTTTAAAAACGTCCTGTACTGCACGGCAAGGGAAGGTGACGAACATGGCCAAATCCTTGTCTCCGGGCAGGACAACGGTGGCCGGTGTCTCCGGCGGTCGGGTTACTTCGGCACGTCGGAGGGCTTGTTACGTGGCGTGCTTTGCACTCTTAGCCCGTTTGACAATTCGCCGCCATGCCATTTCGTGGCGTTCAGATTGGCTTCCTTAACCACCGGAAGCAATTCGTTGTTCGGCTCGCCAAAGGGGCTGACGAATCCGCTTTGCTATCCCAACAGTTTGGTTCCGGCCGCCGGCAATTTCACGCGCCAACTTGTAGACCGCGCATTTCGGTGGAAGGGGGGGTTGCGGCGCCAACCGCGTCCACAACACCACCCCATCCGGTTCCGGATCGCCT